>Ga0208516_100118_pt1 | contig 50224 bp, 43 predicted proteins | sample LakWasM117_HOW13_2_FD_183931 | JGI IMG/M metagenome (GOLD analysis project Ga0208516, IMG submission 183931) | Freshwater sediment methanotrophic microbial communities from Lake Washington under simulated oxygen tension - Sediment Metagenome... | ecosystem: Environmental > Aquatic > Freshwater >...
TTGACGCGCTCGTCGCGCTCGTGCGCCAGGGCGGCGGGGTGCACGTTCGACAGGCCGCTGCGCGCCAGCCGGGGCTTGAGCGCGTCGAGCCGGTGCGCCGCCACGTCGAAGGCGTAGAGCCGCCCGGTGCTGCGCATGGCCGCGCCGATGGCCAGGGTCTTGCCGCCCGCGCCGGCGCAGAAGTCGACCACCATCTCGCCGCGCTTGGCGTCGAGCAGCAGGGCCAGCAGTTGCGAGCCCTCGTCCTGCACCTCGATGGCGCCGCGCACGAAGGCCGGCACCTTGGCCAGCGCCGGCTTGCCGACCGCGCGCAGGCCCCAGGGGGAATACGGTGTTGCTTCTGTTTTGATAGCTGCTTGCGCAAGCTCCTTCTGCACTTCAGCGCGTTTTTCCTTCAAGGCGTTGACGCGCAGATCGAGCGGCGCGCTGCTGGAGAGCGCCTGCACCAGGGGCCAGAAGTCGCTGCCGAGCTGCTCCTTGAGCGGCTGGGCCAGCCATTCGGGCAGGTTGTGGCGGTGGCGTTCGAGCAGTTCACCCTCCTGCACCGCGTCGCACTGGTCCAGCCACTGCTTTTCACGGTCATTGAGCGCGCCCTTGAGAAAGTCGCGCGGGCCGTGCACGGCCTGGGGGTTGCCGCGCCGGGCTTCCTCGTCCTGCCAGTGGGCGAAGCCGAGGATGGCCAGGCGCCGCTCCTTGGGGCCGGAGCCCGAGGGTGCCATGTGGTCGAACAACAGTTTCTTGCGCAGCACGGTGTAGACGGTCTCGGCCAGGGCCGCGCGCTCGCGCTGGCCCAGACCCCGGTGGTCGCGGAAAAAACGGGACACCACGGCGTCGGCCGGGTGTTCGAAGGTGAGGGTGAGCCTGACGAGTTCCGCGCAGGCTTCCAGAAGGGCGTTGGGATGCATGGGGGCGATTGTCCCACCCCTTGCGGAAAAGGGCGGCCGGCCAACGCGGATCAGCGCACAAAAACGGGTTCGGCAGCGTGGCGGCGGATGTCTTCGAGCGACGGCGACTCCCCGGCGCACAGCACCAGCACCGGCCCCGGCAGGTGGAGCTGGCGCTCCAGGCGGCGGCACAGCTCAAAGGTGTCCTCGTCCCCCAGGCCGGGCAGTTCGACGAACAGCAGGTAGGCGCGGCGCCGGGCAAACTCGCGCAGGTTCTTGCGCACCAGCCAGGCCCGCGCCACCGGCAGGTAGCGGATCAGCTCGGCCTGCAGCTCGGCCTGCTCGAAGGCGCTCAGGTCGTGGCGCGTGGCACGGTTGAAGAAGGCGGTCCCGGCCAGTTCTTCCCAGGCCCGCTCCTCGGCCTCCTGGGCGCGCTCCAGGCGCTTGCGCCACTGCTTGAAGGCCGCCGCGTCGTGCTCCATGCCGGGGCGGGGTGTCTCCAGTTCGGCCAGCGCGGCGCGGGCCGTCCACCAGCGCTCGGCATCATCGGCCTCCCACAGGCGCTCCAGGCAGCGCAGCCGGGCCTCGCGGTCGCCCTCGGGCAGGCACTGGGCCAGGCCGCGCAAGGCCCCCGGATGCCCGGGGCTGCGCTCCAGGGCCAGCTCGTAGAGCGGGCGCACCTGGGCACGCGGATCGAGGTGGCGCTTCAGGCGCGCCAGCTCCACCAGTTCGTCGGCACTGCCCTGCGCCTGGCCCGCGTTGAGCACCTGTACGCGCTCGCGCACCCGGCCCAGCCAGGCATGGTGCTGCTTCCATTCGGTGGCGTGGTCGCGGCACCATTGTTTGTCGAAATAGGCCAGCCAGCGCTTGGCGTCCTGTCCCAGCAGGTCGAGCGCGCCGCCCCGGGACCATTCGGGCAGGATGGGCGGCGTCTCCAGCGCCTCGATGCGGTCGCGCAGGCCGGGGTGGGTGTCGTCCACGCTGCCGATGCGCTTGAGCGCCTGGCGCAACGCGTCGTTGGCAAAGGCCGCCTCGGGCATGCGCGCCAGGCGGCGGCGCAGGGACTGGTAAGGCCCCACGGGCAGGGGGTGCTCGGCCGCCTTGCTCCAGTGGCGCGCCCAGAATTCGGACTGCAGCCAGGCCCCGCGCACCGCGATCTCGGTCAGCGCGGCGGCGGCCACGTCGCGGCCCAGCAGCTTGCCGGCGATGCGGTCGGCCTCGTACTCGTCCTGCCGCGCCAGGGCAAAGGTCTTGGCCGCGAAGCGCGGGAAATACCAGCGCATGAAGGTCTGCGTGGCCAGCGCCACGGGGTCGGTGCCGCCCTGCAGGCCGTGGTGCAGGCGCATCCAGGCCAGGCGGGTGCGATAGATCCAGGCGGCAAAGCGCCCATGGTCGCCGCGCAGGTGGCCGTATTCATGCGCCAGCACCGCCAGGAAGCGCGGCCGGTCCAGCGCCATGAGCAGGGGCAGGCCGATGACGAGGTGGTTCACCGCGCCGCCCAGCAGGCCGTAGCGCGGCAGTTGCTGGATGCTGGCGTTGAATTCGTCGTTCAGGGTGACGTGGTGGATCATCGGCCCCTTGATCTTGCGGCGGATGCGTTCGAGCGCCTCGAACAGCGCCGGCGCCTCCAGCGCGGTGATTTCGACCCCCTCGGGCGCATCGAGCCGGATCCACAGGGCGCGCAGGCTGGTCCAGAGCAGGCCCAGCGCGGTCAGCAGCAACAGCGCCAGCCCAAGCCGAAAGCGCCCGTGCAGCAGTTGCGGCACCACCCAGGCCACCAGCCCGGCGGCCAGCGCCAGGCAGCCCAGCACCCAGGCATAGCCCAGGGCCGCGAAAGCGGCCACGCTGCGCCGGTAAGCTCGGCTGTTCTCGGCACTGGCATGCTCGCTCATGCGCACCATGTGCACAAAATCTGCCTGCTCCACGGATGTCCCCCGGATATTTTTGTAACCGCCATCCTAACCATGAACGACGATTTGACCCCGATCATCCCCACGCCGCCCGGTCTTTACCGGCACTACAAGGGCCAGCTCTACGAGGTGCTGGGCACCGCGCGCCACAGCGAGACGCGGGAACCCATGACGGTGTACCGCGCCCTCTACGGCGAGCACGGCCTGTGGGTGCGGCCCACGGCCATGTTCGAGGAAAGGGTGGAAGTGCAGGGGCAGTTGCAGCCCCGGTTCGCACGCGTGCCCGGCGGCCCGCAGGATAAGAATGAAAATGGCCTCTGACGCCCTGTATACAAGCGCCATAAGCTATTAATTTAATAGCGAATTTTCAAACTGCCTCACGCGGCAGCGCCACCGAGGCCAGCAGCCCGCCGCCCGGCGCGTTGCGCAGCCACAGCCGCCCGCCGTGGCGCTGGACGATGTCATGGGCGATCGACAGGCCCAGCCCCACGCCGCCGCTGCCCCGGTGGCGCGAGCCCTCCACACGGTAGAACGGCGCCAGCACGCGCTCCAGCTCGGCCTCGGGCAGGCCCGGGCCGTGGTCGCGCACCTCGATGCGCACCTCGGCAGGCGTGTCGTGCAGGGTGATCTCGGCCGCGCCGCCGTAGCGCAGCGCATTGCCCACCAGGTTGTCCAGGCAGCGGCGCAGCGCGCCGGGCTGCGCGCGCAGCGGGGCCGCGTGGCCCCGCACCGGGACCTGGTGGCCGCAGGCCTGCAGGTCGTCGGCCAGGCTCTCCAGCAGCGCCTGCAGGTCAAGCAGCGCCCGGGGCTCGGAGCCGGCCGCGCCGTGCAGGTGGTCCAGCGTGGCGCCGATCATGGCGTCCATCTCCGCGATGTCGCGCCCGAACAGGCGGCGCTGCTCGCCGTCCTGCAGGTTCTCGGTGCGCAGGCGCAGGCGGGTGAGCGGCGTGCGCAGGTCGTGCGAGACGGCGGCGACGAAGCGGTCGCGCTCGTCGAGCTGCTGGCGGATGCGCGCCTGCATCTGGTTGAACACCCGGCTGGCCTCGCGGCATTCGCTCGTGCCGTCCTCGGGCAGCGGCGGGCGGTGGATGTTCTGTCCCAGGTCGCGCGCGGCGGCGGCCAGGCGGTCGATGGGCTGGGCCAGCCAGCGCGCGCCCACCCAGGCGGCGGCCATGAGCGCGGCCAGGCGCACGCCGATGTCCAGCAGCAGGCCGGCCGGAAAACCACTGCGCGCGGGTGGCGGCGCATGCCCCGGCGGTGGCGGGAGCGGAGCCCCTGCGGCGGCCGGCGAGGGCGGCCTGTGCGGCCCCGGCGGCCCACCCGGGCCGAACTCGAACATCAGCGTGAGCGCGAGCACATGGCTGGCCAGCACCGCCACGCCCAGCAGCAGCGCCAGCCGCCCGAACAGCGTGGCCGGCACCAGGCGCCGCAGCCAGCTTGGTGCAGCCGTCAGCGCGGCCACGCGGCCATCCCCTGCACCGACTGGCTGTTGAACAGGTAGCCCACGCCGCGCACGGTCTTGATGAGCGAGGGCGCGCGCGGGTCGCCGGCCAGCTTTTGCCGCAACCGCGACACCAGCAGGTCGATGCTGCGCTCGAAGGCGTCCATGGCCCGGCCCCGGGCCTGCTCCATGAGCTGCTCGCGCCGGAAGATGCTGCGCGGGCTGCGCAGAAAGGTGCAGAGCAGCCGGAATTCGGCGTTGGACAACGGCACCACCACCCCCTGGGGCGAGACGAGGTGGCGCTCCAGGCCGTGCAGCGTCCAGCCGTCGAAGCGCACCACGGCGTCGGCGCTGGCCTGCAGGGCCTGGGCGTCGGGCTGCGCGGCGCGGCGCAGCACGGTCTGGATGCGGGCCACCAGCTCGCGCGGCTCGAAGGGCTTGCCCATGTAGTCGTCGGCGCCCATCTCCAAGCCCAGCACGCAGTCGTAGGGGTTGGCGCGCGCCGTGAGCATGATGATGGGCAGGCGCGAGCGTGCGCGCAGCGCGCGCGCCAGGGTGATGCCGTCCTCGCCGGGCAGCATGACGTCGAGCACCACCAGGTCGATCGGGTGCGCCGCGAGCTGGGCGCGCATGGCCTGGGCGTCGCCCGCGGCATGGGCCGTGAAGCCGAAGCGGCCGAGGTACTGGGTCAGCAGCGTGGTGATGTCTTCGTCGTCATCCACCACCAGGATGTGTGGCATGGGCACTCTCAAGGCAATAGGCCCGGCGAGTTTACGGGGGCACCAGCCCCCCGCCAGCGGCGAATTGGCGCCCTTTTTCCGCGCTGTTCGGGCCTTGGAACCGGCTTTCGTACCAGGCTTGGTACACACAGGACAAACGGCGTTTACCCAGGCTTCCAAGAATGGACCTGGGCGGCCCTGCGCCCGGCCGTCGCGGGACGGCGCCGTGGGACCGCCCTCAACCTGGAACGAAAGGAACGACGATGACAACCATCAGTGGTGTCAGCAGCGCGTGGCAAAGCGCCAGTGCCCATCGGACGATGGGCGCCGGGCGCATGGCCGAGCGCATGCTGGCGAAATTCGATGCCGACGGCAGCGGCGGCGTCAACACCTCGGAGCTGCAGGGCCTGCTCGACGATGCGGCCCAGAAAACCGGCGCCAGCGGCAGCACCCAGGCGGCGGACCTGCTCGCGCAGGGCGACAGCAACGGCGACGGCAGCCTCGACAGCAGCGAGCTTTCGACGGCGCTGCAGAGCGTGCTGCCCCCGCCGCCCTCGACCATGGCCTTCGCCCAGTCGCGCGAGGCCACGGGCGCCAGCGGCACCGGCCAGGCCGGCGACGACCTGTTCGGCAAGGTGGATGCCGACGCCAGCGGCGCCGTCAGCGCGGACGAGCTGCAGGCCCTGCTGGAAAAAATGTCGGGCGGCACGGCCAGCCAGACGGGCGTGGGCTCGGATGCGCTGTTCAGCCAGCTCGACACCGACGGCGACGGCGGCCTGACGCAGGCCGAGTTCGACGCGGCACGGCCCTCGGGGGCGCCCAGTGGCGGAGGTGGCATGGGAGCGATGGGTGGCATGCCGCCACCGCCGCCCCCGGGCGGGGCCGGCGGCACCCAGGAGGCGTCCGCGAGCAGCAGCAGCACCACCACCGACCCGCTGGACACCAACGAGGACGGCGTGGTCTCGGCCGCGGAGCTGGCCGCGGGCGCCACGCAGGAAACGCCGCAGGACGCCATCACCGCGCTGTTCCAGGCCATCGACACCGATGGCGACAGCCAGATCAGCGGCAGCGAGTCGCAAAGCTTCATCGACCGGCTGACGCAGCAGGTGACGGCAGCGCAGTCCGACACCGCCACCGGCAACACCGGCCAGACCCTGGACCTGCGGCAACTGGCCCAGTTCGCGCGCCGCCAGTACGAAGCGGCCGCCAGCGGCTGGAACCACAACGCCACCAGCAGCCTGAGCGCCGTGGCCTGAAGTTTCCGGCGGCGCGGTGCCGAAAAACCTGTCTGTTTCCGTGGGCCCGCGGACGCACAGACGCGCCAGGCCCGTCCATCGACGAACCGCGCACGCCGGGACCCACGGGGGGCGATTTTTAGATTAAAAACGGCTCTTGCGCCTGTACTACAAGCGCCAAAAGCTCTTATTTTGATAGCAACCGAGCCACCGCACGCGGATAGACCAGGTGCTCCTGCGTCAGCACGCGCGCGGCCAGGCTCTCGGCCGTGTCGCCCGCCAGCACCGGCACCACGGCCTGATCGACGATGGGGCCGACGTCCAGCTCGGCCGTGACCTGGTGCACCGTGCAGCCGGCGAACTTGCAGCCCGCGTCGATGGCACGCTGGTGCGTGTGCAGCCCGGTGAAGGCCGGCAGCAGCGAGGGGTGGATGTTCACCAGCCGCCCCGCGTAGTGCGCCACGAAACCGGGCGTGAGGATGCGCATGAAGCCGGCCAGCACCACCAGCGCGGGGTCGTGGCGGTCGACCACGGCGGCCAGCTCGGCGTCGAAGGCCTCACGGCTGGGGAACGGCTTGTGGTCCAGCACCTCGGTGGCGATGCCCTGCTCGCGCGCGAACCGCAGCCCGCCGGCATCGGCCTTGTTGCTCACCACGGCGGCCACGCGCGCGCCCAGGCGCCGTTCCCAGTGCTCCTGCTGCGCGGTTTTCACGATGGCCGCCATGTTCGAGCCGCCGCCGGAGATCAAAATCACAATGTTCTTCATTTGCCCCAATTATCCAGGAGGCCCCTCACCATGCCTTTCGACCCCACCGCCCGCCCCCTGACCGCCCCCGAAGCCCGCGTGCTCGCCACGCTGATGGAAAAAGCCCGCACCGTGCCCGACAGCTACCCGCTCACGCTCAACGCCGTGGTCACGGGCTGCAACCAGAAGACCACGCGCGAGCCGGTGATGAACCTCGGCGACGCCGAAGCCCAGGAAGCGCTCGACAGCCTCAAGCTGCTGACGCTGGTGTTCGAGACCAGCGGCGGCCGCACCACGCGCTGGGAGCACAACTTCCAGCGCGCCGTGGGCGTGCCCGAACAGTCTGCCGTGCTGCTGGGCCTCTTGATGCTGCGCGGCCCGCAGACGGCGGGCGAGCTGCGCATCAACGCCGAGCGCTGGTACCGCTTCGCCGACATCTCCTCGGTGGAGGGCTTCCTCGACGAGCTGCAGGAGCGCAGTGCCGAAAAGGGCGGCCCGCTGGTGGTGCTGCTGCCGCGCGCCCCGGGGGCGCGCGAGCCGCGCTGGGCGCACCTGCTGTGCGGCCCGGTGGACGCCTCCACCCCGGCCGGCGGCGGCGCGGACGGGCATGCACCCGCCCTGCAGGCGCGCGTGCAGGCGCTGGAAGCCGAAGTGGCGGCGCTGCGCGCCACGGTGCAGCGCCTGTGCGCCGAACTGGGGCTGTGATCGGCCATCGGGCCGTGTGCTGGGCCGCCAGGCCCACCCACGGCGACCGAGATGCCCTTCTTTCAGGGCGCCGCCAATTGCTGCACGCCCGCATGCTCGCCATGGCGAGCACAGGCGGCCTGTAGCCGCGCCTGCGCAAAAACCAGGAAGTGGGTATCGCCCCCGCAGGCGCGGGTTTCATCCAACGCCAGGCCGATGTCCTTGAGCAGCAGCCCCAGGGTGAACTGCACCGCGCCACTCTGGGCATGCATGCGCTCGGCATACGCTTGCAGCATCCGCCCCGAGGCACTGCCCTGCCCCAGGGCCTCCAGCACCGCGTGCGCGCCGATGCCCGCGGCCGCCGCAGAGCGCATGCCATCCGCCAGGCCGAGCAATTGGCCGGCCACCAGCGTCTGGTTGATCAGCTTCATCCGGTAACCATCGCCCGGGCCGCCGCAGGCGACCATCCGCCCGAAGACCTCGGACCCGCCGGCCCAGCGCTGGAGCGCGGCCGGTGCGCCGCCCGCCAGCAGCGTCAGCGTCCCGGCCTCGGCGCCCTGCACACCGCCGGTGACCGGGCAATCGATGAATTCCGCCCCACGGTGCCGTGCCCGGGCCGCCAAGCCCGGCGCCGACCCAGGCGCCGAGGTGCTCATGTCGACCCACAGCGTGCCGCCCTGCAGGCCGGGCTCGGCCCCAGCGAACACCTCTGCCACATCGGCGGGCCCGCCCAGCATGGAGCACACCACCTCGCAGCGGCTGGCCAGGGCGGCTGCACTGTCGGCCCAGGCCAGGCCCTCGGCCTGGGCCTGCGCACGCAACGCGGGGCGCCGCGCCCAGACATGCACCTCATGCCCTGCCGCCTGCAGGCGCCGGACCATGGGCCGACCCATGCGCCCCCATCCGATCCAGCCCCAACGCATACTCAGAAGCCCTTGATGCCGTTTTCCTTGATCACCCGCGCCCACTTCTGGGTGTCCTCGGCGATCAGGTCGGCCAGGGCCTGGCGCGTGCCGCCCAGCGGGGTCACCCCCAGCGACAGCAGTTTCTTGCGCACTTCGGGGTCGCTCACGATCTGGTTGACCTCGGCATTGAGCCGGTCCACCACCGCATCGGGCGTCCCCTTGGGCGCCAACAGGGCAAACCAGGTGGACGACAGCAGGCGCGGGTAGCCCAGCTCCACCGTGGTCGGCACCAGGGGCAGGGCCTCGGAGCGCTTCGCAGACATCACGGCCAGGGCGCGCACCTTGTCGCCCGCCACCAGGCCCACCACGCCCGGCACCAGCTGGAACATGGCCTGGATGTCGTTGGCCATGAGGTTGCTCACGGCCGTACCCGGCGCGTTGTAGGGCACGTGCTGGATCTTGCCGCCCGTCTCGCGGGTGAACAGTTCACCGGCAAGGTGCATGGAGCTGCCCACCCCCGTCGAGCCATAGTTGATACTGCCTGGCATGGACTGGCTCAGCTTCACGAAGTCGGCAAAAGTCTTGGCCGGCGATGACGTCCCGACCACCACGATATTGGGCACGTCCCCCACGAGGCTGATGGGTACGAAGCTCTTGCGGGCGTCGTAGGCAAGGTTCGCGTACAGGCTGGGATTCACGGTCAACGTTCCCGCCCAGGAGAACAGCAGCTTGTAGCCATCGGCCGGCCCATTGGCGGCCGCTGCGGCACCGATGTTGCCGTTGGCGCCCGGTTTGTTGTCGATCACCACCGGCGAGCCCAGTCGACGCGCCAACTGCTCGCCCACCAGGCGCGCAATCGCGTCCCCCGTGCCGCTGCCGCCGGGCGCGGGCACGATGATCTGGATCGGTCGGCCGGCCTGCGGCCAAGCCTCCGCCTGGGCCGCAGAGCCCCCCCATACCGCCAGGCACATGCCCAGGGCGGCTTGCCATACCGTCGAACGCTTCACCGTCATGATGGTCTCCTTTTTGTAATTCAGAGCGCCAGGGCCTGCTCATGACGCGCGCACGCCGCCGCGTCAATCACCGCCTGGATGTTGGGGGCCGGCGTGGTGATGGGCAGCACGCAGCCCGGCCCGAGCATCAGGCGGGTGCCGCCGGTCTGGCGCTGGGCGTCATGCACCTGGGCCTGGATCTCGCGCTCGCTGCCACTGAGCAACAGGCCGTGTTCTGCCAAGCCGCCCACCAGCAGCCCCGGAAACAGGCGGTGCGCCTCGGCCAGGGACGGTTCGGTCAGGCGGTCGTGCCAGTTCAGCATCTCGACCGGGTACTGGGTCAGCATCTCAAACATGATTTCGTCGCCATGCGCATGCAGCATGTTAAGGCGGGCCTTGCCGCGCAAAGCCTCCAACACGCGCAGGTCGTAGCGGCGGCCAAAGCGCTCATACTCCGCAGCCGTCAGCAGCCGATAGGAGGCCTGCTGGGTGGCCAGGAACACGCCATGCGCGCCGCGCTCGATGGCTTGCAGGGCGAACTCGATGGTGGTTTCGGTGATCACCTCCAGGGCGGCCTCTACCGCCTCGGGGTGGCGGCGCAGGTCGCTGTAGAGCCGGTCGGTGGACAGCTTGCGCGCCGTGGTGAGCGGGCTGAACACGGTCTGCAGCAGGGGCACATGTCCGCCCAGCGCCTTGGCCACCGCCCCCAGGGCCTCGTTCTGGCGGCCGTAGGAGCCCTCGCGCACATCCAGTGCCTGGATGCGTGCCCAGTCGTCCGTGGTGCGCACGGCGGGCTGGACCACCTCGCGGGCCCCATTGGGCGCCCCCCGATACGCGCTCACGGCCCCCCAGTCCTCGACCCCATAGGTGCCCGAGGGCATGAACTTCACCAGGTCGAAGTCCCAGCGCTGCTGCCACTCGATGGAATGATTGACAAGTCGCGGCACATAGCGGTCCTCGTCGGGGAAATGGCGCCACATGGCCACGGGCGTCCGGTCAGTGGCCAACCCCTGGATGGCGGCTTCGATGCGCTGCCAATGGTTCATTGTCTGCATAAAACCCTGCTGTGGAGAAATGGTGATGGCTTCAGTATTCCCACCAGGGTCCACACCTACAAACGGGCTCTTACAAAGCAATCCTTCGTGGCAGACAAAGCCTATATGACCATCGCTTCAGCGCACAAGCGTTTCAGCAGAGCCTGTGCATGGCCCGACAAACGGCTGCCGTCGCGCCGCGTACAGACGCGCAAGTGCCGTTGCGCCCAGGATTCGTCCAGTTCCAGCACCCTCAGGCCATCGCCATCCTGGCGGCCCAGCACCGAACGCGGCACGATGGCAATGCCCGCCCCCGAACACACCAGGGCCTCGATGGCCTGAAAGCTGGCCACCTGGATGCGCATGTCCAGGCGCTTGCCCAAAGACGCCGCCAAGCCTGAGAGATAGGTGTGGATGGCCGTGCCGCTGCCCAGCGAGATGAAAGGGTGCTCCAGGCAGTCGGCGAAGCGCAGGCGCCGGTGGCGCGCGAAGCCGGCCTTGGGCGTGATCACCACCAGAGCATCCTCGTGGTAGGACTGAAACACCAGATCGGGGTGCTCGCCCTCCCAGGTGACGATGCCGATGTCGGCCCGCCCCTCGGTCACCGCCACCACGATGTCATGGCTCAGGCGCTCTTCCAGCGTCACCCGCACCGCCGGGTGCTCACGGAAAAATTGCTCCAGATCATGGGGCAGAAACGATGCGATCGCGGTGCTGTTGGCGAACAGCGTCACATGGCTGGTGAGCCCCTTGGCATAAGGCGTGAGGTCAACGTGCATCTGCTCCAGTTCGGCAAACACCCGCCGGCAATGCTCCAGCATCACCTGCCCCGCGCGCGTGAGGCGAACGCCCCGGGGCTCCCGCGTGAACAAGGACGCGCCCAAGGTCTCCTCCAGTTGTTTGAGGCGCAGGCTGGCCGACGAGGGCGCCAGGAAACATTGGGCCGCCCCCCGCGTCACATTGCCCTCATCGGCAATCGCCACGAAGAGCTTCAGATCAATCAGGCTATAGCGCATATCGTTTGCATCCCACAAAGGCCACTGTTGGAAAGGATCGATTGTCCGCCGGATGCCCGCATGTGAGACTGCCCACGTCACCCCCATTCACATTCCCCCGAGAGGCATCGCCCTCGCACAAGGACTTACCGCATGTCTCGCCAATGGACCCTCAACGCGCTCGCTCAACTGGAGCGCGACGCCCAACGTTCGTCCGACACCCACCTGCTCATGATCGAGCTGCCTGGAGCCCCCGGCATCTCGCTGTACCTCAAGGACGAGTCCACGCACCCCACCGGCAGCCTCAAGCACCGGCTGGCACGCTCGCTGTTCTTCTACGGCATCTGCAACGGGCTGATCCAGGAAGGCACGCCCATCGTCGAAGCGTCCTCGGGCAGCACGGCGGTCTCGGAGGCCTACTTCGCCCGCATGCTGGGCCTGCCCTTCTATGCCGTGATGCCGCGCAGCACCTCGCCGGCCAAGGTGGCGCAGATCGCCTTCTATGACGGTTTCTGCCATTTCGTGGACCGGCCCGCCGAGGTCTATACCGAAGCCGAGCGCCTGGCCCAGCGCCTGCGCGGGCACTACATGGACCAGTTCACCTACGCCGAGCGGGCCACCGACTGGCGCGGCAACAACAACATCGCCGAATCCATCTTCGAGCAGATGGCCGCCGAACCCTGCCCCGTGCCACGCTGGATCGTGGTCGGGGCCGGCACGGGGGGCACCTCGGCCACCATCGGCCGCTACATCCGCTACAAGGGTTTTGACACCGCGCTGGCCGTGGCCGACCCCAGCCAATCGGTGTTCACTGCCTACCACGCCACGCGTGACGCCACCCTCACCAGCCCGCACGGCTCGGAGATCGAGGGCATCGGCCGCCCCCGCGTCGAGCCCTCCTTCGTGCCCGACGTCATCGACCGCATGATCACCGTGCCCACCGCCGAATCGCTGGCCGCCATGCGCTACCTGAGCCAGGTGCTGGGGCGCCGCTACGGCGGCTCGACCGGCACCAACTTCTACGGCGCCCTGCAACTGGCCTGCGAGATGCGCGCACGCGGCGAGCAAGGGTCCATCGTGACGCTGGCCTGCGACGGCGGAGAGCGCTACCTCAGCAGCTACTACAACGACGACTGGCTGCAAACCCAGGGACACCACCTCGATGCGGCCCTGGCGACCGTGGACACCGCCTTCCGCGAGGGGCACTGGAAGCCCGCGGCCCAAGCCAAGGCCCCGGAACCCGCCCTGGCCGCCTGAGCAGAGCCCTTCCCCAGCGATCAACCGCCCATCCGGGCGGCTCCCGAATCCATCGGCCATTGCGACCATCTCCGGCGACTGTCACCACTCCGACAGTGACAAATAGAACGATCGTGCTAAAAACGAGGAATTCCCACGCACCACAGGAGACACGCCGATGGACTTGGCTTTCACCCCCGAAGAACAGGCTTTCCGCGAAGAAGTTCGCGCCTGGGTTCAAAGCAACCTGCCCCAGGAAATTTCCCACAAGGTCCACAACGCACTGCGCCTGACGCGTGACGATCTGCAGGGCTGGGCCAAGATCCTGGGCAAGAAGGGCTGGCTCGGCTTCGGCTGGCCCCAGCAGTTCGGCGGCCCCGGCTGGACCGCCGTGCAAAAGCACCTCTTCGAGGAAGAGTGCGCACTGGCCGGTGCCCCGCGCATCATCCCGTTCGGCCCCGTGATGGTGGCCCCGGTGATCATGGCCTTCGGCAATGCCGCGCAGCAAAAGCGCTTCCTGCCCGGCATCGCCAGCGGCGAAGTCTGGTGGAGCCAGGGCTACAGCGAACCGGGCTCGGGCTCGGACCTGGCCTCGGTCAAGACGCGCGCCGAGCGCGTAGGCGACAAGTACATCGTCAACGGCCAGAAGACCTGGACCACGCTGGGCCAGCATGGCGACTGGATGTTCAACCTTGTGCGCACCAGCAACGAGGGCAAGCCGCAGACCGGCATTTCCTTCCTGCTGCTGGACATGAAGAGCCCTGGCGTCACGGTGCGCCCGATCAAGCTGCTCGACGGCGAGTGCGAGGTCAACGAGGTGTTCTTCGACAACGTCGAGGTGCCCGCCGACCAGCTCATCGGCGAAGAGAACAAGGGCTGGACCTACGCCAAGCACCTGCTGAGCCACGAGCGCACCAACATTGCCGATGTGAACCGCAGCAAGCGCGAGCTGGAACGCCTCAAGCGCATCGCCAAGAACGAGGGCCTGTGGGACGACGCACGCTTTCGCGACCAGATCGCCCTGCTCGAAGTGGACATCGTGGCCCTGGAAATGCTGGTGCTGCGCGTGCTCTCGGCCGAGAAGAGCGGCAAGAACTCGCTCGACATCGCCGGCCTGCTCAAGATCAAGGGCAGCGAGATCCAGCAGCGCTACGCCGAGCTGATGATGCTGGCGGCCGGCCCGTTCAGCCTGCCCTTCATCGAGGAAGCCATGGAGGCCGGCTGGCAGGGGGACTTCCCCGGCGGCGCCGTGGCCAATGCGCCGCTGGCATCCACCTATTTCAACCTGCGCAAGACCACCATCTACGGCGGCTCCAACGAAGTGCAGCGCAATATCGTTGCTCAAACCGTGCTCGGCTAAGGAGACAAGAACATGGATTTCGATTTTTCTGACGACCAGGAACAACTGCGCGACGCCGTGCGCAAGTGGGTGGACAAGGGCTACACGTTTGAACGCCGCCGCGCCATCGTCGCCGCGGGCGGCTTCGACCGTGCCGCCTACGGCGAACTGGCCGAACTCGGCCTCACGGCCCTGACGGTGCCCGAGCAGCACGACGGCATGGGCCAGGGCGCCATCGACGCCATGGTGGTGATGGAAGAGCTGGGCCGCGGCATGGTGCTCGAACCCCTGGCCCACGCCTTCATCGCCAGCAGCGTGCTCTCAAGCCACGCGCCGGCCGCCGTGCAGTCGGCCTGGCTGCCGCGCGTGGCCAGCGGCGAAGCCCTGGTGGTGCTGGCCCACCAGGAGCGCAAGGTCCGCTACCGCCTCGACGTTTGCGAGGCAAAAGCAGCTGCAGCGCCCGCTGGATATACGCTAACAGCTATGAAAAGCATAGTACCCGCGGGCGACCAGGCCGACGCCTTCTTCGTGCCCGCGCAGCTGGATGGCAAGCTCGCCCTGTTCCTGGTCGAGCGCAGCGCCAGCGGCGTCACCACGCGTGGCTACGTCACGCAGGACGGCAGCCGCGCCGCCGAGCTGCAGTTGGCCAACGCCCCGGCCACGCTGGTCACGACGGACGGACTGGCCGCGCTGGAACTGGCCGTGGACACCGGCATCGCTGCCACCTGCGCCGAGGCCGTGGGCGTGATGGACCAGACCGTGGCCCTGACCGTGGACTACATGAACCAGCGCAAGCAGTTCGGCGTGACCATCGCCACCTTCCAGGCCCTGCGCCACCGCGTGGCCGACATGAAGATGCAGCTGGAACTGGCCCGCTCCATGAGCTACTACGCCAGCCTCAAGCTGGGCGCCCCCGCCCCGGAACGCCGCGCCGCCCTGGCCCGCGCCAAGGTGCAGCTGGGCCAGTCGATGCGCTTCGTCGGCCAGCAGTCGGTGCAGCTGCACGGCGGCATCGGCGTGACCGACGAATACATCGGCAGCCACTACTTCAAGAAGCTCACGCAGCTGGAAATGACCTTTGGCGACACGATGCACCACCTGGGCGAGGTGTCGGCGCGCATGCAGGACACGGCGGGCGTGTTTGCCTGATACCCGCTTGCCGCTCCCCAGAAAAACCGCCCTCGGGCGGTTTTTCTTTGTCTGCCGCTCAGGTCAACTGGAAGTTCACCGGCTCCAGCGCGGGCGGCAGCCCGGTTTCGCCCAGTGATTCGCGCAGCTGGATCTCGATGGCGCGGCAGAGGGTGTCGAGCGGCAGGTCGTTGGCCTCCAGGCCGAAGGGTTCCTCAATCTCGTCGCCCAGCGCATCGAGCCCGAAGAAGGTGTAGGCGACGATGGCCACCACGAAAGGCGTCATGAAGCCGGTCGTGTCCACCAGGCCGAAGGGCAACAGGAAGCAGTACATATAGGCCGTGCGGTGCAGCAGCAGCGTGTACGAGAACGGGATGGGCGTGTTGCGGATGCGCTCGCAGGACGCGGCGGCGGCTGTGAGGGCCGACAGCGTCTGGTCGATCTCGGCGGCCAGGCAGGGCTCGATCCGCCGCTGGCGCACGCAGTCGCCCAGGTCCCGCCCCATGGCAAGCATGAGGGCGTCGGCCGGGTTGGAGGCGGCGCGCACGCGCTCGAACTCCTGCGCCGTGGTCCAGTGTGCCAGCAGCGCATCGTCGCGCTGGCCGCGCAGCTGCAGGCGCAGGGCATGGACGAAGGCGATGGCACGGTGCAGCATGCGCACCCGCACGTCCTCAGCGCGGCGCGCGGAGTCCGGGGGCTCAGGGAAGTCCAGCAGCGACAGGCACTGGCGCGCCAGGTTGCGCGTGCGCAGCACCAGCTCGCCCCAGAGCTTGCGCGCCTCCCAGTAGCGGTCATAGGCCGTGGTGTTGCGAAACCCCAGGAAGATGGCCAGGGGCAGGCCCATCAGCGTGAAGGGGATGGGCGTCAGCGTGATCTTGACCGAGAACAGGCTGCCATGCGCCAGGGTCACCAGCACGGCCAGCAAGGTGTTGAGCAGCAAGGTGGTGCGGATGCGCTTGAGCACGGAGCCCCGCAGCACCAGAAACAGCCGCCACCCAGGCGGGCGTTCACGAACAATCATGGGCAATCAAACAAGGGTTTACCCTGATTTCACCATACATCCCGAAAGGATGCTCAGGCCATGCAAGCGCCCGGTGCCATGCACCGGGCTTCATGGGCCGGCGAGCCCCGGCTTTGTCCTGCCGTGCTGGTAGCAACGCTGTCCAGGACCGTCAGAACCCCAGGGCGTGGGGCAGCCAGGTGGAGAGGGCTGGCACAAAGGTCAACACGACCAGCACCACGAAATGCGCCAGCAGGAACGGCGGCAACTCGCGCGTCAGTGCCGCCATCGACACCCGGGTGGAAACCGCCGTGACGAACAGCAGGCCACCCACGGGCGGGGTGATCATGCCCAGCGTGAGGTTGACGATCACCACCATGGCAAAGTGGGTCGGGTCGATGCCCAGCGCGGAGGCAATTGGCGCCAGGATCGGCACCAGGATCATCACGCCCGGCAGCGGCTCCATGAAAATGCCGAAGACCAGCAGCAGGATGTTGACCGCGATCAGGAAGGTCACCGGCGAGAGGTTCCAGCCCACGATGGTTTCCGACACCTGCTGCGGCACACCTTCCACCGTGAGCACCCAGGCAAAGGCGGCCGAGGTGGCCATCACCAGCAGCACGGAGGAGGTCAGCAGCGCCGAACGCGCCGCAATGGCGGGCAGCGCCTTCCATTCGAGCGTGCGGTAGATCCACTTGCCGCACACCAGGGCATAGAACACGGCCACCACCGAAGCCTCGGTCGGCGTGAAGATGCCGAAGCGGATGCCGACCAGGATCAGCACGATCAGCATCAGGGCCGGCACCGCCTTGATGCTGTTGACCAGCATCTCGCGCGCCGAGGGACGCGGCTGGGTGGAGCGGTAGTTGCGCTGGGTACAGATGCGCCAGTTCACGAAGGCCATGGCCAGGGCAATCAGGATGCCCGGCAGAAAACCGGCCATGAACAGCCCGCCGACCGAGACCTGCTCGTCCTGCATGGCATAGATGATCATGCTGATGGATGGCGGAATGATCGGGCCGACGATGGCCGTGCTCGACGTCAGCGCCGCGGCATAGGCGCGTGAATAGCCGGCCTTCTCCATCATCTTGACCATCATGGAGCCCGGCCCGGCTGCATCGGCCAGCGCCGATCCGGAAATGCCCGAGAACAGCGTCAGCGACAGCACATTGGCATAACCCAGCCCGCCCCGCAGATGGCCGACGAACTGGGCCGCAAAACGCAGCAGCACGGCTGTCAGCGCACCGCCCGACATGAGTTCGGCCGCCAGGATGAAAAACGGCACCGCCATCAGCGGAAAACTGTCGATGCCGGTGAACATCTCCTTGAAGACCACGAGCTGCGGGTAACGTCCACCGACGAACACCGCCAACGCAGCCGACATGGCCAGTGCGAAGGCGACAGGAAAACCCAGGGCCATCAGGACGACGGCGGCAATGAAAAGAGTGAGTGTCATGGCGTTTCTTTCTGGCGCTGGCTCAGAGCGAAGCCGCGGCCTCGGCATCCATCTCGCCGGACTCGACATAACTGCCATCGGCGATGTAACCGCGCACGATGAACAATAGGTGCACGAACATCAACAGAAAACCCACCGGCATGGCCACGTAGATAAAAGAGATCGGGATGTCGGTGGCCGCCGTGGTCTGGAAACGCGTCGCCCAGACGTAAAAGATCGAGAAATAGGTCATCACCAGGCAGAAGATGCCGATGCCGACCACCACCACGGTGCGCAACCAGCGCGCGGCACGCGTGCTCACCGCCTGGTGCAGGTTGTCGATCGCCACGTGGCCGCCGAAGCGCAGCACCAGTCCGGCCCCGAGGAATGTGCCCCAGATCATTAGGTGCCGCGCCACTTCCTCGGCCCAGACGATGGAGTCGCCGGTGGTGTAGCGCAACACCACATTGGCAAAAACAATGCAGGCCATGGCCAGCAGCAACAGAATCAGCAGCCAGCGGTTGCAGTTCACCAAGACGCGCTCGATACGGTTCAACATAGTCAATGGTGGCTCCGGCTTGAAAGTAAAACAAACGCCCGGACAAGGCCGGGCGGTGCAGGTTCAGGGCGAAAGGCCGCTGCTTATTTGACCGCTGCGATCTGGTCCAGCGACTTCTGGCCATACTTGGCCGCGTATTGCTTGTAGGCGGGCGTCAGAGCGGCCTGGAAGGGGGCGTTGTTCACCTGGGTCACGACATTCACGCCGTGCGACTTGATCTCATCCACGCCCTTCTTCTCGACGTCGTCAACGAACTTGCGCGAAGCCTGGGCACCGAGCTTGCCCCCCTCGATGAAGGCGGTTTTTTGCGCTTCCGTCAGGCTGCCGAAGAAGGCGGGCGAGACGACCAGGGCGATCGGCGCATAGACATGGCCGGTCAACGTCAGGTTCTTCTGCACCTGCCACAGCTTGGCAGAGACAAAAACGGAGAGCGGGTTTTCCTGGCCGTCAATGGTGCCTTGCTGCAGGGCGCCGATCACCTCGGGCCAGGCCATGGGGGTGGGCGAGGCGCCCATGGTGCGGAAGGCCAGGATGTGCACCGGGTTTTCCATGGTGCGGATCTTCAGGCCCTTGAGGTCTTCAGGCTTGCTCACGGGGTGCTTGTTGTTGCTCAGATGGCGGAAGCCTTGCTCACCCCACGCCAGGGCGATCAGGCCGCGCTTCTTGAACTTGGTCAGCAGATCCTGGCCGAACTCACCGTCGAGCACCTTGCGCGCATGGGCGGTGTCACGGAACAGAAAGGGAATATCCACCACGCCGACTTCCGGCACGAAGTTGCTGAGCGCACCGGTGGACACGATGATGGCCTCCACCGTGCCCAGTTGCAGACCTTCGATCAGCTCGCGCTCGCCGCCCAGGGCGCTGGAGGGAAACTGCTTGAACTTGAAGGCATTGTTGGTCGCCTTCTCCACCGAATCAGCCCAGGCCTGGGCCGCGGCGCCGTAGTGCGAATTGACGGCCAGCGCATAGCCAATCTTCACCTCCTTGGCCTGCTGCGCAGACGCGGCGCCAGCAGCAGCAAACAGCAAGGCAGCAGCACAACTCGCAATGACGGAACGGCGAAAGATCATGATGGGAGACTTTCTCGAAAACGTTGACAGAAATAGTAAGCGGACATTGTAGTTTTCCTGCCGAGGACTGCGCTCCGCCTCGGCGACATCCACCCCGCAAACGTGTGGATTACGCGCGCAGCCGCGACGACTGGGGCACGTGCGCGATCAGGAACTCCCTCTGGTCCACCAAGACACGGCGGGGGTGTTCGCGTAGGCCCCGTCGGACCCTTATTTCAGGATCCCGAGCAGGTTCGAGAAACTGTCTGTCCAGGGACTGAAACCGGGGCGTGGCACCAGCAGTTGCCCCCCCTGCAGCGCAACCGGCAGGCTGGCTGCACGATCGGGGCGCATGAACAGCACCCAGATCGAGTGGCGGCAATAGGCATCCTGCCCGTCGGGCTCCAGGTCATACAGCAGCGCGGTCTGGCCGAAGTGCTGCGCCGCCGCCGCCATGACCGGTCGCAGGTCCAGGTAATGGTTGGTGATGTGGACCGCCAGCAGGCCCTCCGGCTTGAGGTGACCGAGGTAGGACTGCATCGCCTCCAGGGTCAGCAGGTGCGTCGGGATCGAGTCGCCGGAGAAGGCATCCATGGCGAGCAGATCGAACTGCTGCGGTGCCTCGCGCTCGAGCATCAGCCGGCCGTCACCCAACACCGGCGTGATGCGCGCAGGCGTATCGGCCAGGTAGGTGAACTCGCTGCGCGCGAGGGCGAGCACCTGCTCGTTGATCTCGTAGATCCGCATCTCGTCCCCCGCACGGCCGTAGACCGACAACGTGCCGGCACCCAAACCCACCACGCCCAGCTTGAGTGGCTGGCTCTGCGGCAGGGCACGGATGGCGCGGCCGATGCCCGACTTCTCGCAATAGTAGGCCGTGGGTTTGCTGCGCTGCGCGGCATCCAGGTACTGCTCGCCGTGGCTGATGCGGCCATGCAGCATGGTGCGGTAGGGGCCGAGCTTCGTGTCGGTGCCATCTTCAATCCGCAACTGGCTGTAGAAGTTGCGCACCACGGTTTTGTAGCCCTGCACGTATTCGATCGAGATATCCGCCAGGCGCCAGCCGTAACCCAGCAAGGCAACCAGCAGCAGGGCGCGCCACAGCGGCTTGGTGCCGCGCCAGAGCACCGCGACCACCAGGGCGGCACACAGGAACAGGCCCATGGGCAGCTCGAAATAGGCGTTGAACACGGCCGGCGCCACCAGGCCGACCAGCATGCCGCCCAGCGCGCCGCCCACCGACAGCATCAGGTAGAACAGCGTCAGGTGGCGCAGCGGCGGCTTGCGCCGCACCAGCTCGCCGTGGCAGACCATGCAGAAGACGAACAGCGAGACGCTGATGAGCGCGATCAGGACGGGCACATCGGTGCCGGCGTCCAGCACGCCGTCCATCGCCCAGAAGCACAGGGGCAGCGCGGCCAGGAACAGCGGCCGCACGTAGTAGCGCGGCGCGTCAAAGCACAGGATGAAGCTGAGCAGGTAGATGGCCAGCGGCAACACCCACAGAAAGGGCACCGGGGCCACGTCCTGCGTCAGGTGCCGGGTCATCGCCAGCAGCAGGATGGACGCGGCAGCCGACAGGCCGACCCACAACCCGCACTCGCGCCAGCCGGGATGCGGCGCAGCCTCGGCATGCACCACCCCATCGGGCAAGGGCGACATGCGGCGCCACGCGAAAGCCGCTGTGCCCAGGCAGACCGCGACAAACACGGCATAGCCGGCCGACCACGCCATGGCCTGGGTTCCGACGGGCCACACGGGTTCCACCAGCACCGGATACGACAGCAGCGCCAGCATCGATGCCAGATTGGACAGCGCGTACAGCCGGTACGGCTTCGCCGCAGTGACGGTGGCCGAGAAGGATCGCGCGTACCAGGCCTGCATCAGCGGCCCGGTGGTGGACAGCATCAGATACGGCGCGCCCACCGCCGTGGCCAGCACGGCCAGCACGCTCCAGCTGGGGTTCTCCAGCGCGGCGCCTTTCCAGGCGGGATCGGCCGCCACCGGCAGCATGACCAGACTGAGCAGCAGCAGGCCGCCATGCACCAGCGCCTGCCGCCGGGGCGCCAGCTTCTCGTGCAGCCAATGCACATAGGCATAGCCCAGCAGCAACTCGGCCTGAAAGAAAACGATGCAAACGCTCCAGACCGAGGACGAACCACCAAACCAGGGCAGGATCATCTTGGCCACGACAGGCTGGATCTGGAACAGCAGGAAAGCGGACAGGAAAACGGTGGAGGCGAACAGCAGCATGGAACCCGATCAGGAGATTCGACGGGACAAGAGGAACGCCCCCCACAGGATCTGGAGCCGCATGCTCAGACCAGCAGGCGCGAGGACTTCGGCACATGCGCCATCAAAAACTCCATCTGGTCCGCCAGGATGCGCCGGTTGCGCAGGATGAAGTCTTCCCACAGGCTGGGCACGTAGGGGGTGTAGAGCAGCGGCATGTGCGCCTGCTCGGGTGTGCGCGGGCCCTTGCGGTGGTTGCAGGGGCGGCAGGCGGTGACCACGTTCATCCAATGGTCCTGGCCCTTCTTCGCGAACGGCACGATGTGCTCGCGCGTGAGGCTTTCCTCGTGGAACTGGCCGCCGCAGTAGGCGCAGATATTGCGATCGCGCACGAACAGCTTGCTGTTGGTCAGGCCCGGCTTGAGGTCGAAGGGGTTGATGGCCGGCACGCCCTTGGTGCCGATGATGCTGTTGACCGCGATGATCGACTGCTGCCCGGTCACGGCGTTGTGGCCGCCGTGGAAGACGGCGACTTCACCGCCGGACTCCCAGCGCACCTCGCCCGCGGCGTAGTGGATCACCGCCTGTTCCAGCGAAATCCACGACTGGGGCAAGCCCTGGGCAGAAAGCTTCAAGACCTTCACGACACGCCTCCTCGAAAAAACAAGGGCAAGGGATCGATGCAGATGTCTGGCGCCGTGCCTGCGCTGGCAACACACGGGCACGCCTGCGTCACAATATACGCTTATTTCAAGTCGAATCGGTGTCCTGCGCTTGGTGGCCGTGCGCAAGGCGCTATTAAAAAGATAACGCTCCATGAAGATCTTTCGCGGTTTTCACCATCCCGGAATTGCCCCCGCCTGCGCGCTGACGATCGGCAATTTCGACGGGGTGCACCGGGGCCACCAGGCCATGCTCGCGCTGCTGGGTGGCGAGGCGGCCCAGCGCGGCGTGCCGAGCTGCGCGCTCACCTTCGAACCGCACCCGCGCGACTACTTCGCCGGCGCTCTGCACAAGCCCGAACTGGCGCCCGCGCGCATCGGCACGCTGCGCGACAAGCTCGGCGAACTGGCGCGCTACGGCGTGCAGCAGACCGTGGTGCTGCCGTTCGATGCCCGGCTGGCCGCGCAATCGCCGCAAGGCTTCATCGACGAGGTGCTGGTGCGCGGCCTGGGGGCGCGCTATGTGCTGGTGGGCGACGACTTCCGCTTCGGCAAGCAGCGCGCGGGCGACTACACCATGCTCGACACCGCCGGCCAGGCCCAGGGCTTCGACGTGGCGCGCATGATGAGCTACGAAGTGCACGGCCTGCGCGTCTCCAGCTCGGAGGTGCGCGCGGCCCTGGGCGCGGGCCGCATGCAGGATGCGGCGCAGTTGCTCGGACGTCCCTACGCCATCTCGGGCCACGTGGTGCACGGGCGCAAGCTGGGGCGCCACCTGGGTTCCAGCGCGGACAGCGCGGGCGATGGCTTTCGCACCCTGAACCTGCGCTTCAAGCACTGGAAGCCCGCCGCCAGCGGCATCTTCGCCGTCTGGGTGCATGGCCTGGCCGAACAGCCCCTGCCCGGCGTGGCCAACCTGGGCATCCGCCCCTCGCTGGACCCGCGCGACGTGAACGGCGGCCGCGTGCTGCTCGAAACCCATTGCCTCGAATGGCCGCAGCATCTGGGCGCGGAAGGGGCCTACGGTAAAATCATCCGCGTGGAACTGCTGCACAAACTGCACGACGAACTCCGGTACGACAGCCTCGACGCCCTCACCCAAGGCATCGCGAAGGACTGTGCCGACGCGCGCGCCTGGTTCGCGGCCCACGCCGAAACCCGCCGCCAGACCACGCGCGACCGAATTTGACGCGTTGGCACCGCCCGCCGCCTTCGACAGGCTCAGGCAGGCAGACCGCCGACACCCCTCCCACCGTCCCCCCGGGCCGCCCAGGCGCCCGGGCCGAGCTTGTCGAGCCCCCCGAACCCCTTCGCCATGTCCGACGCCAACACCCCCGACTACCGCAGCACCCTGAACCTGCCCGACACGCCCTTCCCCATGCGCGGTGACCTGCCCAAGCGCGAGCCCGGCTGGGCCAAGGAATGGGACGAGAAAGGCATCTACAAGAAGCTGCGCGACGCGCGCTGCGGCGCGCCCAAGTTCATCCTGCACGACGGCCCGCCCTACGCCAACGGCCAGATCCACATCGGCCACGCGGTGAACAAGATCCTCAAGGACATGATCACCAAGGCGCGCCAGCTCGAAGGCTTCGACGCGCTCTACGTGCCCGGCTGGGACTGCCATGGCCTGCCGATCGAAAACGCCATCGAGAAGCTCCACGGCCGCAACCTGCCGCGCGACGAGATGCAGGCCAAGGGCCGCGCCTTCGCCACCGAGCAGATCGCCCAGCAGATGGAGGACTTCAAGCGCCTGGGCGTGCTCGGCGAATGGGACAACCCCTACAAGACCATGAACTACGCCAGCGAGGCGGGCGAGCTGCGCGCCTTGAAGCGCGTCATGGAGCGCGGCTACGTGTACCGCGGCCTCAAGCCCGTGTACTGGTGCTTTGACTGCGGCTCCTCGCTGGCCGAGTTCGAGATCGAGTACCAGGACAAGAAGAGCCAGACGCTGGACGTGGCCTTCAAGGCGCACGACCCGGCCCGGCTGGCCGCCGCCTTCGGCCTGGCCGCGCTGGAGAAGGAGGCCTTCGCCGTCATCTGGACCACCACCGCCTGGACGATTCCCGCCAACCAGGCGCTCAACCTCAACCCCGAGCTGCCCTACGCCCTGGTGGACACCGAGCGCGGCCTGTTCCTCATGGCCGCCACGCTGGTCGACGCCTGCATGGCGCGCTGGGGCCTGCAAGGCCAGGTGCTGGCCGTGGCCCAGGGCGAGAAGCTCGCGGGCATCGAGTTCGAGCACCCGCTGCACGACGTGCACGAGGGCTACCAGCGCCTCTCGCCCGTGTACCTGGCCGACTACGCCACCGCCAGCGACGGCACGGGTATCGTGCACTCCTCGCCCGCCTACGGCGTGGAAGACTTCAACTCCTGCGTGGCGCACGGCCTGAAGTACGACGACATCCTGAACCCCGTGCTGGGCAACGGCCGCTACGACGATGCGCTGGCCCTGTTCGGCGGCATGAACATCTGGAAGGCCTGCCCCGTCATCATCGAGACGCTGCAGGCCGCCGGCCGCCTGATGGGCACCACCACCATCACGCACAGCTACCCGCACTGCTGGCGCCACAAGACGCCCGTGATCTACCGCGCCGCCGCCCAGTGGTTCGTGCGCATGGACGAGGGCGAGGGCGTGTTCACCAAGGACAAGGCCCCCGGCACGCTGCGCCAGACGGCGCTGGCCGCCATCGAGCAGACCCACTTCTACCCCGAGAACGGCAAGTCGCGCCTGCGCGACATGATCGCCGGCCGGCCCGACTGGTGCATCTCGCGCCAGCGCAGCTGGGGCGTGCCCCTGCCCTTCTTCCTGCACAAGGATTCGGGCGAGCTGCACCCGCGCACCATGGAAATCATGGACCAGGCGGCAGCCATCGTCGAACAGGGCGGCATCGAGGCCTGGAGCCGCGTGACACCCGAAGAGATCCTCGGCGCGCAGGACGCCGAGCACTACACCAAGAGCACCGACATCCTGGAAGTGTGGTTCGACTCCGGCTCCACCTTCTGGCACGTGATGCGCGGCACGCACGCCGGCATGCACCACGACAGCGGCCCCGAGGCCGACCTCTACCTCGAAGGCCATGACCAGCACCGCGGCTGGTTCCACAGCTCGCTGCTGCTGGCCAGCGCCATCTTCGACCGCGCGCCCTACCGCGGCCTGCTCACGCACGGCTTCACGGTGGACGGCCAGGGCAAGAAGATGAGCAAGTCGGTGGGCAACACCGTCTCGCCGCAGGAGGTGAGCAACAAGATGGGCGCCGAGATCATCCGCCTGTGGTGCGCCGCCACCGACTACTCGGGCGACCTGGCCATCGACGACAAGATCCTCGCGCGCGTGGTGGACGCCTACCGCCGCATCCGCAACACGCTGCGCTTCCTGCTGGCCAACGTGAGCGACTTCAACCCCGCGCAGGACGCCGTGCCGTTCGAGCAAATGCTGGAGATCGACCGCTACGCGCTCACGCGCGCCGCGCAGTTCCAGCAGGAGGTGCTGGCGCACTACAAGGTGTACGAGTTCCACCCGGTGGTCGCCAAGCTGCAGCTCTACTGCTCGGAAGACCTGGGCGGTTTCTACCTCGACGTGCTCAAGGACCGCCTCTACACCACGGCCCCCAAGAGCCTGGCGCGGCGCAGCGCCCAGACCGCGCTGCACCAGATCACGCACGCCATGCTGCGCTGGATGGCCCCCTTCCTCTCGTTCACGGCCGAGGAGGCCTGGAAGGTGTTCGGCAGCTCCGAATCCATCTTCCTCGAAACCTACGGCACCATCCCCACGGGCGACGAAGGCCTGCAGGCCAAATGGGAGCGCCTGCGCGCCATCCGCGACCTGGTGAACAAGGAGATCGAGGCCCTGCGCGCCGCCGGCCAGGTGGGCTCATCGCTGCAGGCCAGCGTGGCGCTGACCGCCGCGCCCGAGGACCATGCCCTGCTCGCCAGCCTGGGCGAGGACCTGAAGTTCGTCTTCATCACCTCCACTATTGAATTGATAGCTGGAGACGCCCTGCAGATAAGCGTCAAGGCCAGTTCTGATGCCAAATGCGAGCGCTGCTGGCACTACCGGGCGGACGTGGGCCACGATGCGGCCCACCCCACGCTGTGCGGCCGCTGCACCAGCAACCTGTACGGCGCCGGTGAAAACCGGGCCTGCGCCTGAGTGGCCCGCGCTGCGGCGGGCGGCCGCGCCAGCCTGTGGCCCTGGCTGGCGTGGGCGGCGGTGATCCTGGTCGCCGACCAGTTCACCAAAACGCTGATCCTGGGCTACTACCAGCTCGGTGACGCCACCCCGGTCACCAGCTTCTTCAACATCGTGCGGGCGCACAACACCGGCGCGGCCTTCTCGTTCCTGGCCACGGCCGGGGGCTGGCAGCGCTGGCTGTTCACCGGCATCGGCGTGGCGGCCACGCTGTTCATCGTCTGGCAGCTGCGCCAGCACCCGGGGCAGAAGCTGTTCGCCTTCTCGCTCTCGAGCATCCTGGGCGGCGCGGTGGGCAACGTGGTGGACCGGCTCATGCACGGCTACGTGGTGGATTTCCTCGATTTCCACTGGGCCTTCCTAGCCGGCATGTTCCATGGCGGGCATTTCCCGGCCTTCAACATCGCCGATGCGGGCATCAGCGTGGGCGCGGCGTGCCTCGTCCTCGACGAGCTGCTCCGGGTAAGAAAAACCTCTTGATCGGCAGCACATCGCCATGATGGCGTTGTGCGCTTCCCACCACGCCTGCAACCGGCGCGGCCCAGGCCAGCTGCCACCGTGCAAGGGCCGCCCCGCCGCGCCGGTGGCGTCCCCCTGCCCGCATCGCGCAGCGAGGCGAGAGCGGGGGGAAGACGCGCAGCGACTCAGGGGGGTGTTCCGCCGATAGCGTTCAACGGCCAGCGTGGCTTGACGTCGAAGGCGTAGTCGCGGTTGGCCTGCTGCTGGCCCGATTGCAGGCGCATGGCCGCGGCCATGGCAATCATGGCGCCGTTGTCGGTGCACAGGTGCAGTTCGGGGTAGTGCACGCGCACGCGCTGCTTCGCGCAGGCGGCGTCGAGCTGCTCGCGCAGCAGGCGGTTGGCGCCCACACCCCCGGCCACCACGATGCGCCGCAGGCCGGTTTCCTTCAGCGCGGTGAGCGATTTCTTCACCAGCACCTCGACGATGGCCGCCTGCGTGCTCGCGGCCAGGTCGGCCTTGCGCGCCTCCAGCTCGTCGCCCAGCTTGCGCGCCTGGGTGAGCACCGCCGTCTTCAGCCCGGCGAACGAAAAGTCGAGGTTGCCGCTGTGCAGCAGCGGGCGCGGCAGCTTGAACGCCGCCGGGTCGCCCTGCAGCGCCAGGCGCGAGAGCGCCGGGCCGCCGGGGTAGCCCAGGCCCATGAGCTTGGCGGATTTGTCGAAGGCCTCTCCGGCCGCGTCGTCGATGGTCTCGCCGAGCAGCTCGTAGCGGCCCACGCCGTCCACGCGCATGAGCTGCGTATGACCGCCCGACACCAGCAGCGCAACGAAGGGGAATTCCGGCGGATCGGCGCTCAGGAAAGGCGAGAGCAGGTGCCCTTCGAGGTGGTGCACGCCCAGCACCGGCTTATCCAGCGCAGCGCCCAGCGCGCAGGCCACGCCCGCGCCCACCAGCAGCGCCCCGGCCAGGCCCGGGCCGCGCGTGTAGGCCACCACGTCCACCTCGGCGAGTGACCGGCCCGACTCGGACAGCACGGCCGTGGTCAGCGGCAGCACGCGGCGGATGTGGTCGCGGCTGGCCAGCTCGGGCACCACGCCGCCATAGGCCTGGTGCATCTCGATCTGGCTGTGCAGCGCGTGCGCCAGCAGCACGGGCACGCCGCTGCCTTGCGACTGCACCAGCGCCACGCCGGTTTCGTCGCACGAAGATTCGATGCCCAGCACCAACAGGTTTTTCTGCACTTCCATGGGGGCAAGTGTAGGGCTTGCGCGCCGATCCTGAGGGCGCCGCTGCAGGCGCTCAGTGCTGCGGCAGCGCCTGCTGGTTGGCGCCTGCCAGCGCCGCCTGCGCCGGCGCGCGGGCCGGGACAGCGGCCTGGAAACTACCGCCCTGCTGCAGCTTGAACGAGGCCGCCACGCTGGCCAGCTGGCGCGCCTGCTCCTGCAGGGCGCTGGATGCGGCCGAGGTTTCCTCGACCAGCGCCGCGTTCTGCTGCGTCACGCCGTCGAGGTGGGCCACGGCCTGGTTGATCTGCCCCAGGCCCATGGACTGCTCGCGGCTGGCCGAGGCGATCTCGTCCACGATGTCGGCCACGCGCTGGATGCCAGCCACGATCTCCTGCATGGTGGAACCCGCCTGGGCCACCTGCTCGCTGCCCACGCCGACCTTCTCGACCGAATCGGTGATCAGCGCCTTCACTTCCTTGGCCGCCTCGGCCGAGCGGCCCGCCAGGCTGCGCACCTCGCTGGCCACCACGGCGAAGCCCCGGCCCTGCTCGCCCGCACGGGCCGCTTCGACGGCGGCATTGAGCGCCAGGATGTTGGTCTGGAAGGCGATGCCGTCGATCACGCCGATGATGTCCACGATCTTGCGCGAGGAGGTGTTGATGGCCTCCATGGTGTCCACCACCTGCGCCACCACGGCTCCGCCGCGCTGCGCCACGCCCGTGGCCGAGGCCGCGAGCTGGCTCGCCTGCGCGGCGCTGTCGGCGTTCTGCTGCACGGTGCCCGAGAGCTGCTCGGTGGCCGAGGCCGTCTGCTCCAGCGCGCTGGCCTGCTGCTCGGTGCGTGAAGACAGGTCTTGCGTGCCCGCGGCCACCTGCGTGGAGGCACCGGCAATGGTGTCGGCGCCGCCGCGCACCTGGCCGATCACATGGCCCAGGTTGCTGCGCATGGCCTCCATCTGGGCCAGCATGGTCCCGATCTCGTCCTTGCCCTGGTGTTCGATACGCTGCGTGAGGTCGCTGGCGGCAATGGCTGCCGCAGCGGCATTGGCGGTGCGAAAGCCCCGGACCATGCGCGCCAGCAGCAGCAGGCCCATGGCCGAGGCCGGCAGGCCGAGCAGGAAGGTGGACAGTGCGAACACCACGAGACCGATCTCGTAGCGCTTCTGCGCATCCAGGTAGGCCGCATCGGCGCGCCGGACCTGGTGCTCCCGGAAGGCCACCATCGCCTTGACAACGGCCTCGCCCTCGGTCCGGCCCGCCGCCAGGAAGGTGGCCATGGTCTCGGGGCTGAAATCCCCCTTCTGGATGGAGGCGACCACCTGGTCCAGCTTGCCGCGCCACGCCTTGCAATGCATCAGCGCCGTGTCGAACAGCTGCTTCTCCCCGCTGTCCGTGACGCCTTTTTCCATGTCCTTCTGGAGCGCATCGGCCTTGGCCTGGTTGGCCGCGATGGCTTCGAGGTGCATGGTGGTGGGGTGGCCGTGGATGCTGGCCAGCGCGCTCTCGGGGGCGTGCTGGAAGGCCAGCAACACCTGCAACCGGTTCTGCACCGTCAGCTCGATGGACTGGTCGGCCAGCAAGGCCCGGTGCATGGCCTCGTCATGCACGGTCTTGAGACTGTCGCGCGCCGACGACAGCCCCCAGAAGCTGACCCCGATCACTGCGGCCCCCGACAGCCAGAACGAACACAGGACGACGATGAATCGCTGGGAAATCCGCAGGTTGTTCCACATAGAGAGAAGTTATCAATTTGTTACAACCGAACGATCATACCCCCCGCGTTTACCCTGAGATGGACACCAGACTGCGCTACTCGGACTCTGCCATCTCCAGGCACGATTCCCTGCGCCCCCCAGGGATAGGCACGCGCCATGGGACAATCACCCCCCATGAATCCGGAACAGTATGTCCAGCAAAAAGCCGCCGCCTCGGGCAGCAGCTTCTATTACGCCTTCCTGTTCCTGCCCCGCCCCCGGCGCGCGGCCATCACCGCCTTCTACGGCTTCTGCCGCGAGGTGGACGACGTGGTCGATGAAGTGTCCGACCCCGGCGTCGCCCACAACAAGCTGGCCTGGTGGCGCGGCGAGGTGGCGCAAGCGTTCAAGGGCCAGCCCACGCACCCCGTGATGCAGGCGCTGATGCCGCACACGGCCGCCTTCCAGATCGAGCAGCGCCACCTGCTGGCCGTGATCGAGGGCTGCCAGATGGACCTGGAGCAGACCCGCTACCTCGACTATCCCGGCCTGCAGCGCTATTGCCACCTCGTGGCAGGCGTGGTGGGCGAAGTGGCGGCGCGCATCTTCGGCCAGACCGCGCCGGCCACCACCGACTACGCGCACCGCCTCGGGCAGGCACTGCAGATGACCAACATCATCCGCGACGTGGGCGAGGACGCCCTGCGCGGCCGCATCTACCTGCCGGTGAACGAGCTGCAGCAGTTCGACGTGAAGGCGCACGAAATCCTCAAGCGCCAGTACTCCGAGCGCTTCACCGCGCTCATGCGCTTCCAGGCCGAGCGCGCCCACCGCCTCTACGACGAGGCCCTGGCGCTGCTGCCCGCCGCCGACCGGCGCGCGCAGAAGCCCGGCCTGATGATGGCCAGCATCTACCGCACGCTGCTGCGCGAGATCGAGCGCGACAACTTCCAGGTGCTGCACCAGCGCACCAGCCTCACGCCGCTGCGCAAGTTCTGGCTGGCCTGGAAGATGCAGGCCCTCGGACGCATGTGACCGCCTGGAAACCATGAACATCGCCATCATCGGCGCCGGCTGGGCCGGCATGGCCGCGGCCATTGCCGCCGTGCAGGCGGGCCACCAGGCCACCGTGTTCGAGGCGGCGCGCACCCTGGGCGGGCGCGCGCGCACCCTGGACGCCATGGCCCCGGACGGCACGCCGCTGCCGCTGGACAACGGCCAGCACATCCTCATCGGCGCCTACACCGAATCGCTGCGCCTGATGCGCCTGGTGGGCGTGGACATCGATGCCGCCCTGCTGCGCCTGCCGCTGGTGCTGCGCTTTCCCGACGGCAGCGGCCTACGCCTGCCCGACCTGCCCCCGCCCTGGGATGCCGCGCTCGGCATCGCCCGCGCGCGCGGCTGGCGCTGGGGCGAGCGGCTGGCGCTGCTGCGCGTGGCACAGGCCTGGCAGCGCGCAGGCTTTGCCTGTGAACCCGGCGAGACGGTGGCCGGCCTGTGCGCGCAATTGCCCCAGCGGCTGCTGGACGGCTTCATCGACCCGCTGTGCGTGGCCGCCCTCAACACCCCCGCCCAGGAGGCCTGCGGCCAGGTCTTTCTGCGCGTGCTGCAGGACAGCCTGTTCAGCGGACCCGGCGGTTCCAACCTGCTGCTGCCGCGCGTGGACCTGGGCGCGCTCTTTCCCGAGCCCGCGGCCCGCTGGCTGCAGGGCCAGGGCGCCAGCGTGCGCACCGGCCAGCGCGTGCAGACCCTCGCGGCGCCCGCGCCGGGCCAGCCCTGGCAGGTCGATGGCGAGCCTTTCGACGCCGTGCTGCTGGCCATACCCAGCACCGAGGCGGCGCGCCTGGTGTCGCAATGTGCCCAGAGCGCGCCCTACGCCCTCACGGTACAGATGTGCGACTGGGCCGCCAGCGCGCAGGCGCTGCGCTTCGAGGCCATCACCACCGTCTACGCCCAGGGCTCGCCGCATGCCGATGGCAGCCTGCTGGCCGAGCCCATGCTGGCCTTGCCGGGCAGTGCCGAGCACCCGGCGCAGTTCGCCTTCGACCGTGGGCAGCTGGGCGGCCCGCCCGGCCTGCTGGCCCTCGTGGCCAGCGCCAGCCGCGACGAACGCGCGCAGACCGAACGCAAGGTGCTGGAGCAGGCCCGCCGCCAGCTGGGCCTGGCCGGCCTGCGCGCGGTGCAGACCGTGGTGGAGAAGCGCGCCACCTTCGCCTGCACCCCCGGCCTGCAACGCCCCGGCGCCCCCATCGCCCCGGGCCTGTGGGCCTGCGGTGACTACATCGCCGGCCCCTACCCCGCCACGCTCGAAGGCGCGGTGCGCAGCGGCACGGCGGCGGCCAGCGCGGCAACGACCGCCTGAACCCCGTGGGCCGGCGGGCACACGGGGGAAACCACGGGGACAAGCCCTAAAATCACCCGACCCCCCATGGCATCGTGCCGAAGGGGGATGGCGTTGTGTCCACCCCAGAAGTGGCCCCACGCAGTTCATGCAACGGAAGGACTTCTTCATGGTACCCATGCTTCCATTCTTGGCCGGTCTGGCGCTGGGCGCCCTGTCCGTTTCGGCCGTGCGCAGCGGCCGTGCAAGCCAGTCCTTGCACCAGGTCGGCGACCGCGTGCGCGCAGCCGCGCGCAGTGGCGGCGCCCAGCTCCAGACCGTGGCGGCGGCCGGCAAGGCCATGACCCAGCGCGTCTGGGACGGCGTGGCAGCCACGCAGGCCGAAGCCACGGCACCAGCGCCCGCCGAGGCGGCCACCGCACCGCCCAAGCGCCGCCGCACGGCCACCCGTGGTGCGGCAGCCCCCGCCACCACGCCCGCCAAGCGCGCCCCGGCCAAACGGGCGCCCGCCAAACGCGCCAGCAAGAAGGCCGCGGAATGACGGAAAACGATTTCGAGCGCGCCCTGCTGGGCCTGCTGCCCCCCAGCTTCGTCCGTGGCGCGGTGGCCACGGGCATCGTGTCCGCGGTGCAGGACCGGCGCCGTGGTCTCGACCTGCTGCAAAGCGCCCTACTCGGGGGCGGCGCACTGACCACCGCCATGGGTGTGGAACAACTGCTGTTCAAGAAGGGAAAGAAAATGGGCAAGAAAGCCAAGGGCAAGGGCAAGAAAAAACAGGCACTGGACCTGGCGCAACTGCAGGCCCTGCTGGGGCAACGCCCGGCAGGCGGGCTGGCGGCGCTGGGCGCCGGGCAGCAGCTCTTGCTGGGCGCCGCGCTGGGCGTGGCGGCGGCCTACGTCCTGGGGGATGAAAAACTGCGCGGCAAGCTCATCCGCACCGGGCTGGACCTGTATGAAAGCCTGGCCGGCGGGCTGGCGGAAATGAAGGAACAGGTCGCCGACATCCAGGCCGAAAAAGCCGCCCGGCAATCCGGCGCCTGAACGCCGGCCCGAATGCCAGGCGCGGTCTTCTCTAACTTGCAGGCGGTGCACCGCCTGCCCGGGCGGGTGCGCTGGCGTTTTCGCGCCACGGCCGCCGGGCAGGACTGGCGCGCGCTGGAGCAGGCCGTGGCCCTGCTGCCCGGGGTGCTGGAGGCGCGCATCAATGCCGCCGCGCACGCCCTGGTCGTGCGCTACGACGCACACACGACCGACGCAGACCAGCTCGAAGCCGCCCTGGGCCGCCTGGCCCTGAACCCGGCCCCCGGGCCCGCGCGCCCCGCGCCCCGGCTGCATGGCATGGGCGAGGTGCTGGGCAATGCGGCGCTGCTGCTCGGCTCCGGGGCCTTGCCGCCGTCGCTGCGCGGCGCCTCCACCCTGGCGGCGTCCCTGCCGCTGTACCACCACGCCTTCGAGGACCTGTGCAGCGAAGGCTTCAACTCGCATGTGCTCGAAGCGCTCGCGGTGGCCATCTCCACCGGCAGCGCCGACTACACGGCGGCCAACACCACGCTGTTCATGCTCGCCCTCGGGGAGTACCTGGAAAACTCCATCGCCCGGCGCTCGGACGACATGCTCAAGCAGCTGCTGCGCCCCAACGTCGGCACCGTCTGGGTGGAGCGCGACGGGGTCGAGCAGCAGGTGGCCGCGGAGGCCATCGAGGTGGGCCATACCGTGGTCGTGGGGGCAGGCGCCACCGTGCCGGTCGATGGCACCGTGCTGGGCGGCGAAGCCCTGCTCAACGAAGCCGCCATGACCGGCGAGAGCGTGCCAGTGGCACGCAAGCGCGGCGACCGCGTGCTCTCGGGCACGGTGGTAGAGGAGGGGCGCATCCGCATCTATGCCGAGCATGTGGGCCAGGGCACGGCGGTCGCGCGCATCGCCGACTACGTGGAGCAGTCCCTGACGGCCAAGAGCCAGGCGCAGCTCAATGCGTCCCGGCTGGCCGACCGGCTGGTGCCGGGCGTGCTGGGCCTGGCGGGGGCGGCCTGGCTGCTGACCGGCAACCGCGGACGCGCCGCCGCCGTGCTGCAGGCCGACTATTCATGCTCCCTGAAGCTGGCCACGCCGGTGGCCTTCAAGTCCTCCATGTACTTTGCCGGCCAGTGCGGCGTGCTGGTCAAGGGGGCCGACGTGCTGGAGCGCCTGGCGCAGGTGGACACCGTGGTGTTCGACAAGACCGGCACGCTGACCACCGGCAAGCTCTCGGTCACCGACTCCGTCACCTTCGACCCGCAGTTCACCGCCAACGACCTGATCGACCTGGCGGCCTCGGTGGAAGAACACTATTTCCACCCCCTGGCGCTGGCCGTGGTGGAGGCCGCGCGCCGCAACCAGGGGCGGCACTTCGACCACAAGGAAGTGGAGTTCATCGCCGCACACGGGGTGGCCAGCGTCGTCGATGGCCGGCGCATCGTGGTGGGCTCGCGCCATTTCGTGGAAGAGGACGAGGGCGTGCCCATCAACGCCACGCAGCGCCGCTGCCTGGACCGGCTGTTCCGCGAGGGCAAGACCCTGCTCTACATCGGCTTTGGCGGGCGCCTGATCGGCGTGATCGCGCTCAAGGACACCGTGCGCGAAGCCAGCGCCGCCACCATCGCGCGGCTGCGCGGCCTGGGCGTCCAGCGCATCCTGATGCTCACCGGAGACCACCGCACGCGGGCCGCCGAGCTGGCCCAGGCCCTGGGACTGGACGAATTCCATGCCGAGCTGCTGCCCGAGCAGAAGGCGGAGCTGGTGGCGGCCATGAAGGCGCGGGGCGCGCGCATCGCCTTCGTGGGCGATGGCATCAACGACGCCCCGGCACTGGCCGGCGCCGAGGTGGGCATCGCCATGCAGCAGGGGGCCGACATCGCGCGGCTGACCTCCGACGTGGCCTTGCTGGAAGACGCCATCGAGCGGGTGGCCGACGTCAAGGAAATCGCCAACGCCACCATGCGGCTGATCGAGCGCAACTACAAGCTCACCGTGGGGGCGAATACCGCCATCCTGGGCGCGGCGGCCCTGGGCCTGCTGCGCCCCATCACCACCTCGGTGCTGCACAACGGCACCACCATCGGCATCCTGCTCAATGCCTTGCGCGGCGGCCAGAAAACCCTGCGCACGCCGCCCCGGGCCGAACGCCCGCGCCGCGCCTGATCCACTCCGCAGCGCGCAGCGACGCGGAGGAGGTGTTTCACTTCAATAGATTGCGCCGGTGCACCCACAGGTGCAGCCCCAGGGCGTGCAGGAACAGCAGCCCGGTGAGGGCATGCCCACGCTTGGCCCCTTGCGCTGCCAGCAGCATGGACACCGCCAGGCTGCCCAGCATGGCGCGCTTGGCCCAGCGGTTGGCCTGCAGGCGCCGTTCCTTGCCCTGCTGCAGGCCCCGCGCCGGATGCTGCGGGCGCTGCGGCGCCGGGGGTGCCGCCACCTTGCGCGGCAACACGGTGGCCGCCACGGTGCCGATGCGCTGGTGGCTCTGCGCCTCGCTCCACTGCGCCGTGTCGTAGTACACCACCAGGCTCGCGGCCGACGCCTTGGCCTCCACCCCGGTCACCGCCGCGCAGGCGCGCACCTTGGCCTCCAGCCGCTCCAGCAGTGCCGGGCTGCGCAGGGCTTCATGGCGCACCCGCAGGCGCCCGGGAACGGAGGCGACGATGGAACTCATGGAAGGGGATCCTTTCTCGGGGTCACGGTACGCACCCATGCGCCACATGGAACCGCCCGGCAACACCTTGGGGTTGTAGTGTAGTCAATCATAAAATCGCCTTCAAAGCGCGAAAATACAGCGCTAACAGCTATGCTATTGATAGCAATCCGCACCACCGCCGGAACACCGGCTCACAGGCCCCACCAGGCCGCCAGCACCAGCGTGGCCTCGGGCGTGAACAGGCCCTGCTCCACCCACGCGCGCAGGGTGTCGATGGGCAGCAGCGCGAAGCGTGCCACCTCGCCATCCTGGTTGCACGGCTCCATGCCGACGGGCACCGCCGCCTGGTACCACTCGATGCGCTCACACATGTAGCCCGCGCCGCCGCCTTCGCGGCTGGGCCGCTCGAAATCGACGTGGCCGCCGTGCGCCACCGGGCGCAGCGCCGACAGGCGCAGGCCGGCCTCCTCCCAGGTTTCACGCTCCAGCGCCTGCTCCAGCGTGTCCGCGGCGGACACCATGCCGCCCATCAGCGTGTCCCACTGGCCGGGGTTGTTGGGCTTGTCGAAGGCGCGCTGCTGTACCCACATGCGGCCATCGGGCACCTGGCCCACGAGATGCACGGCCTGCGTGGCCAGGCCCAGCACGCGCACCGTGCCACGCTCGATGCTGCCCAGGCGCTGGCCTTGCGCGGAGCGCACCACCAGTTGCTCGTCGCGCCACGGTCCGCAGCGCCCCAGGGCCCGCAGGGCCCGCGCCAGCGCGTCGAAGGCGGCTGTCAACTCGCCGGGCTTGGCTTCCAGGCACCATGCAGGCGATGCAAATCGCTCCTGAATTGATAGCTGATAGCGCGCATCCAGCATACCTTGAGCAACGATTTCATCCAAAACACCGGGCTCGACCGAGCCGATGGTATAGCCATCGGCCAGCAGCGGCAGCCGCGGGCGGCGCGGGGGCTGGCGGGCGTCCGTGCGGGCCCGTGCCAACCAATCGGGCAGCGGCGCGTTCACAGCGTGAGAATGGTCGAGCCGGTGGTCTTGCGCGCTTCCAGGTCGCGGTGCGCCTGCTGCACCTCGGCGAGCGGGTAGCGCTGGTCGATGTGGATCTTCACCTGGCCGCTGGCCACCACGGCGAACAACTCGTCGGCCATGGCCTGGGTGGATTCGCGCGTGGCGATGTGGGTGAACAGCGTCTGGCGCGTGACGTAGAGCGAGCCCCGGGCGCCGAGCGAGCCCGGCGCGAACGGCGGCACGGGGCCGGAGGCGTTGCCGAAGCTGGCCATGAGGCCGAACGGCCGCAGGCAGTCGAGCGACTTCTCCCAGGTGTCCTTGCCCACCGAGTCGTACACCACCTTCACACCCTTGCCGCCGGTGATCTCCTTCACGCGCGCGGCGAAATCTTCGGTGTTGTAGTTGATGGCGTGCGCCGCGCCATTGGCCAGCGCGAGCTGGCACTTGGCGTCCGAGCCCGCCGTGGCGATGAGCTGCAGGCCCAGCGCCTTGGCCCACTGCGTGGCGATCAGGCCCACGCCCCCGGCGGCGGCGTGGAACAGCACCGGGTCGCCAGCCCGCAGGCCCTCGACGGGCAGCGTCTTCTTGAGCAGGTACTGCGCCGTCAGGCCCTTGAGCATCATGGCGGCGCCGGTCTCGAAGCCGATGGCGTCGGGCAGCTTGCACACGTTCTTGGCGGGCATCACGCGCAGCTCGCAGTAGCTGCCGGGCGGCTGGCTGGCGTAGGCGGCGCGGTCGCCGGGTTGGAGGTGCGTGACGCCATCGCCCACGGCCTCGACCACGCCCGCGGCCTCCATGCCGATGCCCGCGGGCATGGACAGCGGGTACAGGCCCGTGCGGTGGTAGACGTCGATGAAGTTCAGGCCGATGGCATGGTGGCGGATGCGGATCTCGCCCGGGCCGGGCGCGCCGACGGCCACGTCGACGATCTGGAGTTCTTCGGGGCCGCCATGCTGGCGGATCTGGACGGCGAGGCTCATGGAATCGGGTCTCCTGCGGTGCAATGAAAAGCGTGCGCCATCCTGCCATGATTCTGCAAGCCTTGCCCGTTACAGTGGCGGGATGACACACAAATTGACGCCCGGCACGGCGGCGTTGCTGGTGCTCGCGCCGCTGCTGTGGGCCGGCAATGCCGTGGTGGGCCGGCTGGTGCACGACCTCGTTCCGCCGGTCACGCTCAACTTCCTGCGCTGGGTGTTGGCCTTCGCCTTGCTGCTGCCGCTGGCGCACGGCGTGCTGCGCCGCAGCAGCCCGGTGTGGGCGCACTGGCGCCGCTACGCGCTGCTGGGGCTGCTGGGCATTGGCCTGTACAACGCGCTGCAGTACCTGGCGCTGCAGACCTCCACGCCGATCAACGTGACGCTGGTGGGTTCGAGCATGCCGGTGTGGATGCTGGCCGTGGGCGCGGTGTTCTTCGGCGTGGCCGTGACGGGCCGCCAGTTCGCGGGCGCCCTGCTGTCCATGGCGGGCGTGCTGCTGGTGCTCAGCCGGGGCGAGTGGGGCCAGCTGCTGGCGCTGCGCCTGGTGCCGGGCGATCTGTTCATGCTGCTGGCCACCATCGCCTGGTCGTTCTACAGCTGGCTGCTGGTGCGCACCAGCGAGCCCGCCAGCGTGCGCGCCGACTGGGCCGCCTTCCTGATGGCGCAGCTGGTGTTCGGCCTGGGCTGGTCGGGCGCCTTCGCGGGCGCCGAATGGGCCAGTGGGCATACACACATCACGTGGGGCTGGCCGCTGGTGGCGGCGCTGGCCTTCATCGCCATCGGGCCGGCCGTGGTGGCCTACCGCTGCTGGGGCGTGGGCGTGCAGCGCGCCGGGCCGGCGGTGGCGGGCTTTTTCTCGAACCTCACGCCGCTGTTCGCCGCCCTGCTCTCGGCGGCCTTCCTGGGCGAGCCGCCGCGCCTGTTCCACGGGGCGGCGTTCGCGCTCATCGTGGGCGGAATCGTGGTGTCCTCACGCCGCTGAATTGGCCAGCAAGGCCCCGAATGCCGCCACCGCCATGGGCCGCCCCAGCAGGTAGCCCTGGTACAGGTCGCAGCCATGGCGCGCCAGGAAGTCCTTCTGCTCCTGCGTCTCGACGCCCTCGGCGATCACTTCGAGGTCCAGGTTGCGCCCCATGCCGATGATGGTCTGCACGATCACGTCGTCCGTGGCCCGCGCGCCCAGGTTGCGCACGAAGGACTGGTCGATCTTGAGCTGGTGCAGCGGTAGCCGCGTGAGGTAGGCGAGCGAGGAATAGCCGGTGCCGAAATCGTCCACCGAGAAGCGCACGCCCTTGGTGCGCAGCTGGTGCATCTTGCCGATGGCGTCGTCCACGTTGTCGAGCACCAGCGACTCGGTCAGCTCCAGCGTCAGCAGGTGCGCCCGCGCGCCCGTCTCCTGCAGCGTCTCGGTCACCTGGCGCACGAATTCGGGCTGGCGGAACTGGCGCGCGCTGACGTTCACCGACAGCTGCAGGTGGCGGCCCTGCGGGGTTTTCTGCCACTGCGCCAGTTGCTGGCAGGCCGTGCGCAGCACCCACTGGCCGATGTGCAGGATCAGGTCGCTCTCCTCGGCCACGGTGATGAACTGCGCGGGCGAGACCATGCCGCGCTCGGGATGCTCCCAGCGCAACAACACCTCGGCGCCCACGATGCCGCCATCCAGCCGGTACTGCGGCTGGTAATGCAGCGTGAAGTGGCCCTGCGCCAGCGCCTCGCGCAGGTCGGCCTCCATCTGGGCGCGGTCGTTGATGGCCACCTGCATCCGGGGATCGAAGAAGCACAGCCCGTTGCCGCGCCGGGCCTTGACCTGGTACATCGCGATGTCGGCCTGCTTGAGCAGCTCCGTCGCTGTCTGCAGGGTGGTGCCGAACAGGGTGGCGCCAAGGCTGCCGCTGCCCTGGTGGGCATGCTGGCCGAGCATGTAGGGCTCGGCCAGGCTGCCCAGAATCTTCTCGCCGATGCGCTGGGCCAGCCGCGCGGCCTCCTCGCCCGTGGGCGCCAGCTCGTTGAGCATGATGACGAATTCGTCCCCACCGAGCCGGGCCACGGTGTCGGCGGCCCGCACGCAGGTGCGCAGGCGCAGCGCCACCTGCAGCAGCAGCGCATCGCCCACCTCGTGGCCCAGCGTGTCGTTGAGGGCCTTGAAATGGTCCAGGTCGAGGAACAGCAGGGCGCCGAGCTGGCCCGAGCGCTGCGCCAGCACCGCGGCCTGGCCCAGGCGGTCGAGCAGCAGGCGCCGGTTGGGCAGGCCGGTCAGCGGATCATAGAAAGCAAGGTTCTCGATCTCCGCATTGGCGCGGCGCAGGACGGTCACGTCGTGGTAGGTGATCACCAGGCCGCCTTCGGGCGTGGGCCGCTCGGTGATCTGGATGCAGCGCCCATCGGGCTGTACCTGCTCGTGCACGCCATGGGCATCGGCATTGCGCTGCCGGGCCAGCCGCAGCTCCACCCACTGCCGCAGTTCTTCCGTGCCCGCATGGGGCAGATGGTGCGGGACCGTCTGCTCCAGGATTGCGCGGAAGGGCAGTTGCGGGGCTATCGTGTCGGCCAGCCAGGGAAAGATCTCGCCAAAACGCCGGTTCCAGTGCAATACCCGGTGCCGGCGATCGAGCAGCACGAAACCGCTCACCATGGATTCCAGCGCCTGGTCCAGCGTGGCCTTGGACTGGGCCATGGCCTGCCGCGCCGCCGTGATGCGCTGGAAGAAGGCCGCGACCATGGCGCCCGCCGCCAGCACCATCAGGCAGAACACCAGGGTCACCGCGGCAATGGCATTGCGCTCCCGTTCCCAGTCGGCCAGGGCCATCGCCATGGGCAGGCTCGCGGAAATGCGCAGGCCAGGGTAGATGAGGGGGCGCGAAACCACCAGCGCGGGCACGCCGCTCAGGCGTGCGGGCACGCCCCAAGCCCTCTCGCGCGGCTCCTGCGGAACCTGCACGGGCTGGGGCTGCACCTCGTTCCCCAGGTCGGGAATGGTCAGCAGGGTCTCGCCATTGCCGCGATCGAGCGCCACTTCCAGCCCAGACACATCGGCGCCCTGCATGAGCACCGCCACCAGCTTGGACACCGGGACCTCCGCCACCCCCACCAGCCGCGCGCCGCTGGCCGTCTGCAGCGGCCGGGCCAGGTAGAGCACGGTGCGGGTGCTGGTGAAGCTCACCGCCGGCCCGCTGACCAGCAGGCCGGAGGCCGTGGGTGCCAGCACCGACTGCAGGAAGCCGGGCGGCAGCTGCAGGGCATGGCGCGCGCCGGTGGATTCCGAGGACGCCAGGACGCGGCCCTCGGCATCGAGCAGCGCGGTCACGCTCACCAGCATGCTGCCCCGCGTCACCACCCCCAGCAGATTGCTGGAGACGCTGGCATCGATCCACCCGACCATCGAGGTCGAAAGCCCCAGCAGGTTGTCCACCCCCGACAGCATCAGGTCCACCGAGAGAAAGCTGCGGTTGAGCGCGACTTCGGCCCCCGCGACAAAGCGCACGACCTGCTCCTCGCTGCTCTCCAGCGCGGCCTTGCGGGTGGTCCAGGCCAGCATGCCCGCGGCGGACACCAGCACGGCCAGGAACAGGACCACCAACGCCCAGACGATGGCCGGGATGCGCGATGTCGAGAACGGCCTCATGGGCTCTAGTGCGCCACCAGCCCGCGCGCGGGGCCGATGGTCTGGTTCCAGGTCTCGGCACAGCGCTGGCCGCAGCGCTGCAGCCAGCGGGGCAGGACGGTGTCCCGAAAGAGCGCCTGGCGGCGGCGATCATCCTGCTCCGAGGGAGTCACCACCACCATGCGCCCCTTGCGCCCCACGGTGCAGGCGGAGGTTCCGCTGTTGCAAGCCACGCCCTGCGCGGTGTCGCGTTCGGACTCTTCCCAGATGGCGGCTTCGAGCCGGGGCAGCTCCTGGCGCAACAGGCTGCGCAGGTCCTGGGGCAAGGCATTCCAGGCCGCCTTGTTGGCGGCAAAGAGGGCCAGCCCCCAGTTGAGGGGCATGGAGAACAGGTGCGTGGTGATGGCATGCAGGCCCAGGGCGTTGCCCGACATGGTGCCGGTGATGGCGCAATCGATGCTGCCCGCCTCCATGCTGGAGACCACCTGGGCAAAGGCCGTGTGCACGGGCACGGCCCCGAGGGCGCCAATGAAATCGGCCTGCGCCGCCGAGGACACGCGCACGCGCCGGCCCGCCAGGTCGGACAGCGCGGACATCGGCTTGCGGCAGAACACCACCTGCGCGGGGTAGACGTAGAGGGCCAGCAGCTCCACGCCCTGCTCCTCGCGCAGCGATTTCTCCAGGTAGGGCCGGAAAGCCGCCACACTGGTCTTGAGGCTTGCCATGTCCGGGTTCAGACCCGCCAGATCGGGGGCGGTGTACTGCGGAAAAGACCCGGTCAGGGTGCCCAGCAGCGTCGTGCCGAACGGCACCACGCCCAGCTGCAGCAGGCGCAGCATCTCGTCGCCGGGGACGCCCGCACGGTCGAAGGGCACGATCTCGGCCTTGAACCGGCCGCCACTGATGCGTGGCAGCTCGCGCGTCCAGAACGGTTCTTCCCAGCGCGTGTACTGGCTCACGCCGGCCAGGCCGCCCACGACGCGGAACTGGTGCACGGCACCCGGCACCTGCGCCACGGCCTGCGCGGCCCAGAAAGCCAGCACGGCCCCGCCCAGCGCCACCAGCGCGCGCAGGGGGCGGCCTTTTCTGAAGAATCGGTGGCGTAGATCCATGTGTTCACACCATGCCAGAAAGGCCCGGGCGACCTCTGTCCACGCGCGCTGCGGACGCGCTGGATCGGCGTGGTGCCAGGCCGTCAAAACGCTCCGGGGTACGCGCCACCGTCGGCCAGCACGTTCTGCCCCGTGATGTAGCCCGCGTGCACGCTGCACAGAAAGGCGCAGATGGCGCCGAATTCCTGCGGGGTGCCAAAGCGCCCGGCCGGAATGCTGGCCTGTTGCGCGGCGCGCACCTCCTGCACGCTGCGCCCGCTGCGCGCGGCGGCCGTTTCCATGGTGACGCCCAGGCGGTCGGTATCGAACTTGCCCGGCAGCAGGTTGTTGAGGGTCACGCCCTTGGCGGCGATGCTGCTGCGCGCGGCGCCGGCCACGAAGCCGGTGAGGCCGCTGCGCGCGCCGTTGGACAGGCCCAGGATGTCGATGGGCGCCTTCACCGCGCTCGAGGTGATGTTGACGATGCGCCCGAAGCCGCGCGCGGCCATGCCGTCCACGGTGGCGCGGATCAGCTCGATGGGCGTGAGCATGTTGGCGTCCACGGCCTTGATCCAGTCCTCGCGCTCCCAGTCGCGGAAGTCGCCGGGCGGCGGGCCGCCCGCGTTGTTGACCACGATGTCGAAATCGCGCCCCGGGCCACCGGCCACGCCGAGCACGGCGGCGCGCCCCTCGGGCGTGGTGATGTCGGCCGCCACGGCCAGCACCACGGGAATGGAAGCATTTTGGCCTCTGGCGCCTGCGGAATGGGCGCCAATAGCTATTAAATCAGTAGCAGCCGCCTGCAGGGCCGGCGCCTGGCGGGCATTGATGACCAGGTTCACGCCTTCGCGCACCAGCGCCTGGGCGCAGCCCAGCCCCAGCCCCTTGCTGGCGCCGCACACCAGCGCCCATTTGCCCGCTATGCCCAAATCCATAACAATCTCCGGTAACACGCTGCTACAGTCAGCACCGACCCATCATAAGTGGAGAATCCCCATGGTCCAATGGTTGCATCGCGGCGCGCTGGCGGTCGCGCTGGCACTGGGCGCGCTCGCGGCCCCGGCGCACGCCCAGCAGGACGCCGCCGTCATCAAGCGCGCCACCGAGCTGCGTGAATCCCCCGCCGAATCCTCCGCCAGCCTGGGCGCGCTCGCGGCCGACAGCGCCGTGGCGCGCACCGGCGAGCGCAAGGGCTCCTGGGTCAAGGTCCGCACGCCCCAGGGCGCGGCCGGCTGGGTGCACATGTTCGACGTGGGCGCCCAGTCCGGCGCGGCCCCGGCCAGCGGCAATGCCGCCACCGGCGGGCTGCGCAGCCTGGGCGGGCTGTTCGGCGGCAACAGCGGCAGCACCACCACGGCCACGGCCACTGTGGGCATCCGCGGCCTGGGCGCCGAGGACATCGCCAACGCCCAGCCCAACCCGGCGGCGGTCAGCCAGGCCGAGAAGCTGCGCGTGAACGCCGACCAGGCGCGCCAGTTCGCCGGCACGGCGGCGCTGCACGCCCAGCGCGTCGAGCCCCTGCCCGAACCGCCGCGCCCCACGCCCTCGGGCGGCGGCGGGCAGTTCAACCCCGACACCCAGAGCGCGAATTGAGGAGAGCCCCCATGCGTCTTCCCCCCCTGCTTTCCCGCGCCACGCTGGCCGCCACCGCCTGCGCGGCGGCGCTGGCCTTCGCGCCGGCCGCCGTCCACGCCCAGGGCATGCTGAACCTGCTCAACAACCTGGGCGGCGCCAAGAACTCCGGCGGCGGCCTGCTGGGCGCCGTGGTCGGCGGCCCCGCCAACAATGCCGGCCAGGGCGAAGACCTGATCGGCCTGCTCTCGCGCTCGGTCGAGAGCATCGACGAGCCGCGCGAGATCGAGATCGGCCGCCAGCTCGCCTCCGTGCTGCTGGGCAGCAAGCCGCTGCACCCCGACATGCAACTGCAGCGCTACGTGAACCAGCTCGGCCGCTGGATCAGCCTGCAATCCGAGCGCCCCGGCCTGCCCTGGACCTTCATCGTGCTCGACGACACGGGCTACAACGCCTTCGCGGCGCCCGGCGGCTACGTGTTCGTGACCAAGGGGCTGATCGACCGCTGCGCCGACGAGTCCGAGCTGGCCGGCATCCTGGCGCACGAGATCACGCACGTGACCGCCAAGCACCACCTGCACGCCATGCGCAAGACGGCGCAGTCGGGCGTGCTGACGCAGCTCGTGGCCTCGCAGATCAAGACCAGCGCCGTGGGCAACCTCGTCGCCTCGCAGCTCTTCGCGCTGGGCCGCAACCTCTACGCGCGCGGCCTGGACCAGACCGACGAGTTCCAGTCCGACCGCAATGGCGTGGCCCTGGCGGCCCGCGCCGGCTTCGACCCCTACGGCCTGGTGGCCGTGCTGCAGCAGCTGCGCACCGCCACGCCGGACAACCCCATGTTCACCCTGGCCCTGGCCACCCACCCGCCGGCCCAGGCCCGGCTCGACCAGCTGGAGCAGGCCATGGGCCAGCGGCTCGACAAATACACGGGCACCCAGCCGGTGACGGTGGCACAGCGCCTGGGCGCGCGCAAGAAGTAAACAGCCGCTAACTGCGCGCCGGGCGCGTGAAAACGAAGATCCCGGCCAGCACCAGCACCGTCCCCGCCGCCACCCAGGGCGTGAACGGTTCGTCCAGGATCACCACCCCCATCAGGATGGTGGACATCGGCCCCACCATGCCGATCTGCGCGGCCGGACCGGCGCCAATGCGCTCGATGGCCATCATCACCATGAGCACGGGCGCGGCGGTGCACAGCAGCGCGTTGAGCACCGACAGCCCCACCACCTCGGGCGCCACCAGGGCCGCCGCCAGCGGGCGCAGCAGCGCGAACTGCAGCAGGCACAACACGCAGGCCACGCTGGTGGCCAGGCCCACCAGGCGCAGCGAGCCCAGGCGCTGCACCAGCTCGCCGCTGTAGACGAGGTAGATGGCGTAGCTCACCGCGCTGCCGAACACCAGCGCCGTGCCCCAGGCCACATCCGGGCCCTGCAGGAGCACCTCGCGGCCAAACACCAGCACCACGCCGCAGTAGCTCACCGCCATGCCCAGCGCCTGCCCCCAGCGGATGCCGCGCCCGTACACCGCCCAGCCCAGCAGCAGCACGATGGTCGGGTTGAGGTAGAGGATGAGCCGCTCCAGGCTGGCGCTGATGTAGGCCAGGCCAGCGAAGTCGAGGTAGCTCGCCAGGTAGTAGCCGGAAAAACCCAGGCCCAGCACGCCGAGCCCGTCCTTGCGCGTGAGCGGCGGCTGGCCCCGGCTGGCCCACCAGGCCATGGCGGCAAAGATGGGCAGCGCGAACAGCATGCGGTACATGATGAGCGTGACCGCGTCCACGCCATGGCGGTAGGCCAGCTTGACGATGATGGCCTTGGCGCTGAAGGCCACCGCGCCCAGCAGCGCCAACACGATGCCAGTCGCTCTGTTTTTGGTAGCTGATAGCGCTTGCCTGGATTGGGCTGGCGGCACTTTTTCCATGAAGTCTAGAAACCGGCCGCCTGGCCGTCGCGGCGCGGATCGCTGGCGGCCACGTAGCCCTCGGTTTTGGCGTCGCCCAGGCGCCAGATGAACTGGCCCGCGCCGAACTCGCCATAGGGGTCGTCGATCACCGTCAGGTCGTGGCCCAGCGCCGCCAGGCCCTGCTGCGTCGCCAGCGGCATGCGGGCCTCGGCGTTCACCGACAGCCCCTGGTTGAAGCGCCAGCGCGGCGCGTCACACGCGGCCTGCGGGTTCTGGCCATGGTCGAGCATGCGCACCAGCGTCTGCACATGGCCCTGGGGCTGCATGTTGGCACCCATGACGCCGAAGCTCATCACGGGCTGGCCGTCCCGCGTGACGAATGCCGGAATGATGGTGTGGAAGGGCCGCTTGCCCGGCGCCACGAGGTTGGCCGGGTTGGCGCCACGCGCATCGGTGCTGAAGCCAAAGCCCCGGTTCTGCAGGCTGATGCCGAAGCTGGGCTCGACACAGCCCGAGCCGAAGCCCTGGTAGTTGCTCTGGATGAAGCTGACCATCATGCCGTCCTCGTCGGCGGCGGTGAGGTAGATGGTGCCGCCGCCGGCCGGACGGCCCGCGCCGAAGTCCTGTGCCCTGTGCATGTCGATGAGTTTCGCACGCGCGGCGAGGTAGGCGCCATCGAGCATGTGCGCGGGGGTCACCTCCATCGACGATGGCTCGGCCACGTAGCGGTACACGTCGGCGAAGGCCAGCTTCATGGCCTCGATCTGCAGGTGCTGGGCCTGCGTGCCGTCCACGGGCAGGCGGGCAAGGTCGAACTGCTCCAGAATGCCCAGCGCCATGAGCGCGGCAATGCCCTGCCCGCTGGGCGGGATCTCGTGCACCGTATAGCCCCGGTAGTTGCGCGCGATCGGCGCCACCCATTCGGGCCGGTGCGCCGCCAGGTCGGCCAGCGTGAGGCTGCCGCCCTGCTGCGCCGAGAACCGCGCCAGCGCCTGGGCGATCTCACCGGTGTAGAAGGCCTCGCCGCGCGTGGCGCCGATGGCGCGCAGCGCGCGCGCCGCCGCCGGGAAGGTGAACCGCTCGCCCACGCGCGGCGCCCGGCCCCAGGGCAAAAAGCTCTGGGCAAAGCCGGGCTGTGCCTGCAGCTCGGCCACGGCGGCGGCCCACTTGCCCTGCACCACCACGGGCACGGCGTAACCGCGCTCGGCGATCTCGGCGGCCGGCGCCATCAGATCGGCGAAGGGCAGCTTGCCGAAACGCTCGCTCAGCGCCACCCAGGCGCTCACCGCGCCGGGCACCGTGACCGCGTCGATGCCACGCCGGGGCGGCGTGCGTGCGCCCTCGCCGTACTTGCGGTGAAAGTAGTCCGGCGTCCAGGCCTGCGGCGCGCGGCCCGAGGCGTTGAGGCCGTGCAGGCTGCTACCGTCCCAGAGGATGCAGAAGGCGTCGCTGCCCAGGCCGTTGCCCGTGGGCTCGCACACCGCCATGGCCGCCGCCGCCGCGACGGCGGCATCGACGGCATTGCCGCCCTGCCAGAGCATGCGCAGGCCGGCCTGCACGGCCAGGGGGTGGGAGGTGGCGACCACGTTGCGCGCGAACAGCGGCAAGCGGGCGCTGGCATAGGGCTGCTGGTACTGGAAGGGCATGGCCGATTATCGGAGGCAATGCCTCGCGGCGCAGGCCCCCTGGGCACCTGGCTACAGCGCCGCGATGCGCTCCAGGAAGCGCGGTGGCACCGGGGCCACCTTCTTGTCGCCGGGGTGCACGAACACCACGCCGAGCTTGCCGCGCGCCACCTCGCGGGCCGAGTCCTTCTCGGTCATGCGGTAGACGATGTCGAAGCCGTACTTGTTGAAGTCCGCCGGCACCATCTCCACGCGCATGGTCTCGCCATGGAAGCCCTCGGATTTGTACTGCGCCACGATGTCGCCCACCACGATGGACAGCCCCTCCACGCCCGCTTCGCGGTAGCCCAGCGCCTGGAAGAAGCGCACGCGCGCCTCGGACACCAGCGTGAGCAACTGGGCGTTGTCGAGGTGCCCGCCCTGGTTGACGTGGCTGATGTAGATCTGGATCTCGGTGGAAAAGCGGAACTGCTCGGGCAGCTCGAACTGGATTCTGGGCATGGAAAATTTCCAGGGGTCAGTGCTTGAACATTTTGTGGTGCAGGCGCCGCAGCGACCACCACACGGTGCATCCCACCAGCGGAATGGCGACGGCGGCCGTGCTCTCGGGCGAGAGCGGCCAGCCCAGCTTCTGCGCGCCCTTGGCGAGGTAGCTCACCAGGCCGACGATGTAGTAGGTGATGGCCGCGACCGACAGGCCCTCCACTGTGGACTGGAGCTTGAGTTGCAGGTCCTGGCGCTGGTTCATGCTGGCCAGCAGCGCCTGGCTGCTCTGCTGCTGCTCGATCTCCACGCGCGTGCGCAGCAGGTGGCTGATGCGCGAGACGCGGCGCGAGAGCGCCTCCTGGCGGCGCGAGGCCCATTCGCAGGTGCTGCGCGCGGGCGAGAGGCGCCGGTCCATGAATTCGCGGATGGTCTGCAGCCCGGCCAAGCGCGACTCGGCGATCTCGGCGATGCGCCGGTCCACCAGCTCGAAGTAGGCCGTGCTCGCCGAAAAGCGTGAATGCGTGGCTGCGTACTGGCTCTCCACCTGGCCGGCCAGCCGCGTCAGGCGGTCGAGCAGGGCCGGCTCTTCGTCGCGGTGGGCCGAGCGGATCGCATCGGACAGCTCGGCCAGCTCGCGCTCGGCGCTGGCCAGCACGGCAGCGGCATCGCGCGCGGCCGGCAGGCCCAGCAGCGCGGCCATGCGGTAGGTTTCGATCTCCTGCAGGCGCTGCGCCAGGCGGCCCAGGCGCCGGGGCGCCATGCCGCCGGCCAGCAGCACCATGCGCGAGCAGCCGTCGGGGTGGATGGCAAAGTCGGTGTAGACCTCGCCGTGCCCATCGGCCACGGTGGAGGCCACCAGCGTGTCCTCGCTCAGCACATGGCGCACGAGTGAGCCCGAGCCGAATTCCTTGGTGGGCAGCACCCACAGGTGCTGGCTGCACAGGCACTGGCCCGGCAGCCGCGCCAGCCATTCGCGCGGCACGGCGGCGGTGGCGCCCACGGGCTCGCGCTCGCCAAAGCCCTCGGCCGCGACCGGCACGGTGAAGGTCCAGGCGACGAATTCGGTGTGCAGCTCCCAGCGGATGCGCAGGCTGCCCAGGTCCACGCGCAGGTGCGTGGTGTGCCCGTCGGGCGGTGCCAGGTGGTGGTCGCGCAGCAGCGCGGCCAGGTGCGCACGGCTGGCCTCGCGCCCGGCGGCATCGGCCCACATCACGATGTGGGTGCTCGCCACGGGGCCGTCGATGGCCTCGGGCGGGCGGGCATGGACTTCGTTGTGCAGCAGTGCCCTTTGCGGGTGCTGCGCGGGTTGGAGCGCGATGTGCATGGGAGGCCTCGTTGAGCGCGCTATTGTGAAGGCTGATGCCCCCACCCCCACCGGGATGGTTCTCCAAAAAACAACGGCACCCGAAGGTGCCGTTGCAGGGAGCAGAGGTGGAGCGCCGATCAATCTTCGACGAAGGCTTCCTCGCGCTTGTTCTTCACGGCGGGCAGCAGCACGATGATGAGCAGCAGGGCGGCCGCGGCCAGCAGGCCGGCGGACAGCGGACGCGTGACAAACACGCTCCAGTCGCCGCGCGAGAGCAGCAGCGCGCGGCGCAGGTTCTCTTCCATCATCGGGCCGAGGATGAAGCCCAGCAGCAGGGGCGCCGGTTCGGTGCCCAGCTTGTGGAACAGGTAGCCGATGAAACCGAACGCACCCACCATCCAGATGTCGAAGGTGTTGTTGTTGGTGGAGTACACGCCGATCGCGCAGAACAGCACGATGGACGGGAACAGCCAGCGGTAGGGCACCGTGAGCAGCTTGATCCACATGCCGATCAGCGGCAGGTTCAGGATGATCAGCATGGCATTGCCCAGCCACATCGAGGCGATCAGGCCCCAGAACAGCTCGGGGTTGCTGGTCATGACCTGCGGACCGGGCTGGATGTTGTGGATGGTCATGGCACCGACCATCAGCGCCATCACGGCGTTGGGCGGAATGCCCAGCGTCAGCAGCGGGATGAACGAGGTCTGGGCGCCAGCGTTGTTGGCCGACTCGGGCGCGGCCACGCCACGGATGTTGCCCTTGCCGAACGGCACCTCGCCGGGGTGCAGCTTGGTCTTCTTCTCGATGGTGTAGGCCGCGAAGGCCGCCAGCAGCGCGCCGCCGCCGGGCAGAATGCCCAGCACCGAACCCAGCGCGGTGCCGCGCAACACGG
>Ga0208516_100121_pt1 | contig 48756 bp, 41 predicted proteins | sample LakWasM117_HOW13_2_FD_183931 | JGI IMG/M metagenome (GOLD analysis project Ga0208516, IMG submission 183931) | Freshwater sediment methanotrophic microbial communities from Lake Washington under simulated oxygen tension - Sediment Metagenome... | ecosystem: Environmental > Aquatic > Freshwater >...
CGGCCTGAGCCCATGCGCATCGTCTTTGCGGGCACGCCCGACTTCGCCGTGCCCTGCCTGCGCGCCGCGGCCCTGCGCGGCGAAGTGGTGGGCGTGTACACCCAACCCGACCGCCCGGCCGGGCGTGGCCGCGAGTTGACGGCTTCGCCGGTCAAGTTGGAAGCCGTGCAGCGCGGGATTCCGGTCTTTCAGCCAGATAATTTTCGCAGTGCCGAGTCCAGACGCACGCTGCGCGCCCTCAAGCCCGACCTGATGGTGGTGGTGGCCTACGGCCTGCTGCTGCCGCAGTCGGTGCTGGAGATTCCCGAACACGGTTGCTGGAACGTGCACGCATCCTTGCTGCCGCGTTGGCGCGGCGCGGCGCCGATCCAGCGCGCGATCGAAGCCGGCGACCGCCAAACCGGCGTGTGCCTGATGCAAATGGAAAAGGGGCTCGACACCGGCCCGGTGCTGCTCGCGCAGACCATCGACATTGGCCCCGATGACACCGGTGGCCAGCTGCACGACCGCTTGGCCGAACTCGGCGCGCACGTGCTGTCCGATGCACTGGGTCTGCTGCGTGCCACGATTGTGTTGCCGCCCAAGCCGCAAGCCACCGCGGGCGTGACCTACGCGCACAAGCTGGACAAGGCCGAAGCCAAGCTCGACTGGGCGCTGCCCGCCACCGTGCTGGCCAACAAGGTGCGCGCGTTCAACCCGTGGCCGGTGGCCGAAGCGCAGCTGCTCGACGAGCGCGTGCGCATCCATGCCGCTTGTGCGCTGGACGAGGCCCACAACGCCGCGCCGGGACGCGTACTGGGTGCAGGGCGCGAGGGCATCGACATCGCCTGCGGGCAAGGCGTGCTGCGCCTGCTCAGCTTGCAGCGCGACGGCGGCAAACCGATCAGTGCACAGGATTACCGCAATGCCCGTCGCGATGTGCTGCCATGAGTGACGGCGTGGCCGCCCGCGTGGCCGCTGCACGCACCCTCGATGAGGTGCTGCATCGTGGCCGTTCGCTGAAAACCGCGCTGGGAAGTGCTCTGCCGCAACTCGATGACGTGCGTGACCGCGCTTTGCTCGAGGCCATCGTGCTGATGGCGCTGCGCCAGCGTGTGCGCTACAACGCAGCACTGGATGCGTGGATGGCACGGCCGCTGGGGCAACGTGATGGCAATTTGCGCAGCATGTTGCTGGTCGGCCTTGCCCAACTCGAAATGGGTTTGCCCGCACATGCCGCACTGGCCGCCACCGTGGATGCCGCACGCGCACTGGGGCGCGCGCATCAAGCCGGCATGGTCAACGCCCTGCTGCGCCGGGCTACCCGTGAAGCGCTACCGCCCGCCGCGCCCGAAGCGGCTTGGCCGGCATGGCTTGCGCAACAAATTCGCGACGATTGGCCACAGCAAGCCGCCACTGTTTTTGCCGAAAGCACGGTCACGCCGCCGATGTGGCTGCGGGTGAATCGGCGCTGGATACAGCGCGACAGTTACGCCACCCTGCTGCGCGATGCCGGCATCGATTCAGCCGTTGACCCCAACCTTGCCGATGCATTGTTGCTGGAGTCGGCCGTGCCGGTGCAACAGCTGCCGGGTTTCGATGCGGGGCTGGTGTCGGTGCAAGATGGCGCCGCGCAAGCGGTGGCCGACGCGCTGTCGCCATCAAACGCTGCACGCGTACTGGATGCCTGCGCCGCCCCCGGTGGCAAGGCCGCGCATCTGGCCGAACGCGATGCCAGCTTGCGCATCACCGCACTGGATGTGGATGCCCGCCGCGTACGACGGATGCAAGACAGCTTCACCCGGTTGCGATTGGAAGTCGATGTGCGGATTGGTGATGCCACATCGCCTGCCACGTGGTGGGATGGCACCCTCTTCGATGCCATCCTGATCGACGCCCCGTGCAGCGCCAGCGGGATCGTGCGGCGGCAGCCCGACGTGTTGCTGCACCGGCAGCCCGGAGACATCACTGCGCTGTGTCAGACCCAATCGCAATTACTGGATGGGTTGTGGCCACTGCTCGCCCCCGGCGGCACGCTGGTGTATGCCACCTGCTCGATCCTGCGCGCCGAAAACAGCGCGCAAATCGAAGCCTTCCTTGCCCGCACCGCCGATGCCGCACTCGCTCCACTGGACGCCCACTTCGGCCACGACACCGGCTTTGGGCACCAGCGCCTGCCCGGCGAAGGCGGCATGGACGGGTTTTTCTGTGCGCGGCTGAGAAAACGCTAACCGTTCCCGTTCAGACTACTGGCCATGACACTCACTCGCCGCGACCTCTGGCTGTTCTGGCTGTTTGCCCTGCTGATCCTTGCCACCGGCCTCGGCCTGCGTGACCCGTGGCCGGCCGATGAGCCGCGCTTCGCGCTGGTGGCCAAACACATGGTGGAAAGCGGCAACTGGCTGTTTCCACAGCGCGGCATCGAACTGTATTCGGACAAACCACCGCTGTTCATGTGGATGCAGGCCAGCCTGCTGTGGCTGACCGGCAATCTGCGTATCGCGTTTTTGCTGCCCTCGCTGCTGGCCGCACTGGGCACGTTGTGGTGCGTGGTCGATCTGGGCAAGCGGCTATGGACGCCACGGGTGGGCATCCACGCCGGCTGGGCGGTGCTGCTGACCATCCAGTTCACCTTCCAGGCCAAGAAAGCGCAGATCGATCCGATGGTGGTGTTCTGGATCACCCTGTCTTGCTATGGCCTGCTGCGGCATGTGTGGAAGGGCCCCGACTGGCGCATGTGGGCGCTGGGCTGGGCGGCGGCGGGGCTGGGCACGATTACCAAGGGCGTGGGCGTGATCGCGCTGCTGATGCTGATGCCTGCCGGCATGGCGTCGCTGCGCGGCTGGCCCAACGTGCGCGTGCACGCACGCAATCCGAAATTCTGGCTTGGCCCGCTGGCCTTCCTGGCGGCGTGCGGAGTTTGGCTGGTGCCGATGCTGGTGGCCGCGCTGGGCAATGGCGGCGATGCCTACCGCGCGTATGTCGATGACATTTTGCTGCGGCAGACCGTCACCCGCTATGCCAATTCCTGGCACCACGGCCAGCCGTGGTGGTACTTCATCGAAGTGGCGCTGACCACCTGGCTGCCGACCCTGCTGGTGCTGCCATGGGCGATTCCGGCGTGGAAGCACCGCCTTGAGCGCCGCGATGCGCGCTATGCCGTACTCCTGGGTTGGGTGGTGCTGGTGTTTGTGTTCTTCAGCATTCCCTCCGGCAAGCGCGACATGTACATCCTGCCCGCACTGCCGATGCTGGCGCTGGCGCTGGCTCCGTTGCTGCCGGGTCTGCTGCGCAAACCCAATGTGCAGCGTCTGTTGCTGGGCTTTGTGCTGGTGTTTTCACTGGTGGCGCTGGCGGCAGGCAGCGCCATGCTCACCGGTGACCCCGGGTTTGCGCGCAGCTTCATGGAGGGCCGCGATGCACAGGTTGCGCATGGCCTTGCGTGGATGTTCGTGGCCAGTGGCGGCTTCGGGCTGGCTGCCTGTCTGTGGTTTGGCCGCAAGCGTGCGCATTACGCGCTGATTGCGATGCTGACCGCACTGTGGGTGCTGTACTCGCTGATCGGCGCACCGTTGCTCAACGACGGCAGCTCCTCACGTGGCCTGATGCGCAATGTCGGCCAAGCCATCGGTCCCGGTGCGCAACTGGGGCTGGTCGGCTGGCGTGAACAACAGATGCTGATGGCTGACCGCCCCACCACCGATTTCGGCTTCAAGCGCGAGCCCGCAGCGCAATTTGCCGATGGCGTGCGCTGGCAACTGCAACAGTCCGCCACACGCTGGCTGTTGGTGGAAGAAGGTGACGGCCTGCCGGCCTGCGTTGACAAATCATTGGCACGCGACATGGGCATGGCCAATGGGAGGCGCTGGTGGCTGCTGGATGCTGCGGCGACCAGCCCTTGCCTTCACCCATCCTTGCTGCACTGAATTTCGCGCGGGGAATGCTTCCCGTTCACCCCATTTCGAGGCTGCATGCGCATCGTCCATCTCCTGTTGACCAGTCGCTTTGCCGGTACCGAGCGTCACGTTTTGGAGCTGGCGGCGGCACAAGCGGCTGCCGGTCACGACGTAAGTCTTGTCTTGCGCCGTGCGGCGGGGCAGCCGCGGGCAGATGCGATTGCACAGCGGGTTGACCCGAAGGTAAAGGTTGTTTGGGTGGGGGATTTGTTGAGCACATGGCAGGCGCGCCGCGTGGTGCAACGCCTGCGGCCCGAGGTTGCGCATGCGCATTTGAGCAAGGCCTGCCATGCGCTGCGCGGGCTGCGCGGCCCCAGCTTGCGGGTGGCAACCCTGCATATCCGCTACAAGGCGGGGCAACACCGCGATCTGGATGGTCTGATTGCGATCGCGCCGTGGCAACTTGCCGCGATACCTGAACCGCTGCGCGCGCATTCGGTGCAAATCGACAATTGGACGATGCCGCACGCCACGGACAGCGATGCGCGCGCGCGGCTGCGTGCGGCGTATGGCATCGATGCCAACACGGTGCTGGTCGGTGCCTTGGGCCGAATCGAGCGCAGCAAGGGCTTGGATGTGCTGCTCGCCGCGTTTCATCGCGCGAACCTGCCCCATGCCCGGCTTGCCATCATTGGACACGGCCGTGAGTTCAACCGCCTGCGTGCATTGGCCGACGAAACCATCATCATGCCCGGCTTTGCCGCTGCTCCACAGGATTGGCTGGCCGCGTTTGATGTGTTCGTCAGCGCGGCGCGCTCGGAACCATTTGGCCTGGTGTTGCTGGAAGCCATGCAGGCGGGCCTGCCGATCGTGGCCAGTGCCAGCGAAGGCGCGCAGCATCTGGCGACGCAGATCGGCACCCCGCTGGTGGGCATCGCCGATGTCGCTGCGCTGGCGCAGGCACTTCGCGCTGCATGTGCCACGCCACCTGCCCGCGTTGCGTATCCGATGACGCGTTTTCGTATCGAAGCCAAACTGCCGCAGATCGACGCGTTTTATCGCGCAGGACTGGCCCGCAAGGGCTGATCAACCGTTGCGGTCCGCACTCACCGATACAAATCCCAATACGGGTTGTCTTCCCCGCTTTCCGCCGGCCGCAGGGTATAGCGCTTGTAGGTCCACTGATATTGCGCGAAGTCGCGTTGTGCTACCGCTTCCACTCCGGCGTTAAGTGCGGTCACTGCGCGTTGCGGGTCGGCGTCGGCGATGGCGCTGGGGGCGGCTTCAACATGCAAGGCAAACTTCGGCACGCCATTGCCGGGCAAGCGCTGGCACCAACACAGCAATACGGTCGCACCACTGCGGTTTGCCAGCCGCCCGAGCAGCGTCATGGTCAGCGCGTGCTTGCCGAAGAACGGAGCAAATTCGCCCTCCCCCGCCTTGGGCTGTTGATCCGGCAGGATGCCGACCACACCATTTTTTTGCAGGCGCTTGAGCAGGGTACGCACCCCCGAGGCCTCGGCGCGTACTTGCTCGACGTCACCATCCGCATTCGCGCGCACGCGGCGCAAGAAGGCTTCACCGATGGCCGATTCCGGCGGGCGGTACAGAATCGCCAGTGGCGTTTTTTTCGCCAGCCATTGATTGAGCAATTCCCAATTGCCCATATGCGGTGCGGCGACGATCAAGCCGCGCCCCGACTGCACTGCCGCATCGAACAGTGCTTCGCCGTGGACTTCGACGATGTCGCGCAGATTGCGCGCCGCTGGTCGTGTCCACAGGCGCAGGGTTTCAAACGCCTGGCGGGTGGTGGTGCGCAGAATCCCGAGCAGCAGTGCTTCGCGTGCAGTGGCATCCAGCTCGGGGCGGATCAGCTCCAGATTGCGCCGCGCCACCCGCGCTTCGCGGGCGTCCAGCCGCCACCACACATGCGCCATGCCATCGGCCAAGGCCCGCAGCACTGCCCATGGCAGGCGGGCGACGGCCCAGGCCAAGGCATACAGCACGGCGGCGGCAAATGCGTTCATTCCGGCATTGTAGAGGGCGCTTGGGTGGCGATCGGCTTACTCCGCCTTGCTCAGCTTGAACGCGGCTTCCAGCACGTTGAACAGGCGTTTGAACTCGCCCGCCATCAGCGCAAAGCGTGCGCCAAATTCGGCCACGATATCGTCGCTGTCGCTGGCCTCAAGCTGATCCACCGCGCCATCGAGCAATTTGAACTTGCGCACGATGAGGTCTTCACCCAGCACGAAGCTGACGTGATCGTCCAGGGTCAGCGCCAGGCGCGTGGCCTGTTTGCCGGCTTCCAGGTGCTTGGCGATTTCATTGCCGGACAGATCCATGCGCTGGATTTTCACCACCGCACCGGTGTCGGTGGGGTCGCGCAGCTCGCATTCATCACCCAGGCTCAGGCCATCGGGTAGCGGGTCGCCGGCAATCCAGCCGGTGAGGATGGCGCGCGGGGCGACTTCGGCATTCAGCGGCAACGCCGGAAAACTGCCCAGTGCACGGCGCACTTCCGACACCACGCTTTCGGCGCTCTTGCGCGAGGAGGTGTCCACCGCGATCACGCCGGATTGGGTGTCGATCAGCGCATCGGTGCGCACCGGGCGCACGAAGGCACGCGGCAGCAATTCCGTGATGAGCTCATCCTTGAGCCGCTTGCGGGTGCGTCCGCCGGGCTTGCGGCCTTCTTTTTCCTCGATCAAGGCCAACTTTTTTTGCAGCAAATCATTGACCACCGCGCCGGGCAGCAGTTTGTCTTCCCCGCCGATGGCCAGCCACAGCGCATCGCCTTGGCGTTGGCAAAATTGATCGCCGTGCTGGCCCAGCGGCGTCACAAAACCGCGTGAAGACAATTCCAATGCGCCCACCGGCTTGAGTTCGCACTCGGCCAATTGGGCGTCCAGATCGGCAAGGTTCAAGCTGGTGGGAAAACGGAACAGGGTGAGGTTGCGAAAGAACATTCGGGGTTCCAAAGGAGAAGGGAGCGGTGCGGAGGTCTGAGGCTTGGCGCGACACGCCGTGAATCCATCCATGCAGGCACGTCGGCGGCATCCATGCCGCCGATGGTCGCATCAAGCCTCAGGCATCCACACCAGCATCGGGTGTGCCGGCCAGCCACGCATGTACATCCGGCAGCGCATCGTCGCCGCGTTTGCCCAGCGCCAGAAAGTCGAACAGTTTGGGATCGCTCAATTGCGAGGGACGAATATCGCCCAGCGCGCGCGCCATCGTCTCGATGCGGCCGGGGGTCTCCTTCTCCCACTGCGCCAGCATCTTCTTGACTTGCTTGCGCTGCAGGTTTTCCTGCGAGCCGCACAGGTTGCAGGGGATGATCGGGAAGCCCTTGGCTTCGGCATACGCTTCGATGTCGTCCTCGCGCACATACGCCAGCGGGCGGATCACCACGTGCTTGCCGTCGTCGCTCAACAGCTTCGGCGGCATGCCGCTCAATTTCGCATGGAAAAACAGGTTGAGGAAAAACGTGTTGACCAGATCATCGCGGTGGTGCCCCAGCGCGATCTTGGTGAAGCCGTGCTGCTCGGCGTAGGTGTACAGCGCGCCGCGGCGCAGGCGTGAACACAGCGAACACATGGTCTTGCCTTCCGGGATCACCCGGCTGACCACCGAATAGGTGTCTTGTTCGATGATGTGGTAATCCACGCCAATCGAAGCCAAATACCCGGGCAGTACATGCTCGGGAAAGCCGGGCTGTTTCTGATCCAGATTGACCGCAGTGATGCTGAAGCTGACCGGCGCTTTTTTCTGCAATTGCAGAAGTACGTCGAGCAGCGTGTAGCTGTCCTTGCCGCCGGACAGGCAGACCATCACCTTGTCGCCGTCTTCGATCATGCCGAAATCGGCAATCGCGCGGCCCACCTGGTGGCGCAGGCGCTTGGCCAGTTTGTCGGCCTGATATTTGTTCGCCACAGGCGCGCTGCGCGGGGTACGCGGGGAGGGGTCGGCGAGGGGTAGATCAATGGTGTGCATCTGCGTATTTTACCTGCCACACGGGGGCTGCCGCCGCGTTATGCTGGGCCAATGAGCCAGCCCCTGAATCCGGCAGAACAATCCCGCATGTCCCAGCGCATGGCCGTGCTGCGGCAGGAACATCGCGACCTGGATGCCGCGATCGAGCGCCTGCAGGCCGATATCCGGGCCGATGAGCTGATGCTCAAGCGCTTCAAAAAGCGCAAATTGCTGCTCAAGGATCAGATCGCCTGGATTGAAAACGCGCTGATCCCGGACCAGCCAGCTTGAGGAACCTCTGACCGATGCCGCGTTTGCTCGTCAGACACCGCCGGTCTGACGAGCAAACGCAACCGGATCAGCGGTGTCCTAAGCCACCCGCGCGCACACCCATGCGTCCACCCGCGCCACACCGGCATTGCGCAAGGCTTGCGCAGCTGCCTGCAGGGTGGCACCGGTGGTCATGACATCGTCCAGCAGCGCGACATGTGCGGGAAGCTGGGGCCCCGTGACCACCCGGAAGGCATCGCGCAAATTGCGCTGGCGCGCATCGGCATCCAGACGTGATTGTGCCGAGGTGGACTTGCAGCGCTGCAAGAGATTCCCCCGCAGCGGCAGCGCCAATGCGCGTGCGATGGGTTTGGCCAGCTCCAACGCTTGGTCGTAGCCGCGACTGCGCAGACGCGCAGGATGCAGTGGCACCGGCACGATGGCGGCGGGCCGTGGCAATGCGGCGAAGCGTTCGGCCATGCATTGCGCCAGCACGCGGCCGCAGGCGAAATCGGCGTGGAATTTCAGGCGTGGCAGCAGCCGGTCCAACGGAAAGCTGTAATCGAAGGCCGCATGCACCGCATCCAGAGGCGAGGGCTGTTGCAGGCAGTGCCCGCAGATGCCGGTGGTGGGCAGCGGCAGCGCGCAGCGCCCACAGGCCGGGCCTTGCCAAGGCAAGTCTGCATGGCAGCACGCGCACACATCGCGCGCCGACATGCCGGCATCCCCGCACACCACGCAGCGGGGTGGCAGCAGCCAGCCCAGTGGTGCGTGCGGGTGTCCGTCAACTTTGCTGGTGGCGGTTTGGTTGACGGTGGCGTCCATGCATTCCAGACTGCGCACTTGTCTTTGGCTTGTCTGTCGGAAAACCCCCATGCAAATCGTCAGTGCTTTCCCCGTTCGCCATGACTGGTCGCGCAGCGAAGTCGAAGACTTGCTGGCACTGCCGCTGCCGGATTTGCTGTACCGCGCCGCCACCGCCCACCGGCTGCATTTCGACCCTTGCGAAGTGCAGGTGTCCACCTTGTTGTCGGTGAAAACCGGCGGCTGCCCGGAAGATTGCAGCTACTGCCCGCAGGCAGCGCGTTATCACACCGGGGTGGAGGCCTCCAAGTTGATGGAGGTGGAGGATGTGGTGGCCAAGGCGCGGCAAGCCAAGGCAGCCGGGGCGTCGCGCTTTTGCATGGGCGCGGCATGGCGTAGCCCGAAGGACCGCGATATCCCCAAAGTGGCGGCGATGATCCGTGAGGTGAAAGCATTGGGGCTGGAAACCTGCGCCACCATGGGCATGCTCAGTGGCGGGCAGGCGCTGGCCTTGAAAGAGGCCGGGCTGGATTACTACAACCACAATCTGGATACCGACCCCGAGTTTTACGGCGACATCATCCACACCCGCGAGGTGCAAGACCGGCTCGACACCCTCACCCAGGTGCGCGATGCCGGCCTGAAAACCTGCTGTGGCGGCATCGTGGGGATGGGCGAATCACGCCGTCAGCGCGCCGGCTTGCTGATGACGCTGGCCAATTTGCCGGCGCATCCGGATTCGGTGCCGATCAACCGGCTGGTGCAGGTGGAAGGTACCCCCCTGCACGGCACGGTGGAGTTGGACCCGTTTGAATTCGTGCGCACCATCGCAGCGGCGCGCATCATGATGCCGCGCTCGATGGTGCGGTTGTCGGCAGGCCGCGCCGAGATGAGTGATGAGTTGCAGGCGTTGTGTTTCAGCGCCGGTGCCAACTCCATTTTCTATGGCGAAAAATTGCTCACCACCGGCAACCCCGACACCGAGCGCGATAATGCCCTGTTCGAACGCTTGGGATTGCGCGCCATGGTGATGGAGGAAGTCAAAACCGCACTGAACGATGTCCCCGGTCTCACCATCGTTGGCAACGACGGCGGCTGTGGCAGTGGTGCCTGTGGCTGCAGTGGTGGCGTGGTCAATCTGACCATCGTCAAGGAACAAGCCGCTGGCTGCTGTGGTGGCGCGTCGCAACGTGCGCCGGAAGATGGCTGCGGCTGCGGATGCAGCGGCTGCTGAGCCAGCGCATTGCGGCGCTGCGTGAGGCGCGTCGCGCTGCGCAGCGCACGCGGGTGTGCCGTGTGGTGACGCAGCGGGAAGGGGTGCAGTGCGTGGTGGATGGCCGCACGCTGCTGAACTTTTGCAGCAATGATTATTTGGGGCTGTCGCAACACCCGCAAGTGATTGCCGCGCTGCATGCGGCCTCCAGTGCGGGCAGTACCGCCTCGCATCTGGTGTGTGGCCAAAGCGCCGAACATGCCGGGTTGGAAGCCGCGTTGGCAAGGTGGCAGCAAGCACCGCGTGCACTGCTGTTCGGCAGCGGCTATCTGGCCAATCTGGCGGTGCTGCAAGCGCTGCTGGGCAAGGGTGATGTGTGCGTGCAAGACAAGCGCAATCACGCCAGTTTGATTGATGGTGCGCGGCTGTCTGGCTGCACGCTCAGACGCTACCCGCACACCGATGCGCAGGCCGCTGCACGCCAGTTGCACGGGGATGCGCAAGCGGTAGCGGTGCTGGCCACCGATGGCGTGTTTTCGATGGATGGCGACGTGGCACCGCTGGCCGAGTTGGCCGCCGTGGCGCACGCACACGATGCGTTGTTGTATGTCGATGACGCGCACGGTGCCGGTGTGCTGGGCGCACACGGGCGCGGCAGCATTGCCGCCGCAGGGCTTGCCGTGGAGGACGCGCCACTACGCTTGATCACCTTCGGCAAAGCGTTGGGTGGTGTGGGCGCAGCGGTGGTGGGCACGGACGAGCTCATCGAACACTTGTTGCAAACCGCACGCCCCGGTATCTACACCACCGCGCTGCCACCGATGCAAGCCGCCGCCACGCGCGCTGCAGTGCAGGTGGTGCAGTCGGTACAGGGCGATGCCTTGCGCGCACAACTGCATGCCAACATCGCCCGGTTCCGCCTGGGCGCGGCGCAGTTGGGCTTGCCGCTGATGGCGTCAGACACCGCCATCCAACCGCTGCTGATGGGTGCGGATGCGGATGCGTTGGCGCTGTCTGCAGCATTGGAAGCGGCCGGCTATTGGGCCAGTGCGATCCGCCCACCCACCGTGCCGGAAGGCAGCGCGCGACTGCGCATCACCTTGTCGGCCGCGCATACCGCGCAGCAGATTGACGGCCTGCTGGATGCGTTGGCGCGCAGCTACACCCCACCCACGCAGATGTATTTCAGCTCGGTGTAATCGTCGAGGCCGTGCTTCGAGCCTTCGCGGCCCACACCGGATTGTTTGACGCCACCAAACGGCGCAACTTCGGTCGAGATCAGCCCGGTGTTGATGCCGACCATGCCGCATTCCAGTGCTTCGGATACGCGCCAACTGCGCGCCAGGTCTCGCGTGTAGAAATAGCTGGCCAACCCATACTCGGTGGCATTGGCCATTGCGATGACGTCCTCTTCGCTGTTGAAACGGAACAGTGGCGCAACCGGGCCGAAGGTTTCTTCCTGTGCGATCAACATGTCATCAGCAACGTCGAGGAGCACGGTCGGTTCGAAGAAGGTGCCACCCAGCGCATGGCGCTTGCCGCCGATTGCAATGCGCGCGCCTTTTGCCGTGGCATCGGCAACGTGCTGCTCGACTTTCGCCAATGCCTTGGCGTCGATCAACGGCCCTTGCTCGGTGGGGCCTTGCAAGCCATCGCCCACGCGCAGCGCACGCACAGCGGCCACCAGTTTTTCCGCAAATGCGGCGTACACCGCATCCTGCACGAACAAGCGGTTCGCGCAGACGCAGGTTTGCCCGGTGTTGCGGTACTTGCTGGCAATTGCACCGGCCACTGCGGCATCCAAATCCGCATCCTCAAACACGATGAATGGCGCATTGCCGCCCAGTTCCAGCGACACCCGTTTCATGCCCTCGGCGCACTGTGCCATCAAGCGTTTGCCCACCGCTGTTGAGCCGGTGAAGCTGAGCTTGCGCACCTTCGGATGTGTTGTCATTTCCGTGCCAATCGCCGCCGCATCGCGGCCAGTGACGATATTCAGCGCGCCCGGCGGCAGGCCGGCGCGCTCGGCAATCACGCCCAGCGCCAGCGCCGACAATGGGGTTTGGATTGCAGGTTTGCACACCACCGTGCAGCCCGCTGCCAGAGCCGGGCCCAGCTTGCGACCGAGCATGGCCGAAGGGAAATTCCACGGCGTGATCGCCGCCACCACACCCACCGGCTGGTGCAACGTGAGGATGCGATTGCCGCCGGTGTGGCCGGGAATCGTGTCGCCGTCCATGCGCTTGGCTTGTTCGCCAAACCATTCCAGAAAGCCAGCCGAATACAGCACTTCACCCTTCGCCTCCGCCAGCGGCTTGCCCTGCTCGGCGGTCATCAACATGGCCAGATCGTCCTGATGCTGCAACATCAGATCGAACATGCGGCGCAGCACCTGCGCACGCTCCTTCGCGGTCTTGTTTGCCCACGCCGGGAACGCCGCATGCGCGGCATCGATTGCACGCCGGGTTTCATCCGCACCCATGTCGGGAACCGTACCCAGCAGCGCGCCCGTGGCGGGGTTGCGCACTTCGCAGGTGCCGCCATTGCTGGCATCGCGCCATTGGCCGGCGATCAGTGCTTGTTGGCGCAACAACTGCGGGTCGGTCAACGGCAGTGTGGTCATCACATCCTCTCCATGTCGGATTCATCCTGGGCTCGGCAAGCAGCACGGGGTTCTTGCGATAATGCGCGTTTACATTCATCGGCCAACTACGCTGTTGCGCCATTGGTATTTGTGCCATTGGCTGCAACGCAAAACTCCATCATGACCCAACTGTCCGTTGACATCACAGGCCACGGCCCCCCTCTAGTGTTGCTGCACGGCTGGGCGATGCACGGCGGTATTTTCGCGCCCTTGGTGCAAGCGCTGCGTGAACACCACACCTTGCACGTGGTGGATCTGCCCGGCCACGGGCATAACCGTGATTGCGGCGTGCCCTTGCAGCTGGATGCCTGCGTGCAGGCGGTGATGGCGGTAGTGCCAGCTGCGCCGTGGTGCGGCTGGTCGCTGGGGGGGTTGTTGGCACTGCATGCGGCCGCCACGCAACCGGCGCGTGTGCCGGCACTGGCGATGCTGTGCGCCACCCCCAAGTTTGTGCTGAGTGACACTTGGCCACACGGCATGGCGCGTGACGTGTTCACCGGTTTCGAAGCCGGCCTGCGCAGTGATTGGCGCGCCACGATTGACCGCTTCATCGCACTGGAAGCATTTGGCTCTGACCATATGCGCGAAGAACTCAAGCTGCTGCGCGATGCGGTGCTGACGCGTGGCGAACCGTCACCCCGGGTGTTGGCGGAAGGCTTGCAGCTGCTGGAGCAGAGTGATTTGCGTGACGCATTACCGGCACTGGCGGTGCCCAGCCTGTGGCTCGGTGGCCGTCGTGACCGCTTGGTCAATCCGGCGGCGATGCAGGCCAGTGCGGCACAGTCCCGGTTGGCGCAATTCGTGCAAATAGAACATGCCGGGCATGCGCCATTCCTGACCCATGCAAACGCAGTGGCAGACGCATTGATGGCGTTTCTTGCAAGCGCCGACCACGCGTCATTGAAGCCCTCCTGATGAACGATTCGCTATTTGATACCAAGCAAGTACGCCGCGCGTTTTCGCGTGCAGCAGCCAGTTATGACGCTGCCGCGCATGTGCAGCGCAATGCACAGGCGCGGCTGCTGGAATCACTGGAGTATCTGGATGACCCGGCACTGGCGCGCAAGCCGCCACAACGGGTGCTGGACTTGGGTTGCGGTACCGGTGCGGCCAGCGTGGCGCTGCAAAAGCGCTGGCCCAAAGCACAGATTGTGTCGATGGATTTGGCGCTGCCGATGTTGCAACACACCCGCGCCGCCTCCAAACGCTGGAACCCGTTTGTGCAAGTACCGCAGCCCTTGTGTGCCGATGCGCGTGCGCTGCCGTTGGCCGAAGGCAGTGTGGATGTGATTTTCTCCAACCTGTGCCTGCAATGGGTGGAAGATCTGGGCGCGGTGCTCAATGGCTTCCGACGGGCACTCAAGCCGCAGGGTTTGCTGCTGTTTTCCACGTTTGGCCCGGAAACCTTGTGGGAACTGCGCAACGCCTTTGCCCACGCCGATGCCGCGCCGCATGTCAGCCCGTTTGTGGACATCGCCGGAATGGGCGATGCGCTGGTCAACGCCGGCTTCTTTCAGCCGGTGGTCGATCGCGAGGAAGAGATCACCCACTACCCGCAGCTACCGGCCCTGATGCAGGAATTGCGCGCACTGGGCGCCACCAATGCGCTGGCCAGCCGCCGCAGCAGCCTGACCGGGCGCGGGCGGTTTGCCGCGGCGGCCACGGCCTATGAAACGCATCGCACACCGGCGGGACTGCCGGCCACGTGGGAAATCATCAGCGCGATGGCGTGGGCACCGGAACCCGGTGCGCCGATTCGCGAAGGCGGTGCGGATTTGGTGGCGGTGCCGGTAGCGAAAATTCCGATTCGCAGACGCGGATGAGCGCGCAATACCAAGTACTCCGTGCGGTAGGGCTGTCGCTGTTGGCAGCACTGTTATTCACCAGTACCTATGTGCTCAACCGTGCGGTGGCGGTGGGTGGCGGGCATTGGGCATGGACTGCCGCGCTGCGCTACTTGTTCATGCTGCCGCTGCTGCTGCCGCTGATGCATTGGCAGGGTGGTATTGCCCCCGTGTGGCGCTCGCTCCGCGCCGCGCCGGGCGCATGGCTGGGCTGGAGCGGTGTCGGCTTTGTGCTGTTCTATGGGCTGCTCAGTGTGGCCGCGTCCAGTGGCCCGGCGTGGCTGGTGGCCGGCAGTTTCCAGATGACGGTGGTGGCGGGCATGTTGTGCGCACCGCTGCTGTATCGCGATGCACGGGCGCGCATTCCGCGTACCGGGTTTGCGGTGGGCGTGCTGATTGTGGTGGGTGTGCTGCTGATGCAATTTGGCAATGCGCATGGGGCCTTGGCGCCTTCCGCATGGTTGGCCCTGGCGTGCGTACTGGTCAGCGCGTTTGCTTATCCACTGGGCAACCGTGGCCTGTTGCTGCATTTGGAACGGCGCGGCGAACCTCTCAATGCCACCCAGCGCGTCTTCGGGATGACCTTGGCCAGCCAACCGGCGTGGTGGGCACTGGCACTATGGGCATGGACACAAGCGGGGCCACCGCCTGTTGCGCAAATGGAAGCGATCTTTGTGGTGGCATTGGTCTCCGGCGTGGCCGCCACCATTCTGTTCTTCCATGCCAGTGGCATGGTTCGCAGAAATCCCAGCGCGCTGGGCGCAGTGGAGGCGATGCAGGCATCGGAAGTGGTCTTTGCCGCACTGCTGGCGGTGATGTTGCTTGGCGAACCGTGGCCGCATGGGCAAGCCTTGTTCGGTGGACTGCTGGTGGTCGCCGGAATTGCGCTGTTTGCCTGGGTGGTGGCACACGAGGCCGCGCGGGATCAGCGCGACGTGCAAGCGCTGCGCAGCGAGCGCGGGCGTTAGCCGGCCGCCAGCAATGCCGGCAGCACGTCCAGATCCAGATTGCCGCCCGACAAAATGACGCCCACCTTGCGCCCCGCGAAGACTGCGGGGTGCGCCAACACTGCCGCCAATACGGTGGCCGATGACGGCTCGACCAGCTGTTTGGTGCGCGACCACAGCAAGCGCAACGCGGCCACGGTCTGGGCATCGTCCACCGTCAACACCTGCGCATCGCAGGCACGCAAAATTTCGAAGTTGATCGCACCCAGGGTGCCGCGCAGGCCATCGCAAATGGTGTCCGGAATGAAGTCGTGATCCAGCGCACCGGCAGCAAACGAGCGTGCACCGTCGGCAGCGCCGGCTGGTTCGGCCAGATACAAACGGCAGTGCGGGGCCAGTGCGCGCATTGCCAATGCCGTGCCTGCCGCCAAGCCGCCGCCACCCAGTGGCACCACCAGTGCGTCCAACCCAGGCTGCGCAGTCAATAACTCCAATGCGGCGGTGCCTTGCCCGGCAATCACGCGCGGATCGGCATAGGGATGCACGCTGTTGCCGCCGGTTGTGGCTTGCACCTGCGCGCACATCGCCTCGCGTGCCGCAATCGTCGATGCGCAGCGATGCAACTGTGCGCCGTAGTGCGCAATCGCCGCCACTTTGGCCGCCACCGCACCGTCGGGTACCACCACATGACAGGCAATCCCGCGTAGCTGCGCCGCCAGCGCCAGCGCTGCACCGTGATTGCCGGAAGAATGCGTCACCACCCCGCATGCGGCTTGCGCCGCGGTGAGTGACTGCACCGCATTGCACGCGCCACGAAACTTGAACGCGCCCACGCGCTGCAAGTGTTCGGCTTTGAAGTACAGGCTTGCGCCAGTCTTCGCATCCAGCGCGCGCGAGTGCAGCACGGGTGTCACATGCGCATGCGGTGCGATGCGGGCGGCGGCGTCTTGCACATCGGCAAACGCGGGAAGCGGGGCGCGGCTATCGGCAACATTCATCAGCGCATGCTAACGCGCGGGTTGGTGATTCGCCGCGGTGTACGCGGAACTGCGCGCCGCCAATTTCAATGCGGTTCTCGACGATTCGTACGGAAAACACAAAAACGTGATCGTTTGCACAAGCTGAATCGAAGTTGGGCCAGCCTGTGACTTTCTGCGTCACTTCACGCCAGATCGCGCTACTCTACGCGCGTCGGTGCCTTGCAGGACTTTCCGGATCCCCCCTGTTCCGCCCGTCCTGCGGGCACCGGCACTTCTCCACCCCCTGCGTGTGGATGCGTGCCAAAACCGTGGTTATGCTGCATTTGCGCAATACCACCGCACAAACTGCACAAACAAAATGAGGGCCGGATGTCCCCCGACACCCGGCCCTCGTAGCGTCCTCGTTATGCGCAGGATCGGCCCCTGTTCAGTCCGATCATCACCTTGCGGCGTGCCACAGCGAGTGCTGATGTGAATAAAGCAGGAAGCGTGCCAACTTTTCAAAATCCAGCCCAGGCGCATTTGCGCGCGATAATCGCCCGATGAACCCGTCCTTCTACGCCTTCGATGTCATCGTGATTGGTGGCGGCCATGCCGGCACCGAAGCCGCGCTGGCCGCTGCCCGCGCCGGTGCGCGCACCTTGCTGCTCACCCACAACATCGAAACCGTGGGCGCGATGAGTTGCAACCCGGCGATTGGCGGGATCGGCAAAGGCCATCTGGTCAAGGAAATCGATGCGCTCGGCGGCATCATGGGCAAAGCCGCCGACGCCGCCGGCATCCAGTGGCGCGTGCTCAATGCCTCGAAGGGGCCGGCCGTGCGTGCAACGCGTTGCCAAGCCGACCGCGCGCTGTATCGCAGCTTCATCCGGCGCGCGGTGGAAGCACAGCCCAACCTGACCGTATTTCAAGCAGCCGTCGATGATCTGGTGATTGTCAATGACGCCGTGCGCGGTGCGATCACGCAAACCGGCCTGACCTTCGCAGCCCCTGCCGTAGTGCTTACCGCAGGCACGTTTTTGGCCGGCAAAATTCATATCGGTGAAACGCAATACGCCGCCGGGCGCATGGGCGATGCCCCGGCCACCGCATTGGCGCACAAATTGCGCGAGGGCCGCTTTGTGGTGGACCGGCTCAAGACCGGCACGCCGCCACGGATTGACGGCCGCACGCTGGATTATTCGGTGATGGGCGAGCAACCCGGCGATGACCCACGCCCGGTGATGTCGTTCATGGGCAGCAATAAAGATCAACCCGCGCAAGTGAGTTGCTGGATCACCGACACCTGCGAGCGCACCCATCAAATCATTCGCGATGCCCTGCACCGCAGCCCGCTGTATTCCGGCCAGATCGAAGGCATCGGCCCGCGTTATTGCCCGTCGATTGAAGACAAAGTAGTGCGTTTTGCCGAGAAAGCCAGCCATCAGATTTTTGTCGAGCCCGAAGGGCTGACGGTGACCGAAATTTATCCCAACGGCATTTCCACCTCGCTGCCGTTTGATGTGCAACTGGACCTGGTGCGCAGCATTCGCGGCTTCGAACACGCGCATATCACCCGCCCCGGCTATGCCATCGAATACGATTTCTTCGACCCCCGCGGGCTCAAGGCCTCGCTGGAAACCAAGGCGGTGGCGGGGCTGTTTTTCGCTGGCCAGATCAACGGTACCACCGGCTACGAAGAGGCCGCTGCGCAAGGCTTGTTGGCGGGCGTGAATGCGGCGCGCTTTGTGCAACAACAAGACGCCTGCACCCTGCGCCGCGATGAAGCCTATCTGGGTGTGTTGGTGGATGACTTGATCACCCACGGCACCAGCGAGCCGTACCGCATGTTCACCAGCCGCGCCGAGTACCGCCTGCAATTGCGCGAAGACAATGCCGATACCCGGCTCACGCCCATTGGCCATGCACTGGGCCTGGTGGATGAGGCGCGCTGGCAAGCATTTTCCCGCAAGCGTGAAGCGGTGGCCGCCGAAACCGCACGCCTGTCCGGCCTGTGGGCAGCACCCAATAACACGCTGGGCGCCGCATTGGCGCGCGACCTTGGGATTGCAGTCAGCCGTGAAAACAATGCACTGGATTTGCTGCGCCGCCCGGAACTCGATTACTCGCGCCTGCTGCAAGTGCCCGAATTCGGCCCCGCCGTGGACGACGCGAAAGTGGCCGAACAAGTGGAAATCGAAACCAAATACGCCGGCTATCTAAACCGCCAGCGCGATGACATCGCCCGCCAACAACGCAACGAAGCCACCACCATCCCCACCCACTTCGACTACGCCAACGTGCGCGGCCTCTCCGCCGAAGTCCTGCAAAAACTTCAACGCGTACAACCGCAAACCGTGGGCCAAGCACAGCGTATCCCCGGCGTCACGCCCGCGGCAATTTCGCTGCTGTTGGTGCATCTGGAACGCGCCCGCCGCGAACGTGCGGCATAAAATGCTCTACCAGCAAAACAACACGCAGACGTGCCGGGGATGGGGCATTCACGCAGCGGCATTTCGAGCCGCGCAGTGAATGCCCCATCCCCGGCACGTCGATTTAAGCCGCGGTATTTCGAGCCGCGCAGTGAATACCCCATCCACGACACATCAATTTAAGCCGCGGCATTTCGAGCCGCTTTCTTGTATGTAGGGGAGGGTTTCAAACCAGCCCCAACGGAAGGTTCGAACGCATCCCCAGCAGGCGTATCCTTGCCCGATGACACTTCGCAACCTGCTCGTCCTCGCCATCGCCCTGACCGCCTTCACCGGCTGCAAGCGCGACACGCCCCCCAGCAAACCCGCCAATACCGGCTACAGCGTGCAGACCTGGGTGCTGCCCGCCGAAGCCGGCTCGATGGCGCCGGACTTGCTGACCGCACCCGGCGGACGTGTGCTGCTGAGTTGGATCAACCGCACCCAAGGCCGCCGCAACGCCTTGCAATTTGCCTCGTACACCGAAGCCACCGGCTGGCAAAGCCAACCGCGCACCGTGGCCGTGGGCAATGCACTGCTGGCCAATGCTGCGGACACCCCGCACCTGCTGGCCACCCCCGATGGCGCACTGTGGATGCAGTGGTTGCAAACCCAGCCCGACAGCCCCTCGGGCTACGACACGGTGCTGGCGCGCTCGAAAGATGGCGGCATGAACTGGGACCAGATCACCCGCGTCAACAGCGATGGCAAACCGGCCGAACACGGGTTTGCCGCACTCTGGCCGAATGGCAGCAATAGTGCCGGCATTGCATGGCTGGACGGGCGCGACCAGGAGGCGATGGGCGAGGGCAGCGAGGCGCATCACACGATGGGCGCGATGCAATTGCGCAGCAATCTGTTCACACTCGATTTGCAACGCGGCACCGATGCGGTGGTGGATGCACGCACCTGCGACTGCTGCCAGACCGCCGTGGCGATGACGGCGAAAGGGCCGCTGCTGGCATGGCGTGACCGCAGCGAAGACGAGGTCCGCGATATTGCGCTGGCGCGCTTTGAAAACAATGCCTGGACAGCGCCCAAGCCGGTGCATGCCGATGGTTGGAAAGTGGAAAGCTGCCCCGTGGCCGGCCCTGCGTTGGCGGCATCGGGTGATAGCGCGGTGGTGCTGTGGTACAGCGAAGCCGGCGGCACCCCGCATTTGCAATTGGCGCGGAGTAATGACGCTGGCGATAGCTTCCTGGCGCCCGTCACCGTGGAAGCCGGTGCCCATGTGCTGGGCCGCAGCGCGGTGGGCATTGATGCCAAGCAGGTATGGGTGGCCTGGCTGCGCGAAGATGCACACGGGCAAACCTTGCAGTTGGCACGCTACACCCGTGATCTCTCCAAACGCTTGCAGACGTTTGCCGTGGCCAAACTGGGCGCACGCGGCATGGCCAGCGGCTACCCCAAGCTGGCGGTGGATGCCGGCGGCGTATGGCTGGCCTGGACCGACGTGGTCGATGGCGTGGCGCATCTGAAAGGCGCACGGGTGGCGCACTGAGACCACTGGACGGCTTAGCTACGCATTTCCGCCAATAAAAAAGCGCGCGCCTTGCGCCAATCGCGGCGCACGGTGCGTTCACTGATGTCGAGCAACTGCGCGATTTCGGATTCTTCATAACCGCCGAAATAACGCAGCTCCACAATCTGCGCGGCACGCTCGTCCAGGCTGTGCAGGCCGGTGAGTAATTCATCCAGTGCCAGCACTTCCACCGCAGCCGCCTCGCCACTGCCCTGTGCTGCACTCAGGGTGAGCGCGTCCTGCCCGCCGCCGCGTTTGTCCGCTTTGCGCGCACGGGCATCGTCCACCAGGACCTGACGCATGGCGCGTGCCGATAACGCCAGCAAATGATTGCGATCCACCGCTTTGAGATCCGCGCCATTGGCCAGCTTCAAATATGCCTCGTGCACCAGTGCGGTGGTTTGAAAGCCATCGCGCATGCGCCGCAGCTGCGCACGGGCGGCGCGCTTGAGCTCGTCGTACACGGCGCTGTAGGCGGTGCCCAACGCCTGCGCATCGCCATTGCGGGCACGCGCCAGCAATTGCGTGACCGGCGCGTCCACTGGTACTGCTGCCATCACATGTCTCCGCACTGTTCAAACACTGGCGAATCCCCGTGCAGGAGTGTCGCATGCGTGGGCTATTTCGCGCAGCTTGCTCCGCTTGTTGCGGTGCTATTTTTCCTTGCGCCAGTTCAGCGATGCCCGGTTTTCGACGGTGGATGATTCGATCTGGATATCGAAGCCTTTGCGCAACAGATATTTCAGCGTCATCACCTGACCGGTGCCCAGCAGCGAGACGCCATAACCCACGTACAGTTTGGGCGATAAATATTTGCCCACGCTGAGCACATCGCCACCCAAGGCGCGGGATTCATTCACGCCGGCATCGTCCAGCCCAATGCGTGCGCCCAGCTCGGCCGCCAACAAGCCGCTGCCGGCATTCAACGCGGCCTTGGCCGCCCCCAGTTGGCGCGCTTCATTGCCGGACAATGCCGACAACGGCCGCCCCAAGGTGAGATAGGCCAGCGCTTCGGACTCGCTCTTGGCCGGCTCCGAATACACGGTCGCCTGCGGCGCTTGCGCGCGCCCTTCCACGCGGATGCCGGCGGTGACATCACCCACATGGCGTTCGGCGCGAATATCCAAGCGCGGATCACCCACCGGCGTGTTCGACCAGCGCAAACCACCCCGCGTGATTTGCAGGTTCTGCCCGTAGGCGCGGTAACGGCCTTCGACCTGCAGTGCACCATTGCCCAACATGTCGCGCCCCGGTTGTGCACGCACCCGCAAGCCGCCACTGAGGCTGCCTTGCAAGCCAAAGCCGTCCAGCTGCACGGCCTTGCCCATCAGCAAGTTCAAATCCATGTCCAGCGCCAACCCCGCCACCGGGTACGTGGCCGCATCGGGATCCAGCACCACCACATCGGCCGACGGCGACACCCCCATATCGAGGCGTTCCAGATGGATGTCGGCCTGCGCCAAGGTGACTTGCCCACGCAATTGCAGCGGTTGGCCGGCGCGGTAGCGCAGGCTCACATCCGGATCGGCCACGATGCGCAATTGGCGCGTATCCGCCAGTAACACGGATTTGCCACGCAGGGTCAGTTGCAACGGCGTGTCGTCACTGCGCCAGTCGAGATCACCCGCGACCTGCAACACACCGTCGCCGGCACCGATCCGGCCTTGAATCGTGGCACTGCCATCGTTGCGTGCAGCCAATTGCAGGTGACCATCGTGCAGGCTGATCCCCAGTGCCGGCAGCTCGGCGGCAAGGTTTTGCAACTGCGCAGTGCCGCCCAGCAAGGGCTGTGCACGAGTACCCGCCAATTGCACATTCACATCCAGCGTGCCACTGGGCGCAACCAGATCGGGCGATAACAATTCCATCCACGTCAACTCACTGCTATGCAGCTTGATCGCACCCACCAGCGGTGCATGTGCATCGAACCCGGTGCTGATGCGTGCATCCAGCTGACCACCGGCATCCAGCGCAGTCGCCAGTTGTGCGTCGATATGGCCGGGGTCGAAACCGGCCTGCAGACGCAGTCCGCGATACCCCACCACATCGCGGCGCGCTCGCGGGCCATTGCGCAGACCGCCAGTGTCGGAGGTGAGGGTGGCACTGCCGCGCCAGCCATTGCCGGCCGGCTTAATCTCACCCGCCAATGCCAATACGCCATGCAGTGCCCACCGCCGGCCATCGTCGCGTTCGGGCAAATACGGCACCAACAAGGCCAGTGGCAGGGCGCTGCCGTGCACGGCCACGCTGCGCCGCGGCCAATCGGCATCCACACACAATGCACCGCCACCACCGGGCTGCAGACAGGCCTGCGCGAGCGTGGCGCTGCGGCCATCCCAGGCCCAGCGGGCCGGCTGTTGCAGCGTCCATGCTGCGCCGTTGGCGGGGGTGAGCTGCAACGCGGCCAATTGCCCCTGCCAGCGGTTGGCTTGTTGCCTTGCATCACCGCGCAGATGCACGCTGCCGGTGTCGCTGTGCACTTCGGCATCCAATTGCAGCGCCGCCACTGCCCCACGCAACTGGGCGCGCAGCGCTGTCAGCGGCAGCCCCACTTGCAGGCCTTGGGCGTCGATCGACAACACACCATTGCCGTTGCGCCACGGCAGATGGCCCTTGGCACGCAGCCGATCCGCGCGATAGTTGCCGAACGCCAGCGCATCGCCGCTCAGGTCGGCCTCGATATCCGGCGCATTGCGCGCACCGCGCAGGTGCACACTGCCGCGCAACACGCCTTTGCCGCTGGGCAACACGTCCTGCAATTGCAGTGGCTCCAGGCGTGCATCCACGCTGAGGGTGGCGGCGAGTTTGCCGCTGGCCACGACCTGACTTTGGCCCAGCCGCAGCGCCACATCACCCGCATAGGTCTGCCCGTCGATGTCCAGCCGGGCCGACCCTGACAACGCGCGCTTGCGCAAACTGCCGCCCACATCACGCACCTGCAACTGCGCCAGCAGTCCTTGCGCGGGGCTGCGCTGTTGCCCGCGGGTTTGCACTTGCCCCGTGATGGCACCAGGCCAATCGGGGGCGAAATAACCCGGGTCGAAGCCGGCCAATTGCGCGCTGGCCTGCCACTGCAAGGCCGGTGACCACGCGACGTGCCCGCTGGCATCCAGCGTCCCTTGCGGCATGCGCACGCCCAGCTTGCGCAATTGCACAGCTTGGCGATTGCCCACGCCATCGAACGCCAACTGCGCGCTGTCGCTGCCGCGTTGCAATTGCGCGGTGCCCAGTACCGTCCACTGGTCCAATGTGCCATCCAGTTTGACGTTGGCATTGCCGGCGATTGCGGTTTGGCCGTCGCTGCTGCGCCAGCGCAGATCCTTGGCGTGCAGGGTCAGCGCCAGCGCGGGGTGTGCCGCATCGCCCAGGGCCACACTGCCTTCGGCACGTACTTGGCCATCGAATGCATCCACCAGCAAAGGATGCAGGCGCAGGGTTTGCCGATCCACACTGAGTTGGGATGGCTGCAACACCAGCGTGGTGTCGCCTTGCTGAAGGCGGCCGTGCACGGTGGCGCTGCCGCCCACACCGGTGGCGGTCAGTTGCAGCGCCACTGGCGTGGCCGTCTGTTTGCGGCCGGCCAGTGACAGCACATCCAGCGCGGCGCTGCTGGCTTGCAACTGCCAGCGGGGCGCGCTGGCCGGGCCCTGCAAGTTCAAGCGCGCCTGCACCGGTGCCGGCGCATGGCCTTCCAGAGTGACGGCGAGCGCCGACAGATCACCATGCGCCTGCAACTGCAGCTGTGACGCACTGTGCCCGGCGGATGCCGGCAACACGGCACTGGCCTGCACGTCGCTGCGGTAATTGTCGCGCGGGCGGTAGTCGCCGTGCACGGTGAATTGACCGCGGTCGGTGTCCGCCTGCAGGTGTTCGATATGCAGCGCACCCGGTGCCACACGCACGCCGCCGCGCACCGTGTTCAATGTGATTTGCCGTTCGCCTTCCTGCGCGATGACGCAGCGATCGATCGCAATCGCAGCGGCCTGCACCGTCAACGGCAGATCCAAACGGGGCAATACGTCCGGCCACTTTGGCAGCTTGAAGCGGGTGTCATCACGCGGCAGATCCAATTGCACATCGGCCAGCACGAGGCTTTCGATCCGCAGCGTGCGGGTGAGCAGCGGCAGGATGGCGGCGCGCAATGCGAGGCTGTTGGCGTGCAATCGCAACGTCCCCATCGCACAGGCGATTTGCGCTTGCGGTACGCAATCACCATCGCGCTGGATGGGCATGGCAAGTTCCACGCCGCGCAGGGTCAATGGCCCCGCCAGGTTGCCCTCGGCCTGCGCCCAATGCAGATGACTGCCGGCAGGCAAACTTGCAACGGCGCGCTGCAATGCCCAATCGCGGCCACGGGTGCTGTTGAGCAGCCACGCCAGCGCACACCCAAGCACCAGCAGCAGCACACCCGTGACGATCCCGCCACCCAGCAACCAGCGCCGCCGATTCACAGATCAGCCCCGATATTCAGATGCAGGGTGAATGGCGAATCGGGTGCGTTCAGGCCGCGTGCAATGTCAATGCGCACCGGCCCCACCGGTGAGCGCCAACGCAAGCCGATGCCCACCCCGGTGTGCAGGTCGGCGCGCCTGCCAGCAAACGCACTGCCGCTATCCACGAACACCGCCGCGCCCCACGGTCCGTGGAAATAGCGTTCGTATTCAATACTGGCGGTCAGCACACTGGCGGCACCCACGGCATACAAATCGCCTTGGCCATTGCGAATGCGTGGGCCAATTTCACGCCACCCATAACCGCGCACGCTGCGATCACCACCGGCGAAATAACGCAGGCTGGGTGGCAGATTCAGCAGGTCGCCGGTGAAAGTGCGGCCGGCTTCGCCGCGCACAATCAGCCGGCTATCGGCATCGAAGCCATGAAACCACTGCGCATTGGCATGCAACTGCACAAAGCCTGCGGCATTGCCGTTGCCACCGCGCAACGTGAGGCCAGCACCAAAGCCGCTGCGCGGGGCCATCCGGTTGTCCACATTGATGTAGTCGGCGCGCAGTTCCGGAAACACGAAGCTGGCAAATTGATACAGCCCCACCGGCTTGTTGACGGTGAAATACGACCACCGCTCGCGCAGCACGTGCGCAGAGGCCACCAGATTCAGATGTTCGCTGTATTGCCCGCTGCGGCTAACCACAAATTCCAGGCGGCGATTGTCGAGTGAGTCGGTCTGTTCATCGGCCGCTTGCAGACTGGCGGTGTACCAGCCGTCCCGCCACGCAAACGCCGGCATGCGGTATTGCACGGTGGCGGTTTTGCGCTGGTTGCCCCAATCGATTTGCGCCAGCGCCTTGTGCCCGCGTTGATTCAAATAGCGGCGCTCAAAGCCCGTGCTGAAGCCGGCACCGCTGCGGGTGCCGTAACTGAGGCCATAGCTGTAAATACTGCGCGGAGCCGGGGTCAGGTTGACCTGCACCGGCACCTGTTTGTCCTGCGCCGTTTCCGGGGTGGCGCTGACATCCACCAAGCCGAAATAGTCCAGCGCCACCAGCGAGCGCCGCAGGCGTTCCAACTGCGCCGCGTCATAGGCCTGGCCTGGCGTCCAGCCCACCAGTTTTTGCAACAGCTCGTCGCGCAACACCGGCGCTGGCGCCTGCGTGAACACCACCTCGCCCAACCGGTAGCGCGGCCCGCTGCTCCAGCGCAGGTCAATATCGGCGGCGTGCTCGGCGCGGGTCACCTGCACTTGATGGATGATGAAGTCGGCATCGAAATACCCCTGTGCCGCCAGCGCCCGGTTGACCCGGGTTTTGCTGGCCTCGTAGCGGCTGTGATCAAGCACCTCGCCCGTATGCGGTGCAAACGCCGCCAGCGCAGCGCGCACCTGTGCATCTTCACCAGCCTCGCCAGTCACCACCACTTGCCGGCCCCGCACCTGCAGGGGGAGGCCGGGGTCAATGCTGATGCTGACGCTGAGCACGTCGTCCTGCGACGTTTCCGGCGCGTCGTCGGCGCTGGTGATGTCGGCAGCGGGGTCATCGTCGGGCGCACTGACGGTCTGCGGGTCGGCACGATCACTGCGCTGAATGCGAATGACCGGCGCGTAATAGCCAAACGGCTCCAAGGCCTGCCGCGTCTGCGCATCCGCTTGCTGCAACAGGTACGCCAGCCGCCGGTGCGTCAACCGCTTGCCGACCGCATCTTGCAAAGACAACGCACTGCGCACGTTGTCGAGCAGTCGTTCGTCGCTGGTGCCCCGCAAATCGACACGCGTCACCGTGACCGCCGATACCGGCAGCGCCACCAGGCAGAGCACAACTCCATGCAATAGACGAATCAGTGAGGATGGCATCGTGACAGGATAGCGGCGGCGGGCGGTCTGGCAATGCAATCCCTCTTGCTCAACGGATAGTGCAGGCTTCGGGTCCGCCCGACTTCAGCTCTAGGACGTTGCACTTCATACTCAACACGCACCCCCAAAGCACACCACCAGGATCCCTAGCAATGATTAACACATCCCACCCCAACGGGCATTTTACTCTCCCGTTGTTGACACTAGTGAGCTTGCTGAGCGCATAAGCAACCTGTGGCCCAGCGGGATACCTGAATGCCCGGGAGTCATATTTAATGATGAAAGCATCGTCCGAGTATTAACAGATTGGTTTCCGCGATTCATGCCGGATTTTAACTATCCAGAACAAGCCATTGCTTCTGACGAAAGTCAATTCTTTATACAAAACAGCCAATACAGTTGGCTCGACTGTCGCGCACTATTTGTCATATTACGCCAACTGCAGCCAAAAAAAATCATAGAAATCGGCTCTGGCTTTTCATCATTGCTGACCGCGGACGTTAATCGCCGCTTCTTCGCAAACAACATGGAATTCGTCTGCGTAGAACCATACCCACGGGCTTTTTTGAGTACAGGTATTGCAGGCATCACCCAGTTGGATGTGCGTAAAGTCCAGGAGCTGGAGCCGACTTACTTTGATCGCTTGGCTGCTGGCGATATTCTGTTTATCGATTCATCACACGTCTGCAAAACCGGAAGCGATGTCAATCATCTGTACCTCAAAGTACTGCCGCGATTAAAGCCCGGGGTAATAGTTCATATCCATGATATTTTTCTGCCCTTCGAATACCTGAAGGAGTGGGTGCTGGAGGAAAACAGAAGCTGGAATGAGCAATACTTATTGCAGAGCATGCTCCAACATAGCGTGCGCTATGAAATATTATTTGCCTCATACTATGCCTATGCGCGATTTCCTGAGCTTGTTGTAAATGCACTGAACACACCCAAGGGACATGGCTATGGCGGCAGCAGTATCTGGCTAATCGTAAAATAGCCCTGCGCTGCAAGGCATCGTGTGCGAGCCTCGCGCGCTTGGAGATTGTGGGGAGATCAACCAATAAAAAGCCCCGCAGCCAGGGGGGGGCTGCGGGGCCGAGGAAGGCCGGTTGGGGAGAACCGATTGCCTTCCGGTGATCACTACCAGGGGAGGGGTTGTGATCTGCAACAGGCATTGCACCTGTTGCACGTATAAGACCACTTCCTACCTTGCTGGTTCGTGAAGATTTCAGTTAAAAAACCGTTCGGTTCAGGAAGCATTCACCGCGTCGGCCACCATTCATTCGAAAGCCGCACCAGACAACGCTTTCGTTGTTTCAAACGGAACTGATTTCGGGCCTGAAATCACGCATTTTCAGTGCGCTTGATCCCAGTTTTCGCCAACCCCGCTGTCCACCACCAATGGCACCCGCAACTGCGCTGCCGAAGTCATCAACGCAGGCACGCTGTGCAGCAATTCCGGCACAAAATCCGCATCCACCTCGAACACCAGTTCATCGTGCACCTGCAAGATCATCAAGGCTTGCGTTCGATGCCCGGCCAACCAGCCATCCACCGCCACCATCGCGCGTTTGATGATATCGGCGGCGGTGCCCTGCATCGGCGCATTGATTGCGGCACGCTCGGCACCGGCGCGCTGCGCGGCATTGCGCGAGTGGATGTATTCCAGCGCGAGCCTGCGCCCGAACACGGTTTCCACGTAGCCGCGGTCGCGCGCCAAGGCGCGGGTGCGCTCCATGTAGTCACGCACGCCGGGGTAGCGCGAGAAATACAGCGCGATGTAGTCCTGCGCCTCGCCGCGGCCAATCCCCAGTTGCCGCGCCAACCCGAATGCGCCCATGCCGTAGATCAGGCCAAAATTGATCGCCTTGGCGGCACGGCGCTCGTTGCTGGATACCTCGCCAATGGGTTTGCCGAACACTTCCGCCGCCGTGGCGCGGTGGATGTCGGCGCCTTGTTCGAATGCGCGTACCAGGGCGGGGTCTTCGGACAGATGCGCCATGATGCGCAGCTCGATTTGCGAGTAGTCGCAGGCCACCAATTGACGGCCTGACGGCGCGATAAACGCGGTGCGGATGCGCCTGCCGTCTTCGCTGCGTATGGGGATGTTTTGCAGATTGGGATCCGACGAAGACAAGCGCCCGGTGGCCGCGCCGGCCTGGTGGTAACTGGTGTGCACGCGGCCAGTGTGCGGGTTCACCATCTCCGGCAATTTGTCGGTATAGGTGCTGCGCAATTTGGCCAGCCCGCGATACTCCAGAATGATGCGCGGCAGTTCGTGCTGGTCGGCGATGGCTTCCAGTGCTTCCTCATTGGTGGACGGTGCACCGCCCGGGGTTTTCACCAGCGCCGGCAATTTCAACTCATCGAATAACAATGCGCCCAGTTGCTTGGGTGAATCCAGATTGAAGCTGCGCCCGGCCAGTTCGGTGGCGCGTTGTTGCGCGGCCAGCATGCGCCGCGACAATTGCGCCGACTGCGTGCGCAAGACCTCGATGTCGATCAGCACACCGTTGGCTTCCACCCGCGCCAGCACCGGCACCAACGGCATTTCGATCTGTCGATACACCGTCTGCAGAGCCGGTTCGGCGGCCAGTTTTGCGCCCAGCACGCGATGCAGGCGCAGGGTGATATCGGCATCTTCCGCCGCGTAGCGGGTGGCATCGTCCACACTCACCTGCGCGAACGGGATTTTCTTGGCTCCTTTGCCGGTCACCGCGTCGTATTTGATCGTGGTGTAGCCCAGATGCCGCAGCGCCAGCGAATCCATGTCGTGGCGTGCAGCGCCAGCTTCCAGCACGAAACTTTCCAGCATCGTGTCATCGGCATAGCCCTGCAGCGCCACGCCGTGCCGCGCCAGCACATGCAGGTCGTATTTGCCGTGCTGGCCAATCTTGTGTTTGTCCGGGTCGATCAACAGCGGGCGCAGCGTTTCCAGCACGTCGTTGCGTGGCAGTTGGCTGGGCACGCCGGGACCGGCATGCGCCAGCGGGATGTAGCAGGCGGTGCCCGGCTCCACGCACAGGCTGATGCCCACCAAATTGGCCTGCAGCGGATCCAGTGAATCGGTTTCGGTATCGATGGCGAAGGCATCCGCCGCCTGCAAGCGTGTCACCCAGTCATGCAACTGCGCGGCAGTGAGCACGCTGGTGTAGTTGCCAGCGGCCGACAATGCCGGATCCACGGCCTGCGTGTCGGCTTGCGCCGGTGCCACAAAGCCACGCCCGCTGGCATTGGGTACGGTCACCGTGCCGGCAATGGCTGAGGTCGCCCCGCCATTGAGCTCCTTCAACGCCTGGTTGAAGCCGTAGCGCGCATACAGGTCACGCAATGCATCGACATCACGCGTGCGCAGCGCCAATGCCTGTGGCCCCTGCTCCAGCGCCACGTCGGTCTTGATGGTGGTCAGCGTGCGGTTGAGTGGCAAGCGCGGCAATGCTTCGCGCAAGCTCTCACCGATCTTGCCGCCAATCTTGCCGGCATTGGCGATCACGCCGTCCAGCGTGTGGTATTCGGCCAGCCATTTGGCCGCCGTTTTCGGCCCGCACTTGGGCACGCCGGGGATGTTGTCCACGGCATCGCCCATCAGCGCCAGGAAGTCGATGATCTGATCGGCCCGCACGCCAAACTTGGCCAGCACCGCCGCATCCGAATCCAGTGTGCTGCCGCTCATGGTGTTGACCAGCTTGATCCCTGGCCGTACCAACTGCGCCATGTCCTTGTCGCTGGTGGACACCACCACCTGCATGCCCTGCGCCGCGCCTTGCACTGCCAGCGTGCCGATCACATCATCGGCCTCCACACCCGCCTCCCGCAGCAGCGGAATGCCCAGCGCCTGCACGATCGCCATCATCGGCGCGACTTGTGCACGCAATTCGTCCGGCATCGGCGGGCGTTGCGCCTTGTAGGCCGGAAACAGCGCATCGCGAAAGGTGGGGCCGCTGGCATCCAGTACAAAGGCAATGTGCTCGGGCGCTTCCTTCAAATGCCCGCGCAGCATGTTGACCACCCCAAACAGCGCACCAGTGGGCTCGCCAGCGGCATTGCTCAGCGGCGGCAGCGCGTGGAAGGCGCGGTAGAGATAGGACGAGCCGTCGATCAATACAAGTTTTGTCATGCCCCGATTCTACCCGCGGCAGTCCGCTTGATTGCGCTGGCACAATGTCTGCACTGCCCACGGACACTGCCCATGCTGCGCTGGTTTGAATCCCGCCTTGACCCGTTCCCGGATGCGCCGCCCACGCAGCCGCCGGCCACGCTGTATGCGTTCTGCCGCCACTTCACGCGCGGCGCGGAAACCTGGCTGCTGTTGATGGCGGTCACTTCGGCGGCATTCGCACTGGGCGAAGTGGCGCTGTATGCGTATGTGGGCAAATTGGTGGACCGCATGTCCACGCTGGGGGTGACGCGCTTTTTGGGCGAAGAAGGACCACGTCTGGGGTGGATGGCGGCATTGGTGCTGCTGGTGTTGCCGCTGCTGGTGTTCTTCAATTCCACCGTGCAGCACCAAACCCTGCTGGGTAATTTCCCGATGCGCATCCGCTGGAATGTGCACCGCTATTTGCTGCGCCAGTCGATGGGCTATTTCCAGGACGAATTTGCCGGCCGGATTGCCACCAAATTGATGCAGACCTCGCTGGCCGTGCGCGAGACCGTGGTGAAGTTGTTCGACATCGGCAACTATGTTCTGGTGTACGTGGGCGGTACCTTGCTGGTGGCCGCCAGCGCGGACTGGCGCTTGATGCTGCCGTTCCTGGGCTGGCTGGGTTGCTATGCCCTGTTGATGCGCTGGTTTGTGCCGCGCATGGGCAAGGTATCGCAAGATCAGGCCGATGCGCGCTCGCAAATGACCGGCCGCATTGTGGACAGCTATACCAATATCGCCACGGTCAAATTGTTCTCGCATTCGCAACGCGAGCAAGCCTATGCACGCGAGGCAATGGCCGGGTTTTTGACCCCCGTGTATCAACAGATGCGCTTGGCCACCCGCGCCTACAGCGTGCTTTACGCGCTGAACATGGCGCTGCTGTTCGCCGTGGGCGCAACCGGCATCGGCTTGTGGTTGCAGGCGCAAGTCAGCGCCGGCGCGCTGGCGGTGGCACTGGCCTTGGCGCTGCGCTTTCTGGGGATGTCGCACTGGATCATGTGGGAACTGTCGGCGCTATTTGAAAATATCGGCACCGTGCACGATGGCATCAGCTCGATTGCATTGCCGCCCACGGTGGACGATGCACCCAATGCACCGCTACTCCCCAAGGTGCGCGGCGATATTCGTTTTGAAGCGGTCACCTTTCATTACGGCAAAGGCAGCGGGGTGATTGAGCAGCTGGATCTGGCTATCCGCGCAGGTGAAAAAATCGGCGTGGTGGGCCGCAGTGGTGCGGGCAAATCCACCTTGGTCAATTTATTGCTGCGCTTTCACGATGTGGAAGCTGGCCGCATCACCATCGACGGCATTGATGTGGCGTCGGTGCAGCAAGACTCGCTGCGTGCGCAGATTGGTGTTGTGACGCAAGACACCTCGTTGCTGCATCGCAGCGTCGGCGAAAACATTTTGTACGGCCGCCCCGATGCCAGCCACGAAGAACTGCTGGACGCCGCACGCCAGGCCAACGCCGACGGGTTCATCGAACACTTGGCCGATAGCAAAGGACAGCGCGGATTTGATGCGCAAGTGGGCGAGCGCGGGGTGAAGCTGTCCGGTGGCCAACGGCAACGCATCGCCATTGCCCGCGTGCTGCTGAAAAACGCACCGATCCTGGTGCTGGACGAAGCGACCTCGGCACTGGATTCGGAAGTGGAAGCGGTGATCCAGGAAAATCTGTACCGCCTGATGCAAGGCAAAACCGTGATCGCCATTGCGCATCGGCTCTCCACCATTGCGGCGATGGATCGGTTGATCGTAATGGACCAAGGCCGCATCGTCGAAACCGGAAGCCACGAGCAACTGCTCGCCAGTGGCGGCCTGTACGCGCAGCTGTGGCAACGGCAATCGGGTGGGTTTTTGGAGTTGGGCACCACAGCGGCGGACTGAATTTCTTCTCCCCGTATCCATATGCGTTTGATGTTCCTTCTCCCCGCTTGCGGGGAGAAGGTGCCCGCAGGGCGGATGAGGGGCGCTCTTGTCGCATACTTACCCCACCCCCACCCAGGCCACCGCCATGCGCAACGCACTTTCCATTGTTTTGGCCCTGACGCTGGCCGCCTGCGCCACCGCCACCCCCGAAGACATGCTGGCCAAAGACGCCACCCCCGCCACACACACCGAGGCCAATGGCGATGTCATCACCGAATACCGCACCGGCAACCGCCTGAGCATGGTCAAAGTAGTGCCCGCACGCGGCGCAACCTATTACATCTACGACCGCAACGGCGATGGCGTGATCGACGAACGCGACGCCAAAGGCGGGCCGATGACCTATTACAAGCTGTTTAGCTGGTAAGCCCGCGTTGGCTCTGCCGCAGCATGCGACACATCGATGCGGCGGGCAGAACATGTGTTGAACGCACGCACAATTTCCGGCAGACCATGCGGTTTCGCAGGGGGTCGAAACCCACCCCTGCGTCCGGGTGAGGCACTCACTTCACCTTGGCGTAGGTGCCCTTCAACGCCACCCCGGCCACCAACGCACCGGCATAGCATTCGTAATTGGTGGCGCTTTTGAATTCGTTTTTCTTGTAGTAGCTCACGATATCCACCACCGCATTGGCACCACGCTGTTTGGCACTTTCCTGGAAGGCTTTCAATGCGGACAGCGCGGCCCAGCGGCAGGCTTCCTCGTCGGACTTGTTGGCGGCATTGGTCTTGCGGTTGCTGACGCCGCTATCCATCCGGCTACTGACCGCAACCGGCTGCCCGGCAAGATAAAAGCGGACACTGCCATCAATGCCCGCTTCCTTGGCCTGCGGCGAATTGACCAGCGCCTGCAGTGGCAATTCCATGCGTGAATTGCGGGCATCGGCAAGCGGTGCAGCACCGATCAATGCGACCAGGGCGGCAACGGTGAGATGGCTCATTTTCATGTAAACACTCCTTGTGAAAAACGGATGGCACGTGGCTTAGGCAGTCCAGCGGCGAAAGATCAGCGACGTGTTGATGCCACCGAATGCGAAGTTGTTGCTCATCACGTACTCGGTTTGCAGAACACGGCCTTGGCCGGTGATGTAGTCCAGCTCGGCGCAGCGGGGATCGAGTTGTTGCAGGTTCAAGGTGGGCGCAAACCAGTCATTGCGCATCATTTCAATCGTCAGCCACGCTTCCAGTGCACCGCAGGCGCCCAGGGTGTGGCCCATATAACTTTTGAGTGACGATATCGGCATGCGTGGGCCAAACACTTCGGCAGTGGCTTTGGATTCGGCCACATCGCCATGGTCGGTGGCGGTGCCGTGCGCGTTGACATAGCCGATGGCCTCGGGTGGCAGACCGGCATCGTCCAGCGCCAAGCGCATCGCCACCGCCATGGTTTCAGCGCTGGGCTGCGTGACATGCGCGCCATCGCTATTGGTGCCAAAGCCTACAATCTCGGCCAGGATAGTTGCGCCGCGTGCCTGTGCATGCTCCAGATCCTCGATGATCAGGGTGCATGCACCTTCTCCCAGCACCAAGCCATCGCGATGGGCATCGAACGGACGCGGTGTCAGTTCCGGTTCGTGGTTGCGCACGCTGGTGGCAAACAAGGTGTCGAACACCGCCGACGCGGTGGCATCCAGTTGTTCTGAGCCGCCGCCCAGCATCGCGGTTTGTTTACCCGCACGCACCACTTCATACGCACTGCCAATGCCCATGCTGCCGGAGGTACATGCACTGGAGGTGGTGATGACGCGCCCGGTCAAGCCAAAAAACACACCGATATTCACCGGTGCGGTGTGGCTCATCATCTTGATGTAGGTGGTGGCATTGATGCCGGCCGTGGTGTGCTCGTTGAGCATCCTGCCAAAATCCCCCATCGCCGAATGCGTGCCCGCCGACGAGCCATTACTGACACCGACCTTGCCGCTGGTCAAAATGGGATCCCCTAGCAGGCCGGCATCGGCCAGCGCCAGCTCGCTGGCACGCACCGCCATCAACGCCACCCGGCCCATGCTGCGGGTGGTTTTGCGGTTGTAATGCGCAGGCAGTTCAAAGGCCGCAGCCGGCGCTGCCAACTTGGTGTTCAGCCCATCGTAAATATCCCAGGCATCAATGCGCTGCACCGCGTTGCGACACGCGCGCAACTGCGCATGAATGTTTTGCCAGTCATTGCCCAGCGGACTGATGCCGGCCACACCGGTGATGACCACTCGACGTTCACGCAGACTCATCCGACCATGCCTCCGTTGACCGAAATCACCTGGCGAGTGATGTAGGCCGCATCGTGTGACAGCAAGAATGCAACGGTGGCGGCCACCTCTTCAGGCGTGCCGAGGCGTTTGGCGGGAATCAAGGGCATGGCATGTTCGATGATGTCAGGGCTGAGCATTTCGGTGTCGATCAATCCCGGCGCAACACAATTGACGGTGATACCGCGGCTGGCCAGCTCCAGCGCCAGCGCCTTGCTGGCACCGATAATCCCGGCTTTGGCCGCGCTGTAATTGGTCTGGCCACGATTGCCCACCAGCCCCGAAACAGACGACAAGGTGACGATACGACCGGGTTGGCGCCGGCGTACCATCGGCATCACCACCGGGTTCAACACGTTGTAGAACCCATCCAAATTGGTATGCACTACGCGGTCCCACTCGTCGCCACTCATCGCCGGAAACGCGGTGTCGCAGCTGATACCGGCATTGCATACCACGCCGTAATACGCGCCGTGCTCGTCCATATCGGCCAGCAAAGCCTGCGCGGCAGCGTCACGATCGGCGATATCAAACGCCAACAACCGTGCCTGCCGACCCAGCGCACGAATGTGTTCGGCTACCGCTTCGGCATCACTGCTGCGATTGCGGAAATGCACCACCACATCATGGCCGGCCTGCGCTGCACGCAAGGCAATCGCCTTGCCAATGCCGCGGCTGCCGCCAGTCACCAGTACCGTGCTTGACTCCCCCATTGCTCCGCTTTCCTTCATCCTTGTGCATCCAGATAGGCCTGTGTGTCCGGTGGCTCGAATACCGAGATATTGGCACTGGCCAACGCACGGTCTTCATGCAGGATGCGGCAGGCAAACACTCCCAGCCCATTGTCGCCCATGAGCTCGCGATGCGCCTCTATCCGCAACTGCCAGCCACGTTCGAAGCATGGCAATGCGCAGTCGAAACGGCGCGTACCCAGCAAAAATCCCAATGGCGGTGGCTGCCCGCGCAAGCGCGCCTGACAGCCGGCCCAGCAGGCCACTGCCTGCGCCATGTATTCGATCCCCACATACGCGGGCACACCGCCGGTCTGGTGGAACGGCCCCGATTGAGGAATCTGCAGCGCCACCGCAATGTTGTCGGCATCCCAGACCAGCACGCGATCGACCAAACGCATGCGGCCGCGATGCGGCAACACCTGTTCGATATCGGCAATTGCCGCGCCAAGCTGCATCATCCGGCTCCCAGTACCAATGCGGCATTGCTGCCACCAAATGCAAACGATTGACTCAACGCATAGCGCAATGGCTGGTTTGCAGACTGTCCTGGATCGATGAATGCCAGTGCGGGCAAAGCCGGGTCGGCTTCGCCATCCCACCAATGCGGCGGCAGCCGCTGCTGCGGGTTGCGGGCCAGGGTCAGCCAACACAAGCCCGCTTCGATAGCACCCGCCGCGCCTAGTGCATGCCCGGTCATTGGCTTTGTGGAACTGACAGGCACCGCGCCGCCCAGTGTGGTCATCACCGCATGGCTTTCCATTGCGTCATTCAATGGCGTGGCAGTGCCGTGCAAATTGACGTAACCAATATCCGCTGGGGTGATGCCAGCGCGGCTGATGGCCTGCGTGATTGCGGCGATTGCGCCGTGTGCTTGCGGATCGGGCGCTGACATGTGGTGGGCGTCTGTGCTTTCGCCCCAACCGGCAAGGCGTACCGGCCCAGGTTCGCGGGTCACCAAGAACAAGGCCGCGCCTTCGCCGATCGTGATCCCGCAGCGGTTGCGTGAAAACGGATTGCAGCGCGTGCCGGCCACCGACTCCAGTGCGCTAAACCCATTGTTGGTGAATGCGCAGAGCGAATCTGCACCACCTGCAATGACCGCATCCACGATGCCAGCCCGCAGCAAGCGCGCGGCCGAGGCCAAGGCCTTGGCGCTGGACGAGCAGGCGGTAGACAGCGTCCACGCTGGCCCACCGGCGCCGGATTCGGCTGCCAAAAATCGCGAAGGTGCGCCGATTTCTTGCTGCGCATAGTGAAACTGCGGCGGCCATGCACCACTGTGCAAGTGTTGCGGCAGCGCCTGCTCGGCTTCGCCAATGCCGGATGTGCTGGTACCGACGATGACCGCAATGCGCTGCGCACCAAAGCGCGCAATCGCCGCAGCGCAATCCGCGCGAATCTGCGCATAAGCCATCCGCAGCAACGCATTGTTGCGACTGCGCAGTGGCATGGGCAGGTCCTGCAGTTCAGCCAACGCGCCCGGCACCGCACCCAGCATCAATACTCGCCCGGGCGTGAACGCATCGGTTTGCAGCACGCCACGTGGTGCATCACTGGCAAACAGCGCATCGGCCACGGCCTGCTGGCCCTGGCCCAATGCGCACACCATGCCGAGTGCGTTCAAAAACACCGGCGTGGCGGTCATGGCGATGTGCCTTCGTCCGCTGCAGTCGATGCAATATCCAACTGATAGCCTTCGGCGTGGTTGTCCAACTGCCAGTGCGCAGCATCCACCCGTGTTAGTGACAACCAGACTTTCGCATCGTGCAACAACTCGCGGGTCTTGCCGTCATCACGCACCGACCAGCCGGCGGGCAACACCGCACGAATCGCATCGACTGGCCACAGCGTGAATTGCAAATCATCCAGTACGCGTTCGGCACGCACTGCGGGGGGCAGCCACGCCGCGCGTTGTTGCTGCAAGGTCTTGCCATCCCACTGCAAACGCACGCCGGCCTGCCCCAAAGCCTGCACCACCAGCCTGACCTCCTGCGGATCAACCTCCAGCAACGCATCCAGCGTGCGCACCTGGTTGCCGAAGTGGAATTGCAGGCGTTGCTGCAGGGCCAGTGTTTGCCCCAACGCGGCCGGTGCCAACTGCAAGGGCGGCAATGCAATGGCGGGCTTGCGCGGCGCATGCATGCACGCCGTCAGCAACAGCAATACCGACACCGCAAGCGCGAATAAGCGTGGCATCAGGCGGCCCTCATCACCTTGGTCAAGGTATGGCTGATTCCCACGCCGTCGATCTCCTCAACAATCACCAGTCCGGCCTGCGCAATGCAGTCACGCAACACTTGCGAGTGATACATCTGGCTATTGCCGTTGGCCATGCAGGTGAAATAGAGCGAGGTTTGCTGCAGGCAGAACGCGGCGTTTTCAAAGCGCTGGCGATCCCAATAGGTTTCCATGATGAACAGGCGCGTGCCGGCGGTCATCACCGCAGCGGCTTTGCGCAGAATCATCACGATTTCGTCTTCCGAGAAGCAATCCAGAAACTGGCTCATCCAGATCACATCGTGACCGCCCGGCAACGCGGCGTCTGGCTGCAAGATATTGACGGGGTGTTCATGCACGCGCGCGGTGAACCCGCGCTGCGCAATTTTCACCCGTGCTTGCGCCAACTGGCCGGGCAAATCGCACAGCGTCACTTCTACATCCGGGTTGTATTCGGCACAGGCCAGCGCCCATTTGCCGGTATTGGCCCCCACGTCGAGCACGCGGTCAGCCGCTTCGGAAAAAATATGCGGCAACACGGTTTGGAATGAATTGTCCGAATAAAAATGATCGAAGCCAAGCCAGCTTTCACGCACATGTTCCGGCAACGTAGACAACGCTTCGTAAAATGTATTGGCAAACGGATTCAATGTTTTCAAGCCCACCGGGCGGCCTTCACGCAAGCTGTCTTGCAGATAGAACAGGCCCTGGTAATTGACGTCGTGGCTGAAGTCCATGTTGACCCGGGTCATCGCATCGTTTTGCAGATACCAGCCGAGCTTGGTCAGGCTGAAACCGTCGTCGCGCACAATCAATGCGCCGATGCCCAGCCCGGCTTCCGCCAGCACGCGTGTGGCATAGCGCGACAAGCCCACCTGCGCTTGCAACTCGGGCAGGCGCAGTCCCGCGTCACCGGCGGCATCCAGCGCCGCCAGCACACCCATATCACGCAGTGCGCGGGCGGCCTGAAACACGAACGGTGCAAACGCGATGCGCTGCGCTTCTTGCTTGGCTTCGAGGGCGTTGCGGGTATCGCGGGTGAAGTGCATCACAAGGTCACATCCGGTGAGTATTCGTGAGTAGAAGAGGCTGCATCCGGCGCATGGATTTCATGCGTGCTGCGCGGACGAAACAAGGGTGAGAGCAGCCAAACCAAGCCGATCCCGAATAACAAGGTAATGCCAAATGCACGCAAGGCCGGTGTTGCCGATAACCCCAACAACCCGAACGAAAGCCATGTACTGGCCGCACCGACACACACCGCCAGCCATGCCGAGGCATCGCCGCGATGCTCCAGCAGGAAGATGCCGTAATCCACGCCCATTCCCAGCAGCAGCAGCAGCGCCAGCACATTGAACAATTGCAGCGGCATGCCCAGCCAACCGAGCAGGGCAACGCTGAGCAAGCCGGAAAGCAGGGTGGGTACCAGGGCGCGCCACGCTTCACCGCGATAGCGCCACCACAAGGCCACTACCACCAGCGCGGAACCGGCCAGCAACAGCCACAACATCCTGTGCCGATAGTGGCCAAGCAACGCCGAGAATTCGGCCGTGCGATTGACCCAACGCACGCCGGCCAGCCCATCCGCCGCATGTTGCAAGCTGGCCAGCACGGCGTGATTGCCACCCACATCCACCAGCACCACGCTGCCGACACCGTCGCCAATGCTGCCCAGCCACAACTGCCGCAGTGGCCGCGAAGCTGGCGCCGCCAGCCATGCACCCATCGTCAGTGGACCCGCTGCAAATGTGCTGCGTTGCAAGGTTTCGCCGGTGGCCGCCGACAACTGTGCCAGTACTGCGGTTTCGGTGCCTGCCGTCAAAGCCGCATCCACTGCCTGCTGCTGCGGGGACGGCAACCAATCACTGATCGCACGATAGCCGCGAATCTTGCCCTGCGCGGTCAGCACCGACAGCCGCGTGGTCAGTGCTTGCTCGCGTTGCAACACGCTGGCGGCATCCTTCGCACGCACCAAATAAAATTGTGCTGGGCTGGGCAACCCGAGTAGCCGACTGATGTCGATTTGTTGCTGGATCAGCGCCTTGGGTGACGATTGCAGAGTGCGCAAATCATCATTGGCTTGCACTTGCCACAAACCGCCCACCAGCAGCACTGCGGTCAGTGCTACCACGGCGTACCACGGCTTGCTGGCACGCATACGTGGCCAACGCAGCAACCAACCACTCATCGCAATGGACAGGCGCGTCTGCGGCGGGGCCTGCCGCTCCAGCCATGGAAACCAGCAGATCACGGTGAGGAAGGCAGCGGCCAGCCCGACCACGGAAAACACGGCCATCTGCTGCAGGCCGGGAAACGGTGCCAGCCCCAGGGCCAAATACGCCAGCGCACTGGTCAACCACGCCAAGGACATCCCCGGCAGCAACCCGCGCAGCAGCACAAAGCGCTCCTGCTGCGGGTGACCCTGACGCGAGGCGAACCAATGAATGCCGTAGTCCTCGGCAACACCGACCAAGCTGGCCCCGAATACCAAGGTCAGCAAATGCACTTTGCCAAACACCAGCGCGGTCACCGACAGTGCTGCCGCCACCCCCACCAACAAGGACAACGCGACCAACAAGATCGGGCGCAACGAACGAAATGCCAGCCACACCAGCAGCAATACCGCTGCCAGTGATCCCCAGCCGATGACATTGACCTCGAAGCTGGCCTGCACGGCCGCGGCCTCTGCGTGCAACGGTACCCCCGCACGCAACTCCTTTGCATCAGGCACCGCTTGCTTGGCGGCACTGGCGGCCGCGTCCAGGGCGGTTTCAATCACGCGCTGGCCGTCCAAACGAAACGCCGAGCCACGGGTTTCCAATTGCAGTACCGCCCACACCCGGTCATCGGCATGCAGCAAGCCGTCGGCATCAAAGCGCAAGCCTGATCCGGCCGCGCGTGCCTGCCACCAGCCTGTCCACAGATTGAGCGGATCCGCCCGCCAATCGGCCAGACGCGGGGCACCCAGCGGGCCATACAACGCGGCCAGCGCTTCGCTGGCCAAGGCGTCTGCCGGTTGCTGTTGCAGACGTTCCCGCTGCGCCGTGGTCAACAGGCGGTCGCGCCACGGTGCGTAGAAGCTGCGTGCCGCATCAAACCAGCCCGCCATCGTCTGGTCTTCCACAAACGGCAACGGTTGCTGGCGTTGGGCGGCTTGCAAATTGGCGCGGTAGGCGCGCGCGGCCGCCTGTGCTTGGGCGGCATCCGCCGCACCCAGCAACACCACCATCTGGCGCGCGCCGGCATCGGCGATCTTGCGTGTTGCCGCTGCCAGCTCCGGATCGTGCGCATCCTCGGGCAACAAGGCCAGGATGTCACTTTCCAGCCGCGACTCGCTCCAAAAGCGCACCTGATGCAAGCCCACGGCCAGCACCAACGCCAGCCATGCAAAGGCCAGCCAACGCCAGCCACGATGTGCGCGCTGGTCAATCAAACCGGTGCACCTCGTCGCTGCTCAATTGTGCAGGCGTCTCGCTGAGCCCGCTAAATTGCAAGCGGGTGCGATCGCCATTGCGCTCCTCGATCAGCACAGTGCGTACATAACGATCGCCTTCCAGGGTGATCTGCGAAAATGCTTGCGCCAGCGCCCCCGGTTTGGGTGTGAGTAGCAGCCGCCAACTGCCTGCCGGCAACAGTGTGGGTTGCGAATTGAAGCGTGCCGTCAGTGCCTGCACGTCACCACTCATCAACGCAAACAACATGGCATTGACCGAGCGCAATGCCGGTTGCGCGCGCGCATCCACCTCAACCCGCGAGCGACCATCGGCCTGCCGGGTCAGGATCCGGTCACGGGTCAGCACCAACTCCGACGGGAATGGCGTTTGTGTTGTCCAGACCACGCCATGCGCGCTGGCCACCAATAGTTTGCCCTTTGAAACCAAGGGATGCTTGAAGCCTTGCAACTGCTTTTCCTGCACGAACACGCCACGCAGCACGGGCACCTGTGCGATGCGCTGCTGCAACTGCGCCAGTGCATCGCCTTGCCGCGGGATGACGGCCGGCGTGGCTCCCGCAGGGTTTGCCGTGCGCTTGGGCGAGGACTGCGCAAACACCGCCGCGCAGCAAAAGAGCAGGCCCAATACGCATGCTGGATGCCAAATGACTGTCGCTTTTTTCATGCCGGCGTCACTCCCAAGCGCTCCCATAACACCGGCGGGCAGACGTATTGCATCTGTCGCGTGGGCACATCCACCGCGATTTGGATGGTGTGTGCGCGGGTCAACAATTCGCCGCTGACGGCATCGCGGATTTCATAGTCCAATTTCAAGCGCAGCTCCCATTCCACGATGCGCGCCAGCACCTTCAGTGGTTGCGCAAAATGCAGGGACCGAATGTATTTCACCCGTGTATCCACGATGGGAAACAAATATCCGGATGCCTGCATCTGCGAGTAGTCGTAATCGAACCGGCGCAACAATTCGCAGCGCGCGATCTCGAAGTATTTGAAGTAGTGACCGTGCCAAACCACCTGCATCGGGTCGCAGTCATGGAACGCCGGCTGCAAGTCGATTTCAATTTGCAGGCGCGGATCGTTGTCAGTGGTCATACAAACTCCAATGCTGGCTGCGGATGGCATCCAGCAAGTGCAACAGATCGGCATCCAGGGCGCGGTCTTCTTCCACCAGTGCAATGCGTGCGACCAAATCCTCCAGCATTGCCAGTGGCGCACCGTGCACCACCGTGTGCGGTGCAATCTGCTGACGCAAGACCACGCCTTGGCGGGCGGCAATCAGCAGCGCTGCCACCACTTGCTCGGTCAGCTCCAGCACGCGCAGGCAGTCGCGTGCCGCAATCGTGCCCATGCTGACCTTGTCCTGGTTATGGCATTCGGTGGAGCGCGAAAACACCGACGCCGGCATGGTGTGCTTGAGTGCTTCCGCGGTCCATGCCGACACGCTGATTTGCAAGGCTTTCAAGCCATGATTGATGGCCGCACGCGGACCGCTGGCCGCCGACAGATTGGACGGCAACCCGTGGTTGAAACGGGTATCCACCAATAGTGCCAATTGCCGATCCAGCAGGTCAGCCAGATTGGCTACGGCGTTCTTCATCGCATCCATGGCAAACGCAATATGCCCGCCGTAGAAATGGCCGCCGTGCAGAATCTGGCCGCGCTCGGCATCCACCAAGGGATTGTCGTTGGCGCTATTGAGCTCGGTTTCAATCAACTGTCGAAAGAACGGCAGCGCATCTTCCAACACCCCAATCACATGCGGCGCGCAGCGCAACGAATAACGATCCTGCAACCGCTGTTCATTGCGCGAAGGGCGCTCGTTGTGCAAGTCCTCACGCAGCCTTGCGGCAACGCGAGTCTGCCCAGGATGTGGCTTGGCCGCGAACAAAACCTCGTCGAAATGATGCGCATTTCCGGCACTGGCGATCACGTTGAATGCGGTGAGCCGGGTAGCCAATTTGCACACATAGTTGGCACGATCAAACGCCAGGCACGCCAGCGCGGTCATTACCGCGGTGCCGTTCATGATCGCCAGGCCTTCTTTGGGGCGTAGCCGCAATGGCGTGATGCCGGCCTCCGCCAAGGCGCGTGCTGCCGGCTTGCGCACGCCGTGGTGCATCACTTCGCGCTCGCCGCATAACACTGCCGCCACATACGATAGCGGGGTGAGATCGCCGCTGGCACCCACCGAACCTTCGGCCGGGATCAACGGCAGGATGTCGTGCTGCAACAAGCTGGCCAAGCCTTCCAACAACGGCAGGCTGACCCCGGACATGCCCACGCACAGCGATGCCAGGCGCGCTGCCAGCACCGCGCGCGTTTCCTGCGCATCCAAAAACCGCCCCAAACCGCAGCCGTGGTAGGTGTACAGATGGTGCGGCAATTCGTGCAACAACGCCGGCGGGATAACCACCGTGCAGGAGTCCCCATAGCCGGTGGTGACGCCATACACCACGCCATCTTCCGCCAGCAGGCGATCCAGAAATTCGGCACCCGCACTGATCCGCGCACGAAACGCGGCGTCCTTGCAAATGACGCCAGTTCGATGGCCACGCGCAAGCGCAACCACGTCTTCAATACACAGCGGGGCAGCACCGAAGTGCAACACGGAGGCATCAACGGCTAAGGCGGTCATCGTGTCCCTGATCCCAAAACGGGAAAAAATTGAACCAATCCAGCGGCGCGCTGCGCAGCTGCGTTTCCAACCAATGTACATAGCGACTGGCGTACTCGCGCAGTGCGGTTTCGCGCTGAGCGCGCGGCAGCAGCACCCGATCGCAAAAACGCTCGAAACGCATCCGATAGCCGTTTCCGGCGTGGGTACACGCCAATGCGAATAATGGGCAGGCCAATGCCGAAGCCAGCACATACGGGCCAATCGGAAATGCCGCTGGCCGACCCAGAAAGGGCACCACCACGCTGCGGCCGCCCTGCACCGGAACACGATCACCCGCAATAGCGACGAACTCACCGGCGGCCACGCGCTGACCCAGTGCATAGGCGGTTGCAGCATCCAGTGCGGTCACTTGCAATAAGCGCACCCGTGCATCCGGGTTGAGTTGTTTCAGCAGGCGGTTGAAGTCTTCGGCATGCGCGGTGTGTACCAGCGCAGTCAGACGAAACCCCGGCACGCGTTCGGCCAGTGCCTGGCACAGCTCCAGGCAGCCGATATGCGCGGTGACGATCACCCCGCCTTCGCCGGTGGCCATGTGTTGCAACATCACTTCGCGCTCTACCTGGACTTGCGCAGCGGGATAGCGGCCGTGGCTGGCCAACAGCTTGTCCAACAGGGTTTCGGCAAAGCCGGCGAAGTGACGCAAGCTCATGCGCATGCCAGGGGTACTTGCAAATACGCCGTGTGCAGTTTGCATCTGCGCCAGATATTCACGCGAAGCATGCCGTGCGGTGCGATTGCCCAACCAATGCACCACCACCACCGGCCACAAACACAGCCGGAATGGCCAGCGCCCGAACCAGCGCTCAATCGTGCACAACAGGCGAATACCCGCCACAAACGTGGTCTCACCCAGTTGCGCCCAATGCGATACCTGCGCGGTGCTCATCGCAGTTTCCGCCACAACAGACGGGGTGCGCGCCACAGCATGCCGAAGAACAACCGTGCATGCATCTTGCTGATACGCAGGTTGTCGCGCCAAACATCGAAATGCGAAACGCCATCAGTGGGATAACGCACCGCTGTTTCCAGGCCGAGAATGGGCACGCGACGCCAGTGCAGGCGCACCAGGATCTCCGGGTCAAACTCCATCCGCAAACCCATTGGCTCTGCATCGATCAACGCGATAACCGGCGCCAAGGGATACACCCGAAACCCGCACATCGAATCGCGGATATCACCCGACAAGGTATTGATCCACACCCAGACATGGGTGAGGTAGCGGCCATACAGGCGGCCCTTGGGCACGCTGGCGTCATACACCGGCGTGCCATTGATGATGGCCTGCGGTGCGGCCTTTGCGGCAGCAAGGAAGCGCGGAATATCCGCCGTGGCGTGTTGCCCATCAGCGTCGATTTGCAACACATGGCTCGCACCCTGCCGCACCGCTTGACGAAACCCGGCCAGCATTGCGCCACCTTTGCCTTGGTTGACCTCCAGCCTGAGTAATTGCACACCATCATGCATCGCCAACTGACGCAGTACGGCCGCGCAGGATTCACGCGAGCCATCGTCCACCAACAGGCAGGGCAGGCCGTACGCCCGCACGCCATCCACCATTGCGGCAATCGCATCCTCGTGGTTATAGACCGGGATCACTACCAACGGCTCGAACACTGCATGGCTCGCTGCATTGTTCATGACGCGGCCTCAGCGAACACTACGCGGCCGCTGGCATGGGTGCCAAGTGCAGAGACATAGCGAAACTGCAGCGTGGTTTTGTCTGGCCGCCATTCCAACTGCAATTGCAGCGGCAACCCCGGGCGCGCCACCTGCTGGAACTTCAGTGCTTCCATCCGTGAAAATGCGGTGTTGATCGCAAACGCCTCGCGCCCCAAGCGCACCGCCCAGTCCAACTGTGCCACGCCGGGCAGGATAGGAAACTGCGGAAAGTGACCATCGAACACGCTCAGGACCGGATCCAGCACAAGCGTCAGCTGCGCCTGCGTGGCGGTACGCAATTGCCAGATGGGCTGTGGGCGCTCCGGACGAAACAACGCGGCCAATGCTGCATCGGTGGTCTTGCCTTGTGCGTTCATCGGCATGGCCTCGACAAAGCGCCAACGCCGCGGCCGGGTGACAGCCTCTTGCACTTGCGCCAACGCGAGGTTCAAGCGCTGTGCAAGGGCGCGTGCGCCGTGTGCCTGCAAGCAGGCTGCGCCTGTGCTGGTCAGGCAGATCACCGCCGCCAGTTGCGCGCGCGCGCCATCCAGCAAGATCACGCGCGCCTCGGCGACGTCGGCCAACGCCAGCAACTGGTGCTCCAGCGCGGTCAATGACACGCGCCGTTCTTCCACTTTGACGATGCGATCGGCACGGCCCAACAAGCGAAACCCGCCATCTGCATCGGCTTCCGCACGGTCTTGCGTGCGCCACCAATCGGCGTCGGGAAGATGCGGCGAAGTCACTTCCAGTTGTGCATCCCGCATGCGCCATTGCACACCCGGCAACGGTGTCCATGCAGTGGCCGCCGCCGCGCTTTGTCGCCACGCGATGCCACCGGTTTCACTGCTGCCGAATATTTCGATAGCCGCTTGCCCGAATTGTTCGTGCACATCGGCAGCGGCCTCTGCCGGCAATGCGCCACCGGAACTGAACACTGCGCGCAACTGACGGCGTATGGCATGCCAATCCATGCTGGCGGGAATCCGTTTGAGATGCGCTGGACTGCTCACCAACACTGCCGGTGCATCCATCGCGGCATTCAAATCTTCAAGAAAAAACACCCGTGGCAGCAGCGCGCGCCCGGCCGCCAACGGCCACAGCACGCGGAACAACAAGCCGTAGATGTGCTGGTGTGACACTGTGCCATGCACCTGTGCATCGCCCAAGCGGGCACCAAACACGTGCTCTTGCGCTTCCACTTCGCGCGCCAGTTGCGCCAGTGTCTTGTCGATCACCACCGGCGCACCGGTAGAGCCGGAGGTCAGCACTTGCAACCGTGTTGTGTGCTCATCCAGGACAGGCCACACGTCACCATCCTCGGACAGTTGCCGCTGCGGCGCGATGCGTGCACACGTGGCAGGCACGTCGCCCGCCCAGCCATCCACCTCGGCAGCCAACCGCACCAGTGTTTGTGGCAACACATCAGCACACAGCAATACGGTCTTGCCGGCATGCCACGCGCCGAACAGTGCTGCCGCAAAGGGCACGGCGTCATCGAAATACAATGCATAGCGTGCCCCCGCGTGCGCAGAAAATGCCGCGCGCCATGCCGCCACTTGCGCTCGGAACGCGGTGTGATCCAGTACGCCTTGTGCGTGCTGCGCATTGCACCAGCGCGCCACCACGCGTCCGCTGCGCGGCTGACAAGCCACTGCATTCAGCGCGATCCACTCAGCCATGCGCGCGCGCCTTCACCCGCTGCCGCACCAGCCATTCCACGGCAAACAAGGTACCGATCAACAGATAGGCAATCAGGCCGTTATACAGTGCCCACACCCGCTCGCTGGCCCACAACGCGGTGGCCAGCGCCACGCTGCCGTTGAGTAAAAAGAATCCGCACCAGACCTGGGTGACGCGGCGCACATACACCACCGCGTGCGGCGGTAAATCCGGTTCGCGCAGGCGCGCCAAGCGCTCGATCACGGGTGGGCCGAACCGCAAGCTGAGACTGAACACCAGCAACAACACGCCATTGATCACGACCGGATACAACTTCAACGGCAATGCACTATTGGCCCAACTGGTCCAGCCGGCCAATAGACCCGTTGCTGCTGCCGCCCACAACCACATTGGCTCGCGCGTGGTGAATGCACGCAGCAGGGCCAGCGCGCACAGCAGCAGTGCCAGCCAACGTGGCTCGAACCGGCCCAGCAGCAGATACACCACCAGTGGATAGGCCAGCGAGAGCAGCGCAAATAAAAGTAGTCGTGCGTGTTTCACGGTATACGCCACGGCAATGTGCCGCCGACAACTCAGGCAGCGTCGCGGATCAGGCCATGCAGCACGTCAACCACGTCCTGCACCGTGCGTACCGCTTTGAACGCATCCGGCTGCAACTTGCCACCCAATAGCGGCTTGAGTTGCACGATCAGATCCACCGCATCGATGCTGTCGATATCCAGATCGGTGTACAGATTGGCCGCAGGCGAGATCCGTGCGGGGTCGATTTCGAACGTGTCCTGCAAAATGGTACTGATGCGGGTGAACAGCTCGTCCCTGGTCATGATGGCCGCCATTGGTTTACACCCGTTGCCCGGCAACGAGATGAGCCAGCGCATTGACGCTGGAAAAATGCTGGCGGGTTTCCTGCGAGTCGGCCGACAGCGTCACTCCATAGCGTTTCTGCAGGGCCAACCCCAACTCCAACGCGTCGATCGAGTCCAGGCCCAAGCCTTCGCCAAACAACGGCGCGGTGGCATCAATGGCATCGGGCGTCAAATCTTCCAATGCCAATGCGGAAATGATTAGTTGTTTGATCTCAAGTTCGAGTGATTGCACGCAGGCTCTCCCGCCGCGAAATAATGGGTCAGATAGTCCGTCAGTTGACGCGCAGCCATCGCTTCACTGGTTGCCCCGCCCAGCAACGATGCG
>Ga0208516_100123_pt1 | contig 47464 bp, 45 predicted proteins | sample LakWasM117_HOW13_2_FD_183931 | JGI IMG/M metagenome (GOLD analysis project Ga0208516, IMG submission 183931) | Freshwater sediment methanotrophic microbial communities from Lake Washington under simulated oxygen tension - Sediment Metagenome... | ecosystem: Environmental > Aquatic > Freshwater >...
CAACGAGGGCGAGCTGGAGCAGGCCGAGCTGGATGCGGAGCTGGACCGCCTGCAGGACGAGCGCGACCAGCTGCGCGACATGAAGACGCGCGCCACGGTGTCGGCCGAGATGCAGCAGCAGTCCACGCACCAGGCCTGGACCGCCACCATCAAAGGCTTCTTCGAGGAAGCGGCCCAGAGCGCAGAGCTGGGCATCGTGGACTACCGCAAGGTGCGGCCAAGCAGGCGGACCTGGACGCCATGGTGCGCGCGCTGGGCGCGGCGCCGGGCAATGAGCACAAGCCCATGCGCTGGTTCCTGGAAGAAGGGCACCGCCGCGTGGTGGCCTTGCACGGCATTGCCACGACCAAGAAGCCTGCCGATGTGCAGCGTAAACCTGACGCCTCGGCAGTGGTCACCAATCTGGCCGATGTGCCTGGCGGCGCGGGCGATGCCGATCCCGTGAGCGACGAGTTCGCCGAGCTGGAGGGCCTGGCCTACGAGCGCGCGCTGGCCGCCATGTCCGAGGAAAAGCGTGACCGCTACAACCGCCTGGGCTGACACCGCCGCCATGCCGTCTACTTGCTCTACCCCCGACGCCCGCCGCATCTTTGTGGAGCTGCGCATGGGCGATGTGCTGGAGGTGGGCGGCGCCCGCATCCGGCTGGAATACAAGAAGGGGCAGGCCGCGCGCATGGTCGTCGTGGCAGCTGAAACCACCGTCAAAAAGACACCGGCCGCGCTGCGGCCCGTACCAAGCCTGCCATCTTGAGGGCTGGAACATTTTTCAATCGGGGCGCTGGAGTGCTCGCTACCACACAGGAGCACTCCTATGGGCAAAACAGTGGTGGGCGTGAACAGCCCCCGCGCCGTCAAGCGCTTTTCCGGCAACCTGGCACTCGATGTGTTGCAGGCCTCGTACTTCGGCAAGCGCTTCGCGGCCGTGGGCCAGGGCGCCAAGACCCCCTCCAACTGCTGACGGATCTGGAATCCGAAGCCGGCGACCTGATCAGCTATGACCTGCAGGCCGAACTGCGCATGGCGCCTGTCGAAGGCGACGATGTGCTGGAAGGCAAGGAAGAAGGCCAGCGTTTCTACACCGATGAGCTTTACATCGACCAGGCACGCGGCGGCGTCAACACCGTTGGCCGCATGTCGCGCAAGCGCACGCTGCACGACCGGCCCAAGAGCCTAATGGGCACGTCCTGGACATGGCCGTGCTGGCCCTCGATGCCTACAACCCGCTGGGAGGGTCCGCTGATCTGGGGCAGATGGCATCGCCCACCTGGCTTGATCCCGCGCTGGCCCTGGCTCGCAACAAGGATTGGACAGGCCGGGAGATCTACCGAGAGGACCGGAATTCAAACGGCCCAACGCCAGCGCGAGCCGGGTGAAGGATTCGACTGCGAAGCCTTACCGCTGGCTGGCCTCCTTGGCCAATGCCGCGACGGGCGGCAACGAATGGGGGCCCAGCGCTGCCAGCCCAACGCCATAGGCCATCGAATACTTGGTGGAACAGATCACTGGCGGCGTGGGCCGCGAGGTGAACAAGGCCGTGGCCATGACCACGTCCGCCTTCACTGGCGAGGAACTGGCGCCGCGCCAGATTGTTCTGGCAGGCCGGCTCTATGGGAACACGCGCGGCGCCAACGGCCAGAGCAATGCCTACTACGAGAACCTCAAGCGGATCAACATCAGCGAGAGCGAGTTCAAAGCCCGGGTCCAACGCGGCGAGGACGCTGATGCGGTGCTGGCTGACGTGCCTCTGGCCAGGGCCCATGACGCAGCCAAAGCACTGGACAAGAAGATCTCGGACCTCCGCAAGTTCCGCCGCAGTGTGCAGGCTAGCGATGCACCGAACAAGCGCGATCAGGTCAAGGCGATCAATCAGGAGATTGAGGTTTCCATGCATCTGTTGAGTGAGGAGGTGCACCTAACGCTGGAAAAAGCGAAAACCCCGCGCCCATGACAACAAAAACGCGAACGAGTTCTTGATCGAAGATTTCAATGGGTTGCACATTGTTTCAGTTGACAATGCTTGACACTTTTGGCGCATTACTGTGACTGTGCCCTGCGGTCTTGATGCCCAGTGGAGCTTGTTTGATGACTTTTTCACTTTCGCGATGGCTGGCCGGGGTTGGCTTGGCTTTTCTGCTGTCCTCCAACGCCGCTGCCCAGTGGTCCTATCCACCGGGCAGCTCTCTGGTTGTCCCGCTCGGGGGCGCCGTAGACCTGTCCTGCTCTGCGCTGGACATGCAGGGAACCTTGGATCTGGGCGGCGCGCTGACCGTCGATTCTTCGGCTACGTTCGCAAGTACCGCCGCCATCACCAACAGTGGTGGAACGCTGTCTGTGGGTGGTGACCTGCAGATCAACGGATCACTGAATGCCGGCAACAACACGATCGAGCTGCGCGACGGCTGCGATCCGGGCAACACCAGCCAGCTCAGCGGCACCTTGGTAGTGCAGAACCTGACCATCAAGAGCAGCACGGGCCGCACCTTTGTGCTGCCTGTCGGGGCAAATATCACCGTGCTCGGTACGCTGATCGTCGAGGGTGTGCCTGGGCAGCCTGTGGTGCTCCAAGCTGCCAGTGGCACAGCGGTCATCAACCTGGGTCCTGGCGCAACGGTGGTGCGCACCAATGCGACGGTTCCATCGACCGTCCAGATAGGTGCAGGTCCCGCCCCGTCGGCTGCGGCCATCCCCACATTGAGCGAATACGGATTAGTGCTTCTTTCTCTGCTGATGGGACTGGCGCTCTGGCGTCAGCGCCGCACTTCACAACGTTGATTACTCCACATACAGACCATGACAACCATGAAATTCACGCTGCGCTCTGTCTCTTTCGCCGCGGCCATCGTCTTGAGCGGCGCTGCAATGGCGGCTCCTGGCGGCGCCGACATCACCATCACACCGCCGGCCAATGGTGGATTCGTCATCAAGAACAATGCAGGCAATGCAGAGCGGTTCCGGGTGATGGAAACAGGCGATGTGTATCTGCCCAACCTGCCCAATACAACGGAGGCTGGCAGCGTGGCCTGCTATGACAATGCATCGGGGCGACTGGGCAAATGCGCAGCAGGTGCGATTGTGGGAAGTCCTGGTCCGACAGGAGCAACAGGAGCCACGGGACCAGCGGGCGTTACAGGGGCGACTGGCGTCACCGGACAGGCAGGCCCGGCGGGACCCACAGGTCCGATTGGCCTTCAAGGTTCAGCGGGCCAGACAGGCGCTCAAGGCCCCATTGGTGCCACGGGCCTTCAAGGTCCGACGGGGGCGCAGGGTGATATTGGCTTGCCTGGCCCCACAGGCCCCACTGGCCCTGCAGGCGCATCGGGTGGTAAAGTCATCATGAGCAGCAGTGCGAAAGGCATGGCATTGACCACTATTTTGGGCGGCTTGCCCGGAAACGTTGCGGTCTTGCCGATGAATGGCTACGTTCCTGCTGCTGCAATGCAAAGTCTTATTGGTGGCAACCTAGACCTCACAGCACAGCAAGCAGCAGATGGAGTACCTCAATCATTTCCGGCTGATGGTGTGATAACTGGATTGACTGCGCAAATCCAGAATACCAGTGCATTGAGTTTGGTTGGAACTACTATCTCATTGCAGGCGCAACTTTATACATCTGTGAATAATGTATTTGCTGCTGTGCCAGGAGCGGTATGCACAATGACTCCTGGTTATACGGGGATTATTACTATAGGTACTATTTCCAGCTGTATTGTTACTGGGTTGAGCATTCCTGTTGCAGCTGGTACAAGAGGGGTTTTTGTAATTTCGGCAAATGCTATTGGTCTTACTTTGGTAAATACTGTGAATGTCGTAGGTGGGGCATCGCTTGTAATGCAGTAAAAGCCTTGCTTTAGTATTGACTGTGCTCTCAGATGCTGAAAAGTGTCTGAGAGTTTTTTTTTTTGGAAATTTCCTAGAAAGATTTAACAATATTGCCGGGTTGTGGTCTTGGTGAGGGAAAACTGCGGGAACGCGTCGGCGCTGCACACAGGTCGACGATAATCTCGACAAGTGGCGAGGCAGTAGAGAGGTGCCGTGCTGGATGCCTCAGTGGATCGTCGCCACTAGGCTACTCCAGGGGCCAGGCCAGGCACAAACTGCTGACGAGCCATACGGTCCTTTTGCTATGACCAAAACCTGCCCAAGGTGGGCCGAAATTGGGCTAGAAAGGCATGAGTTCAAGAACACTAGAAGCGTGGCTATCGCTGCACGCTGTTGATGTGGAATGTTTTTTTCTCTCATGCCTATTTCGGTGGATCGGACTTTTAATCCGTTGGTCGCGGCCCCATGAGCAGGTTGGACTCCCAGACGGGTCAATGCGCCTTTTGACTCAAAGGCGTCTGGGCTTGGTAGGTGTGCTCCTCATCGAACGGTACCTTAGCCGAATCTACGCACAATTAGAAGCTCAACTGATCGAGCGATGCAGCATAGTTGCTACAGAGGGTCACGGGCATACATCTAAGTTACTGTCAGATAATGATTTTCTTCAAGAATCAATCCAGTCCATCATGGGCGCAACGGACATGCGCCACACGTTGGCAGGTGCTTGGAATTCGCGGTGTGTCATTGATTCGATTGAAATTTCTGCTGCGCCTGCGCTTTTGTGCTCTGCACCACCGCCCGCCCGCCTGTCTTTCCTTGCAAGTGACGGGTGAACTGCAGCCATACATCGCGCGGTTCCTATCCCTAAGAAGGCGGTCAATCCACCTGCCGCCAGCCTGGGCAGGATGGTCGCCGTACGGCGGCAGTTGCGCCGTAGAGGACGGTGGCCGCAGGTTCAGTCAAGGCGCAGGAGGCAGGTAATCCCAAATTATGTCAGGGAGGGTAAAGCCGTGGCCTGTCCGGGGCTGGCTGGACTGGGTCATGGTGCAAAGCCGCTCAACAGGGGTGCGGCGCGGTTACTAGGTAAGCAAGGATGGCAGTGCACACACAAGCCAAGGCCGCCATCAGTCCCAGCCACATGCCTTTGCGGGCGAGCATTGCCTCGTCCTTTGCGCGGGCGGCCTCATTACGGTAGAAGGCGGCTTCTTTTTGCGCTTCCAGCGTGCGATTTCGTTCTGCCCGCAACGCTGCTTCCGAGGCTATCGCGCTGCGCCTAGCGTACTCGGTTCTTTTGTCTTCGCGCTCTTCCTGTTCCCTTCGCCGCTCCTCCAGCATGTGGCCGAACGGCGTCGATCCTGTTATTTGTTGACGGGGTTGGGTGTCTCCCCCTCTGGATAGTAATTTGAGCGGTATGGGTTGAATTGGAGTGCTTTTTTTGGCATGGCTGTCTGGTGTTTTCTGAATTTTTATCTGATGATCTGGTGTATTTTTGGAGATCGGCTTTTCTGCTTTTTTGATATTAATCTCAGGGTTTGATTTGGTCGCGATGGGGTTGCTTATTTTTCCGTTGAACTCGATGAGAGGAATTTCCGGCGAAGCATGAATTTCCCTTTTTTTATTGTTTGTGAAGCTGGCGGGGTTTGAGTTTTTCGATGTGATGCCGGAATGATTGGCTATTTGAGTAGGGGTTTTTCCACCAAGTAGATAAGACTGGTTGAATGAACCATATTTGGAACGGCCTGAAGCCTGTTGTGGAGATATGTTTGCTTCTTTGGGTGGCGATGGCGATGAGTCTTGGGAGCCTGATGTTGTCGATTGGAGTTCAGGTTTCGGAATGCTCTGTGGCAATTGAGCAGGCTCATCCCTGAGAAGTTCTTCAGGCGACAAGACGGAGATGCTTGCATTCAAGGCCGCTCTCATCCGGTCCAGAGCTTTATAGTCACGTCCTGCGACGGATCCACTCAAGCCTGTGGTGTGTGGCGTGATATCGACAGGAGCTGCGGGGCTCTGCTCAAGATGATTTTTGGGTACGTTGCTTTCCGATTCTCTGTCTTCTTGCAACTTCTTCAGATCTGTCATTGCTCTCTCACGTTCTGAGATGTGGTCGGGCGATTGTGTCATCCCGCCCGCTTGTACCCATGCTTTTGCCTGGTGATGAAGCACTTGCCGGGCAGATATTCCGCTGCATGACTCTGTCAATCTTGGGGGCATCGAGCCAGTCTGATTGCAGAGCGGTAGAGGCCATCATGGGTTGCTTTCCTCCAGGCTTGAACCGGCTGCGAGACGGATTGGTTGGAATTTCATGTGATTTGAGTGGCTGATAGTTGTTTTGATGTGATACTCATTAATCAATTGTTAATTTTTCTTACGTGAGAATCATTTTCTCACTCATCATCTGCCCGGCTTCGGCAAGCCGAGCTCCTGTGCTCGGTGTGCGTGGAGTCACAAATTGCATCAGGCGTGCAATGCCTGTACTGGTGACATCGCCCGCCAGCATTCCCACGCTCAACACCTGTGGACTGATGCTGATGAGTCTGCTGCTCGGTGGCATGGCCCTGCGTCGCCAGCGCAATTCGCACCCCGCTCCTGAAAAACCTATGAACCACAATCATCGCCCCGTTCCCGCCCTGCTGCTGGCCCTGCTTTCGTGCGCCGGACTGCATGCGCCTGCCGCCCTCGCGGCCGATGTCTCCATCACGCTGCCTGCCAATGGCGATTTCGTGATCAAGAACTCCGTGGGTGTCGAGCGCCTGAGGGTCCAGCGTACTGGCGAGGTACTGGTGCCAGCCCTGCCCGCCGATACAGCCACAGGCTCTCAGTTGCTGTGTGTTGACGGTGTTACGGGGCAGCTGGTGCACTGTGCGGCGGGTGTGGGCGCTGGAGCTACCGGCGCCACGGGTGCCACCGGGCCCACAGGTGCGACTGGCACCACGGGGGCGACGGGGGCTACTGGTGTGACGGGGACCAATGGCACGGGTGCAACAGGTGCAACGGGTCCTACCGGACCGACGGGCGCAACAGGTGCTACGGGTTTGACAGGGGTTCAAGGCGCAATTGGCGTCCAGGGAGCCACGGGCTTGACAGGGCCCACAGGTGCAACAGGTGCTACGGGCACGACCGGGGCCACGGGAGCCACCGGCATTGGCGCGACGGGCTCTACCGGCGCCACCGGGCCGACGGGGGCAACAGGGGCGACGGGAACGGCAGGCACGGCCGGTACGGCGGGCTCCACGGGTCTGCAGGGAGCGCAGGGTCCGACAGGCAATACCGGGCCAACCGGGGCGACGGGACCGACCGGCGCCGATGGACCACAAGGCTTGCAAGGTCCGTCTGGGGCAGGTTCGGTGACCTTGACCAAGGTGATCAACACTGGATCCTGGGCGTTTGCCGACTTCACTGACGCCGCTGTCGAAGTAACTGCCTCCTGTTCGGCCGGTAAGACGGTTGTCAGCGGAGGATGCCGCGTCACGGCGGGACGAGGCGGAAGCTACTTCGAGGGCGGGTATTCGTCTGCTCCGGATAAGTGGACTTGCCAATACACGGTCTATAAGGACTTGGCAGCCGAAGCATCGGCGATGTGCCAATAGCGCCTCATTCCTCACATTGCTCCTGCCCGGCACCCTGGAGGGCATCCGCGAGAGGGGCATCTGCAGGCGTGCGATGCCCCGGCCCCTTCACCTGCCCACGCCCTTGCCCAGCGACAGTATTTCGCTCGCATGGACGATGGCCTGGGCAATCTCCTCCACCGAGCTGCGCCGGCTCATGGCCTGGGCGCGGATCATGTCGTAGGCCTGGTCTTCGTTGATCTGGTGGGTCTGCATGAGGATGGCCTTGGCTTCGGCCACGCGGCGCTGGCCCAGCAGCTTGGCCTGGAGCTTGGCGATGCGCTGCTGCTGCTGGCGTGATTCCTTGTGGTTTCTGCGCGCCAGCACCAATGTGGACAGCAGGCCGAAGGAGCGGATGGGCGAGGGCAGGATGGCTTGCACCTGCAGCTCCAGCACGGCGGAGACGATGGTGGGGTTCTCGTAGTTGACCACGGCGATGGCGGTGGGCGGGCTCTCTCCCTCGCCCTGGGTCCAGGCGTAGTTCAACTGCAGGTGATCGGGGCGCACGGCCAGGAAGACCACGTCCGTGCCCTCGGGCAGGCTGGGCTGGGGCGGCCAGATGGCCTGGACCTGGCAGCCTATGCGCTGCAGTTGCTGGGCCAGCAGGCGGCCGTCCGCGTCGTCGGGGTGGACGACGGCAATGCGCAGCTGGCGCAGTTCCTTCAGTTGGGGCGAGGTGGCACGCAGCAGCGGCTTTCTTTCCAGCAGCGGCCGGCCTGTGGCAGCGCTGCCGGTGTCCTTGTTCGGGGCGGCATCCACGCTCAGTTCTCCAGGGCACCGAGGCTGGCGGTCCAGTCGCCCAGGGAGTGGGTGACCAGGTAGGGGTCGGGCGAGACGGCCCGGGTGGCCTGGCGCACGATGGTGAAGCCGCCCTGTGCATTGGCGCGGCCCACGCGCGGGTGCAGCCAGGTGTGGTGGTTGTCGGGGTCCAGCCGGATGCGGCCCTGGGGCGCGTCGAATTCGCTGCCCAGTAGATGGGGCAGCAGCTCGCCTATGCGGTCACTGCCGGCCTGGCGGAAGGCGTTGGCGAACAGGTGCATCTGAAAGTAGGCGGCCTCCCAGCACAGGTTGGGCCGGCAGTCGTCGCCCAGGCGCTGGCGCAGCCGGGCCAGGCAGCGCGCGTTGGCGGGCGAATCGATGGACTGGAAGTAGGGCGCGGCCGTGAAGTGGCCGGCCGCCACATCGGCGCCCATCTGGGCGATCTCGGCCTCGGAGGTGGTGAGGCTGGCAATCGGCATGGTCTGCGGGTTGAAGCCCGCATCGGCATAGGCGCGGTAGAGGCTGGCCGTGGAGTCGCCGACCACGGTGGAGAAGATGAAGTCCGGCTGCCTGGCGCGGATGTCCTGCATGATGGCCGCGTAGTCGCGCTCGGTGGCGTCCAGAGGCAGGTAGTGTTCACCGAGCTTGTCGCTGCCCGGGTGCTGCATGACCAGCTCGCCCATGATGCGGTTGGACTCGTAGGGGTAGATGTAGTCCGAGCCGATGAGGTAGACCCGCGCGCCGAAGCTGCTGGTCATGTAGTCGGCCAGTTGCACGCTGTTCTGGTTGGGCGCGGCGCCCGTGTAGATGACATTGCCCGAGAACTCGAAGCCCTCGTAGAGCGTGGGATAGAACAGCAGCTTGTTCCATTTCTCGACGATGGGGATGACGGCCTTGCGGCTGCTGGACATGTAGCAGCCGAAGATGACGTTGATGCCGTCGCCCACGATGAGTTGCTCGGCCAGGGCCGCATAGCGGGCCGGCGTGGAGGCCGGGTCGTAGCGCACTGCCACCAGTTCACGCCCCAGCAGGCCGCCCGCCTCGTTGATTTCGTCGATGGCCAGCTGCGCGCCCTGCAGCTGGGACTGGCCGATGGTCGATGTGGTGCCGGTGGCCGAGTAAAGAATGCCGACTCTGACGGGGTCGTTCATGGGTTCCTTCTGCGCCAGGTGCTGGCTTGCGTTCTTTGCATGCTTCAGGTTAATCGAGATTGGCGTGGCCGGTGGCCGTGGTCAGCGGCCTGCTGCGAGCCTTGCGCCCATCTGGGACAGCCGCCTTGGCAGATGCCGCGCGTCGTCGGCAATGCCGTAGTTGCGCCCGCCAAAGATATGGCGCACATAGCCGTCTGCCTGGCTGTCCACGGCCAGGCAACTGATGCGTATGCCTGCGGCGCGGGCCTGCTGCACGGCATGGCGCGCGTCTTCGATCAGGTAGCGATCGTCATGCACGTCGATGTCGGCGGGTGCTCCGTCGGTGATCACCAGCAGATGGCGCTGGCCAGCAGGCTCTGCCGCCAGCAGGCTGCTGGCGTGGCGCAGGGCGGCGCCCAGGCGGGTGGAATGGCGGCCCTGCAGTGCCTGCAACCGGGTGGCCGCTGCTGCGGCAAAGGGTTGGCCGAAGTCCAGCAGGCGCAGGTAGCGGACTTCGGCGCGCGTGTTGGACGAGAAGGCGTGGATGGCCAGGCGGTCCACGCCGGTCCTGTGGCCTGCGCGCGATTCGGCCAGCATGAGGGCCGCCTGTTTCTCCAGCTCCAGCAATCTGGCGCCGTGGGGGCCGGGCGTGTTGACCGATTCGGAAGCGTCCATCAGCACGAGCACGCTGGTGGGGCGCGGGCCTTTGCCGGCCCGCATGAAAAGGCGAGGTTCCGGTCGCAGGTTCAGGCGGCGGTCCACCTGGACCTCGATGGCGGCATTGAAGTCCAGGTCATCGCCTTCCCACTGGCGGCGCAGGCGCTGGCGCCGGTCCATCTGGCGTGCGGGCGGCAGCGGCAGGGGCGGCATTGTCTGTCTGCCGGCGTGGGAGCCTTTGCCGGCCAGAGCCTCGGCCTGCCATGCGGGCAGGGTGTCGATGACGGTGCACCAGTCCGTCTTCAAGCGCTCCGACCTGCGGTCCCATTCGGGATAGCTGTGGCGCGACAGTTCCAGGCCTGGGTCCAGGTCCAGCGACTGGCCTTCCTGGGCATCGGACTGCTGTCCTGCGCCGGCCGATGGAGGCGGAGCCGCGCGCGCAGCGGACTGCTGCAGCGCGAGTGTGTCTTCCTCGCCCTGGGGCGACTCCGGATGCTGCCAGAGATAGCTGTTGTCATCACGGTAGATGCTGGGCACGGCATGGTGCTGCGGGTCCATGCGCACGCGCATCTGTCCCAGGTCGTTGGCCAGGATGGAGGCAATGGCCCGGAATGCGGCGTAGTCCTCCAGCCCGTGGCGCGTGGCGGTGTTCTCGAACAGGTCACGGGCCTTGTGGATCCAGTGGTTGCCGTCCACACGGTCTGGCCACAGCAGCATGCGGTCCAGCCGGGCCATGAAGGCGGCAAAGCCCAGGTCGGATGGGGCGGGCTCGGGTGCGATGCAGGCCTCGAACCAGCGGCGCACGCCGGGGTGCTGCAGGCACAGCAGCCGCTCCACGCGCGCATCTTCCAGTGCGCCCACCACGGCCTGGCCCATGGGCTTGAGGGCGCTGCTGTCCTGGCGGGCGGGCGAGAAGCGCAGATGGGCTGCGGCATGGGCCATCGTTGCTGCGTGCAGGTGTGCCTGAATGGGCAAGTTGGCGGGAACCAGCAGCCGGGCAGGCTGGCTGATCAGCACGGCGCGCGGCGGCAGGGCGTGGGCCTGGCCCGGCGCCGGGGCACTGGCCGGCGCCCTGGCCAGCGCCTGCACGGCGACAGGCTGGCGCGCCAAGCCGCTGGCCAGCAGGCCCAGCGTGTGCAGCAGGCGGGACTCTTCGGGCAAGGCAACGGAGACGATGGCCATGGCGTGCGGCCCTCAGGCGCCGAACTCGGCTTCGACCAGCTGGCGCAGCGCGGCGGCAGTGTCGGGGTCGTCGGTCAGGGCGCTGGTGATGGTCATGTCGCAGCTGTCGTGCACCGAGACGCCGTCGCGCATCAGCAGGCCTGCGTAGATCAGCATGCGGGTGGAGGCGCCTTCGTCCAGGCCCCGGTGGCGCAGTTCGCGCGTGCTGCGCGCCAGGCTGACCAGGCTGCGAGCGGTGGCCGGGGCAATGCCGGTCTCGTGGGCCACGATGTCCGCCTCGATCTCGGGCGCCGGGTAGTCGAAGTCCAGCGCCGCGAAGCGCTGGCGCGTCGATGGCTTCATGTCCTTGGCGCTGCTCTGGTAGCCGGGGTTGTAGGAAACCACCAGTTGGAAGTCGGGGTGCGCGTGGACCACCTCGCCCTTCTTGTCCAGCGGCAGGGCGCGGCGCGCGTCGGTCAGCGGGTGGATGACGACGGTGGTGTCCTGGCGGGCCTCCACCACTTCGTCCAGGTAGCAGATGCCGCCATGGCGCACGGCCAGGGTCAGCGGGCCGTCGTGCCAGGCCGTGCCGTCGGCGTCCAGCAGGTAGCGGCCCACCAGGTCGGAGGCCGTCATGTCCTCGTTGCAGGCCAGCGTGACCAGGGGGCGCTTGAGCGCCCACGCCATGTACTCCACAAAGCGCGTCTTGCCGCAGCCCGTGGGGCCCTTGAGGATGAGCGGCATGCGGTGCTGGTAGGCCTGGCGGTAAAGCTGCACTTCGCGGCCCGAGGGTCGGTAGAAGGGCTCTTCCTCGATGCGGTAGGCCGCCAGCGGGTCGGCGGCCTGGTTGGCAGGAGCGTGCAGCGGGCCTGTGGTTGTTGTCGTGCTCATCTTCACTCTTCACCTTTCCGTATTCATGGGCGGGCCTGCCCCCAGGCCTGCAGGCTCGGAGGCAGGACGCTGTCAGCGGTGCTTGGGTGCCTCGTGCGGAATGCCTTCGATGGGGCATTCGGGCGTGCCTACGGTGGTGCGTGTGAAGGACTCCACCATCTCGCGCGTGCCCTCGGGATCGTTGACCCACTGGCTGTAGAAGTTGTAGGGGCAGGCGGCCACGCCCTTGTCCCCGTCGCCGGAGTTGATGGTGCCGGTGTAGCCCCGGTGCACCAGCTTGAACAGATGGTTCTGCGACTGGCCGTTCTTGCGCGCATCGCGGATCAGGTGCTTGGACAGTTCGGCGTACTGGATGCCCATTTCCTCCTCGCCGGTCTCGCCCAGGGTGCGGCCGTCGAAGCCGATGATGGCCGAGTGCCCGAAGTACGAGTACACGCCGTCGAAGCCCGCCGCATTGGCCACGGCCACGTAGCAGTTGTTCATGAAGGCCATGGCCTTGGAGACCATGATCTGCTGCTCCTTGGCCGGGTACATGTAGCCCTGGCAGCGCACGACGAGCTCGGCGCCGCGCATGGCGCAGTCGCGCCAGATCTCGGGGTAGTTGCCGTCGTCGCAGATGATGAGGCTGATCTTCAGGCCCTTGGGGCCTTCGCTCACATAGGTGCAGTCGCCCGGGTACCAGCCCTCGATGGGCACCCAGGGCATGATCTTGCGGTACTTCTGCACGATCTCGCCCTGGTTGTTCATGAGGATCAGGGTGTTGTAGGGCGCCTTGTTGGGATGCTCCTCATGGCGCTCGCCCGTCAGAGAGAACACGCCCCAGACGTTGGCCCTGCGGCAGGCGTCGGCGAAGATCTCGGTCTCTTCGCCCGGGATGGCGCTGGCCGTGTCGTACATCTCCTTGGCGTCGTACATGATGCCGTGCGTGGAGTACTCGGGGAAGATCACCAGGTCCATGCCCGGCAGGCCGCGCTTCATGCCCACCAGCATGTCGGCGATGCGGCGCGCGTTGTCCAGCACCTCGGCCTTGGTGTGCAGGCGCGGCATCTTGTAGTTGACCACTGCCACGCCGACGCAATCGTTGCTGCTGGAAATATCTCCGTGTCTCATGCTGCTGCTCCTGAATGGGTTGAGGGGGCGGCGCGCGGCATCGCAGCCCCCTTGATTCCCGGCCAACAAAAAAAGGCCCGAACCGCTCCGGGTCAGGGAGCGGTTCGGGCCTTGTTGCCCGACATCAGCGCTGGCAGCTTTGGCAGCGGATGTCGTCTTGTCGGTGATGCGGGAATGAATCGGGGCGATGCCTTATCGCCGTGCATGCATTGTTGCCATGCACCCGCCCCGCGCATATACGTCATATGCCGGTTGTGGCGGGCGCGATGCCGTGGTATTTCCCGCGCGCGCTCTGCGCCCTGGTCCCTCAGAAGGACCCGAACATGGTGCCGAGCGTGATCACCAGCACCAGGGCCAGCAGTGGCGCGCCAATGGTCATGATGGCGATGTTGCCGTAGGACTGGCGGTGCGTGAGGCCGCAGATGGACAGCAGCGTGATGATGGCGCCGCTGTGCGGCAGGGTGTCGAAGCAGCCGGCCGCCATCACGGCCACGCGGTGCAGCAGCTCGGGGCTGATGCCCAGCTGGGCGGCCATGGCCAGGTAGTCCTTGCCCAGCGTGGACAGGGCAATCGACAGGCCGCCGGACGACGACCCCGTGATGCCGGCCAGCACGTTCATGGCCACGGCCTCGGAGATCAGCGGGTTGTGTGGCGCCACGTTGAGCACGGCCTCGCGGATGATGGCAAAGCCCGCCAGCCCCGCGATGACCGCGCCGTAGCCCACTTCCGAGGCGGTGTTGAAGATGGGCAGCATGGAGCCCAGCACGCCCTTGTTCACCGACTCCTTGAGATTGCGCCAGCGGCCCAGGCCCAGCAGCACCAGTGCGGCGCAGGCCACGGCCAGGGCCATGATCAGCGCCCACAGGCCCGTCTGCTTGGCAGGGTCCACGGCAGGAAAGCGTTCCTTCAGAAAGCCGAAATCCATCTGCGGGAACACGCCGTAGGTCAGCAGCGCGTTGACCGCGATCACCAGCACCAGCGGCAGCAGGGCCAGCAGCAGCGGCAGGTCCCGGCGGCTGTGCAGGGCGGGATCGCTTTCGTCATGCAGGCCCTGCTCGACGGCGTCGTCATGGTCGCCGTAGCCTTCGCCGGCCACGCGCGCCTTGGCCGCGCGCGACTGCAGCCACCACAGGCCCAGGGCCAGCATGGTCATTCCGCCGATGATGCCCAGGCCCGGCGCCGCGAACACATTGGTGCCGTAGTAGGGAATGGGAATGGCGTTCTGGATGGACGGCGTGCCCGGCAGCGCCGTCATGGTGAAGGTGAACGAGCCCAGCGCGATGGTGGGCGGTATCAGCCGCTTGGGCACATGGGCCGCGCGGAACAGCGACTTGGCAATCGGATAGATGGCAAAGGCCACCACGAACAGCGACACGCCGCCATAGGTGAGCACGGCGCAGGCCAGAACCACGGTGAGAATGGCGTGCTTCTCGCCCAGCACGCGCATGATCCAGTGCGATATCGCGGTGGCCGCGCCCGAGTCCGCCATCAACTGGCCGAACAGCGCGCCCAGCAGGAACACGGGGAAGAACTGCAGCATGTAGTTGCCCAGGGCGCCCATGAAGGTGCTGGTGTACAGCGGCAGCATGTGGCCCAGGTCGCCGGACAGCAGAACGGCCACGGCGGCCATCAGGGGGGCCAGCAGTAGCACGGAGATGCCGCGGTAGGCCAGGAACATCAGTCCCGCCAGTGAAATCACGATTGCCAGGGTACTCAAATCGTCTCCAGTCCAGTGGTTCTAGTCAAAAAGACAGAATAAATGCGGATGGGTGACAATTTGGCGTAATTGGCGTGCTTTGTAGATGATTTGGCGCAATATATCGCCACGTTTACCCGGCCTGTGCGCCGCTGCGCGATTGCAGCCGCAGTCTCAAGGGCGTGGATGGCCGCAGCGTGACCTGCAGCACAGGGCGGGGCGCGCTGGCACCTTCGGGCACGCTCAGCCGAAGGCGCTGCAGCACCATGGCCGCCACCACCGTCATCTCCGTGCTGGCCAGGTGCTGGCCCAGGCATACGCGCGGGCCGGTGCCAAAGGGCATCCAGCTGCCGCGCGGCGCGGCAGGGGCTCCGTCCTTGTCGGCATCGGCGAAACGCTGTGGCTGAAAGGCATCGGGTTGCGGGAACCAGCGCGCATCGCGTTGCATGAGGCCGGGCGCAATCATGAACAGGGTTCGCGCGGGCAGGTGCCACGGACCCAGCTGCACAGGCCGCGTGCAACGCCGGCTGATGAGCACGGGCGCGGCCGGGTACAGGCGCATGGCTTCCTGAAGGCTCCAGCCCAGCTGGCGCAGCGCCGGCAGGTCCTGCGCCGTGGGCGTGCGGCCCTGCAGCTGTTCCTGGATCTCGTCGGCCACCTGTTGCTGCGCCTCGGGATGGGTGGCCATGCACCAGGACCACCAGGTCAGGCTGCTGGCCACGGTTTCGTGACCTGCCAGAAAGGCCGTCATGCACTCATCGCGCACGGCCTGCAGCGTCCAGGCCTGGGCGTCGCCCCGGTGCAGGCGCAGCAGGCGGCTGAGCAGATCCTCGGGCCAGTCTGCATCGGCCTGCGCCAGCCGGAGCCGGACCTGCCGGTCGACGAAGCCGCGCAGCCAGGCAAGCGCCCGGCGCTTGCGGCGCTTCCAGGGCATGGCGTCGGGCCAGCGCAGCGGCCAGTAGAACTCGCTGTTGGCGGCATGGCTGACTTCGCGGATGGCCTGCTCCGCGGAGCGTGCATCCTCGCCGATGGCGCCGGAGAACATCAGCCGCATGATCACATCCATGGCCAGGGCGGTCAGCGCCTGTTCCATCGGAAAGTCCTCGGACTGCTGCGGCCAGGCCTGGAGCGCGGCCTGCGCGGCTGCGGCCAGGGCCGGTATCTGGGCCTGCACGGCCTTGGGGGAGAAGGCCGGCAGCAGGGCCTGCCGCTTGCTGCGCCAGGGCTGGCCTTCGCTGACCAGCACGCTGTGGCCGTGCAGTTGGGCAAAGACCGAGATGCCGTGCTCCCAGCGCACCAGGGCATCGTGCTGGCCGACCAGCAGCTCGCGCACCAGTTCGGGATCCGTGATGACGACCTGGTGCTCTGGCCAGATGCGCAGATGGATGGCATCGCCGTGCTCGCCGCGCCATTGCGCCAGCGTACCCAGCAGGTCGCGCGACATGCGGCGCAGCAGGCCCCAGCCCATGAGCCCCGGTGCCGGGCCGGGTGGCCAGGCCGTGGAGGCCATCTGCTCGGATTGCGCGGGTTGCGCCGGTTGTGCGGATTGCGGCGCTTGCGTGGCGAAGGGGCAGGAGGCCGCATTCGACGGCGCCGGTGTGCAGGTATCTTGCGTGGATTTCGGGCGGTTCATGTTCCCATGCTCGCTGGTCACGCCGCCCGTGGTCTTGAACGAAAGCGTCACCGGATCGGCGGGCGGCCAGGCCTAAACTGCGCCTCCATGGATGTCGTCGTGGAGCCCGAAGCCGAAGCCGCAATCGAAGCCCGTACGCCCAGTGCCTTTGCTGCCTGTCCGCCCCTGCATGCCAGGGCCGCGCGCTGGGCAGGCCAGGGGCGGCAGCCGCACTCCATGCTGTATCCCGCGCCAGCGGGGCTGCATGGTGCGGTGGTGGCCGTCGTCTGCCGCGATACGCGGGGCGTGGTCCTGGACGATGCGCAGCGGCTGTCGCATTTTCCCGCCACCCCCATGGTCTGCCTGTCCTGGTACCAGGACATGGCCGCAGGCCTGGTGGGCGTGCAGGGCTGCGAGCCCTTTGAGGCATCCGTCATGCTCTCGGGCAGCCAGACCGCGCCCACGGCCAGCTGGGCCAGCGGGCCGGGCCGTGGCGGCATGGTCTGCCTGCACCTGGATGCCGCGCTGCAGCTATTCGGCCCCGGCGTGCTGCAGGCGCAGGATGGCTTTGTCGCGGCATCCGGGGTGCTGGGGCCGTCCTGGTCCGCGCTGTGCCAGGCCCTGCTGCATGCGCAGGACGATGCCGGCACCCTGGACGCGTTGCAGCGCCACCTGGCGCCGCGCTGGCGCGAGGTCCGGGGGAGCGCCCTGCAGGTGCTGCCCTCATTGCGCGAGCATGGGCGCCACTGGGTGGCCTGGCTGGGGATGCAGGCGCTGCAATGGCAAAGAACGCTGGGCGCGCGCCAGGTGGAGCGGCGCATCAAGCAGTTCAGCGGCCGCTCCCTGCGGCAATGGCAGGGCATGGTGCGCACGGAAAGCCTGTTCCATGCGGCGCGGCGCCACCATGAACAGGGACAGGCGCTGGGCTGGGCCGCGCTGGCGCTGGACGAGGGCTTCTCCGACCAGGCCCATATGTGCCGCGCCGTGCGCCAGATCACGGGGTTTTCGCCGGGGGAGTTTGCGCGGCGCTTCGAGCACGATGAATCGTTCTGGATGTATCGGCTCTGGGTTTGACCCGGGGGTCTGCTCCGCTTGCGTGTCCGTCACGCTACAGCATTTTTTGCATGGTAGAAAACTCGGGGGCTGCAAGCCGTTTCCCTGTGAAAACAGGTCCCGAATGCCGCTGTAAAACCCTAAGTCTTCTACAAGACTTAAAAATTATGGCGGGTTCCGCTTAGAATTTTGTATTGTGGGATCGCATTGCAGAAAACGCCGGGGCAGCATGCTGGCGCGACGGGGCATTGCGTGACGGTCCTACTGCCTCAGGCTGCACCGGCCCCGTTTCCCCTAGCGGATGCCCGGTTCGACGGCCTGCGGCGCGACCCCTACCTTTTCACTACCTGAGACAAGAGATGAGCACGCAGCAACCCACCATCATCTACACCCTGACCGATGAGGCTCCGCGCCTTGCCACCAGTGCCTTCCTGCCTGTGGTGCGCGCCTTTGCCGCACCCGTCGGCGTGAATGTCGAGACCGCCGACATCTCCGTGGCCCACCGCATCCTGGGTGAGTTCTCCGAATTCCTGGCCGAAGACCAGCGCGTGGCCCACACCTTGTCCGAGCTCGGCAAGAAGACGCTGGAGCCCGATGTCAACATCATCAAGCTGCCCAACATCAGCGCCTCCGTGGCCCAGCTGACGGCTGCCATCAAGGAGCTGCAGGGCAAGGGCTACGCACTGCCCGACTATCCCGAGAATCCGACCAACGACCAGGAAAAGGACATCAAGGCACGCTACGGCAAGTGCCTGGGCTCGGCCGTGAACCCCGTGCTGCGCGAGGGCAACTCCGACCGCCGCGCTCCTGCCGCCGTCAAGAACTACGCCAAGAAGCACCCCCACTCCATGGGCGAGTGGAAGCAGTGGTCGCAAACCCATGTCTCGCACATGGAGCACGGCGACTTCTACCACGGCGAAAAGTCGATCACGCTGGACGCCGCACGCGACGTCAAGATGGAGCTGACCACCAAGAGCGGCAAGACCGTGGTGCTCAAGTCCAAGGTGGCCCTGAAGGCCGGCGAGATCATCGACTCCATGTTCATGAGCAAGAAGGCGCTGTGCGACTTCTATGAAAAGGAACTGGACGACTGCCGCGACGCCGGCATCCTGTTCTCGCTGCACGTCAAGGCCACGATGATGAAGGTCTCGCACCCCATCGTGTTCGGCCACTGCGTGAGGATCTACTACAAGGAAGCCTTCGAGAAGCACGGCAAGCTGTTCGACGAGCTGGGCGTGAACGTCAACAACGGCATGTCCACGCTGTACGAGAAGATCGAGACGCTGCCCGCCTCGCTGCGCGAAGAGATCATCCGTGACCTGCACGCCTGCCAGGAACACCGTCCCGCGCTGGCCATGGTGGACTCTGCCAAGGGCATCACCAACTTCCACTCGCCCAACGACGTGATCGTCGATGCGTCCATGCCCGCCATGATCCGCCAGGGCGGCAAGATGTGGGGCGCCGACGGCAAGCCCTACGACTGCAAGGCCGTGATGCCTGAGTCCACCTTTGCCCGCATCTACCAGGAGATGATCAACTTCTGCAAGTGGCACGGCAACTTCGACCCCAAGACCATGGGCACCGTGCCCAACGTGGGCCTGATGGCGCAAAAGGCCGAAGAGTACGGCTCGCACGACAAGACCTTCGAGATCGAGGAAGACGGCGTTGCCAACATCGTCGATCTGGCCACCGGCGAAGTGCTGATGAGCCAGAACGTGGAGCAGGGCGACATCTGGCGCATGTGCCAGGTCAAGGACGCTCCCATCCGCGACTGGGTCAAGCTGGCCGTCACGCGTGCCCGCAACTCCGGCATGCCTGCCGTGTTCTGGCTGGACCCCTATCGTCCGCACGAGGCCGAGCTGATCAAGAAGGTCAACACCTACCTCAAGGACTACGACACCACGGGCCTGGAAATCCACATCCTGTCTCAGGTCCGCGCCATGCGCTACACGCTGGAGCGCGTGGCCCGCGGCCTGGACACCATCTCGGTGACCGGCAACATCCTGCGCGACTACCTGACCGACCTGTTCCCCATCATGGAACTGGGCACCTCGGCCAAGATGCTGTCCATCGTGCCCCTGATGGCCGGCGGCGGCATGTACGAAACGGGCGCCGGCGGCTCGGCTCCCAAGCACGTGCAGCAGCTGGTGGAGGAAAACCACCTGCGCTGGGATTCGCTGGGCGAGTTCCTGGCACTGGCCGTGTCGCTGGAAGACCTGGGCATCAAGAACGACAACGCCCGCGCCAAGCTGCTGGCCAAGACCCTGGATGAAGCCACTGGCAAGCTGCTGGACGAAGACAAGTCGCCTTCGCGCCGCACCGGCGAGCTGGACAACCGTGGCAGCCAGTTCTACATCGCCCTGTACTGGGCACAGGCCCTGGCGGCGCAGACGGAAGATGCCGAACTGGCGTCCAAGTTCGCTTCGCTGGCCAAGCAACTGGCCGACAACGAGTCCAAGATCATCGAAGAGCTGCGCGCCGTGCAGGGCAAGGCCGTGGACATCGGTGGCTACTACATGCCCGACGTGGCCAAGATGGATGCCGTGATGCGCCCCAGCGCCACGTTCAACGCAGCCATCGACGCGCTGCTGTAAGCCGCTGTGCCGGGGCCTGGCCCCGGCAGGCTTCAGCCATGACCGGCCGACCCGCAAGGGCGGCCGGTTTTTTCATTTCACACTGACTTCAGTACCGTAATTCGCTGGACTACGCCGAAGCCAGATACAGCAGGTTTATCAATAACTTAGGCGCGTTCATCATATGCCGGTGCTTTCTGAAACCTGATCCGGCTTCCTGCCTCGTGGCTCCCATGTGGCCCCTGGAAACCGGGTCTTTCCGAGGAGTCATCGTGGCAAAAATCAAGCTCACCAAGTCCGCAGTGGATGCGGCACAACCCCAGGCGCAGGCCGTCGAACTGCGGGACACGCTGGTGCCCGGCTTCCTGTGCAAGATTACACCAGCGGGCCGCAAGGTGTTCATGCTCCAGTACCGCACGAACGCCGGCGAGCGCCGCAAACCCGCTTTGGGCCTGTATGGCGAACTGACCGTCGAGCAGGCCCGCTCGCTGGCCCAGGAATGGCTGGCCCAGGTACGCCGGGGCGGCGACCCGGCCGCCGACAAGGCGGCGGCGCGCAAGGCGCCCACGGTCACGGAACTGTGCGTGAAGTTCATGGAGGATCACTCCAAGCAACGCAACAAGCCCAGCACCCGCCGGGGCTACCAGGGCGTCATCGACCGCTGCATCGTCCCCTTCCTGGGCCGCATCAAGGTTCAGGACGTGAAGCGCCCGGACGTGGCCGGGGCGATGAAGAAGATGGCGCACAAGCCCGCCGAGGCGAACCGCGCTTTCAGCGTCATGCGCAAGATGTTCAACCTGGCCGAGGTCTGGGGTTATCGGCCGGACGGCACCAACCCATGCCGCCACGTCCCGGTGTACCCCGACGGCAAGGCCACCCACCTCATCAGCGACGAGGACATGGGCAAGCTGTTCCGGCACCTTGACGGTATCGAGGCCGAAGGGCTGGAGAACTACGTCATCCCGCTGGCGATCCGCCTGCAATTCGAGTTTGCCGGGCGGCGCTCCGAGATCATCTCGCTGGAATGGGCATGGGTGGATCTGGACAACCGCCGCGTGGTCTGGCCCGATAGCAAGACAGGTGGCATGTCCAAGCCCTTGAGCGAGGAAGCCTACCGGCTGCTGTCCACCGCGCCGCGCCGGGACGGCTGCCCCTACGTGCTGCCGTCGCCGAACGACCCGGCCAAGCATCTCACCGAGGGCGAGTATTACGGTGCCTGGTGCCGCATCCTGAAGGCGGCGGGCGCTACGCACGTGGGCACGCATGGCATCCGCCACCGTTCGGCCACTGACATCGCCAACTCGGGGATTCCGGTGAAGGTGGGCATGGCGCTGACGGCGCACAAGACCGTGGCGATGTTCATGCGGTACGTCCACACGGAGGACGATCCGGTGCGGCAGGCCGCCGAGCTGGTGGCGAACCGGCGCAAGACGATCACCGGGGCGCAACGCACCGAGCAGGCGTCCGCATGAACGGCAAGATGCCGTCGGCTGCGGCAGGCGCGGCGTTGCCAGCCTTTCGTGTCGGAAATCAGGCCCGCCGAATTGTCGCGACGCTGTCGCGACAATTCGAGCGTGGGTCACCAAGCCTTGCAGCAAGGTTGTCACTTGACAACCTTGCGCATCATCCCCATACTGGAGGTCGCTGATGGCCCGTTCCTCTCACCCGAAGAAAGAGGTCGAGGATGCGCTGCGACACGCCGAAGGGCAAGGCTGGCGTGTCGAAGTCGGCGGTAGCCATGCCTGGGGGCGGATGTACTGCCCGTACAACGATGAGGAATGCCGTTGCGGCGAGTTCTGCATTACCAGTGTATGGAGCACGCCGAAGAACCCCGGCAACCATGCCCGCGCCTTACGGCGCGCCGTGGACAACTGCACCATGGACCGCCAGCAGCGCGAGGCGGATGACGATGGCACCCAGGAATAGCGCGATGGAATACACCTTTACCCTCAAATACCAGCTCACCGATGACGACCGCGATTCGCAGACACTGGTCGAGCGCCTGGGTGAAGCCGGCTGCGACGATGCCCTGGTCGGCATCGGGCAGCCGGGGCGGCTGGCGCTGGAATTTACCCGCGAGGCGGTGGATGCAGATGAGGCAGTGCGCAGCGCGCTGGCCGATGTGCGCCGTGCCGCACCCTCGGCCCGGCTGATCGAAGTGGCGCCTGATCTGGTTGGGCTGACCGATGTGGCCGACATCGTGGGCGTGTCGCGGCAGAATATGCGCAAGCTGATGCTGGCCCATCCGGGTAGCTTCCCGGCGCCGGTGCATGAGGGCAGCGCGTCGATCTGGCATCTGGCGGATGTGCTGGGCTGGATGCAGGCCAAGGGCGGTTATGCCCTGGCGCGGGAGGTGCTGGACGTGGCGCGGGCCGCCCTGCAGGTCAACGTGGCCAAGGAAGGCCGGCGCTTGCCGCGCCTGGCGTTCGAGGAACTGGAAGCGCTGGTGGGCTGATGAAAAGCAGACCCCATGACGAAGCGATGGCCGAGCTGTACCGCAGCGACCCGGCGCTCGCGCTCGAAGTCATCAACGGTGTTCTGGAGGACGGCGACCAGGCCGAACTGCCGACTGTGCTGCGCCAGATGGCGCGGACGTTCGGTGCTGACGCTCGATCTTCCGCAGCCGATGAATTCTCGTATCGCTGATACGAGAATTTCGGCTCGGAGGTGCCACCAGCTTCCCATCAGAAAAGGTCGTCCTCGCACGCTTGCGGCGCTGTCGGACGATCCATTGATGGCTTCTTGACCATGGCCTCCAGTGCGTCAAGGGCCGCTTCGCGGAGCTTTCGGACGCGGGGCAGCAAATCGAACAGGGACAGCCCGAGCTGTGGCGACAGCAGTTCGACGATCAGCCGGTAATGCTCGTCCTCCCGCAAAACTTTCGTCTGGAACAACAGCCAAAAGCAGGACTCGCCCAGTTCCTGCCTGGAGGGCAAGTCCTCTATGGACCGCGACTCAGCGGCCTCGATGTAGGTGTCCACGATGGCTTCTGCCTCAAGCCACAATTCCGAAGCCGTCTCGTCATCGACGGGTTCCTTTTCTGCGAGCTCCCTGATATGCGCAAACGCAGCGGCCTCATCGGCCTGCTTGTAGACCTTGCTGCTGGAAATTCCCATTCTGTTCTCCGATCCGTTTCTGTCGCTGCGATGGCGCATCAGATTAGCGTCACGACGGATTGGTGAGTGAAGTGCTTGTTTTTTAGGGGGAGTGTTCAGATAGCCGTCTGCTGGACGCGCCGGCTCAGTGCTTCCGCACTTTCCTTGCGCTCGCTGTAGCGGTCCACGAGGTACGGCGCCGCATCGCGCGTGAGCAGGGTGAACTTCATCAGCTCCTCCATCACGTCCGCGATGCGGTCATAGTAGGCCGAGGGCTTCATGCGCCCGGCCTCGTCGAACTCCTGGTACGCCTTGGCGACCGAGGACTGGTTGGGGATGGTCAGCATCCGCATCCAGCGGCCCAGCACGCGCATCTGGTTGACGGCGTTGAAGGACTGCGAGCCGCCCGAGACCTGCATCACCGCCAGCGTCTTGCCCTGCGTCGGGCGCACTGCGCCGGCCGACAGCGGAATCCAGTCGATCTGCGTCTTCATCAACCCCGTCATGGCCCCATGGCGCTCGGGCGAACTCCACACCATGCCTTCGGCCCACTGGGCCAGCTCGTGCAGTTCCTTGACCTTGGGATGGTCGGCGGGTGCATCGTCCACCAGTGGCAGGCCCGAGGGATTGAACATGCGCGTCTCACCGCCGAGCGCGCGCAGGATGCGAGCCGCTTCCTCAGCGGCCAAGCGACTGAACGAGCGCTCGCGTAGCGAGCCATAGAGCAATAGGAAGCGCGGCGCGTGCGTGGCGCGCTCGGGTGTCAGCAGCCGTTGGGTATCGGGCAGTTGGAATAGCGCGGTGTCGATATTGGGTAGGTCGATTCTGGATTCAGACACGGCGGCCTTCCGCGTCCACGACCGCTTCGCCGTCTTCCTTGTTGAACGCGCCGCGCTGTGATTGCGGCAGGATGTCCAGCACGGCCTCCGAAGGCCGGCACAGCCGCGTGCCCAGCGGCGTCACCACGATAGGGCGGTTGATCAGAATGGGATGCTGGAGCATGCAGTCGATCAACTGCGCATCGCTCCACTTCGGGTCATCGAGGCCGAGTTCCGCGTAGGGCGTGCCCTTCTCGCGCAATACCGCGCGCACCGGCACGCCCATGTCCGTGATCAGGCGTTGCAGGGTTTCGCGGTCGGGCGGTGTCTTCAGGTATTCGATGACCGTGGGTTCCTCGCCGCTGTTGCGGATCAGGGCCAGCACGTTGCGCGACGTGCCGCAGACGGGGTTGTGATATATCGTGATACTGCTCATGGGAAATGCCTTGCTTATCTGCGGGCAGGGTTCGGGCCGCACTCATACCAGCCCTTGCTTTGGTTGACGATCCGAACGACCAGCAGCATCACCGGCACCTCGATCAGCACGCCGACCACGGTGGCCAGCGCCGCGCCGGACTGGAAGCCGAACAGGCTGATGGCGGCCGCTACAGCCAGCTCGAAGAAGTTGGAGGCGCCGATCAACGCCGAGGGGCAAGCGATGCTGTGCTGCTCGCCGGCCTTGCGGCTGAGCCAATAGGCCAGGCCGGAGTTGAAGAACACCTGAATCAGGATCGGCACCGCCAGCATGGCGATGACCAGCGGCTGGCGGATGATGGCCTCGCCCTGGAAGGCGAACAGCAGCACCAGCGTGAGCAGCAGCGCCGCGATCGACAGCGGGCCGATGCGCTCCAGCGCCCGGTCGAAGGCGGCTTGGCCCTTGTTCAGCAGAGCACGGCGCCAGAGCTGGGCCAGGATGACCGGAATCACGATGTACAGGCCGACCGATACCAGCAGCGTGGCCCACGGCACCGTGATGGACGACAGGCCCAGCAGCAGGCCGACAATGGGCGCGAAGGCAAACACCATGATGGTGTCGTTCAGCGCCACCTGCGACAGCGTGAATACCGGATCGCCCCCGGTCAGCCGGCTCCAGACGAACACCATCGCCGTGCAGGGCGCGGCGGCCAGCAGGATGAGGCCGGCAACGTAGCTGTCGAGCTGGTCGGCCGGCAGCCACTGAGCGAAGACCTGGCGGACGAAGATCCAGGCCAGCAGCGCCATCGAGAACGGTTTGACCGCCCAGTTGACGAACAGCGTCACGCCGATGCCGCGCCAGTGCTGCTTGACCTGGCCCAGCGCACCGAAGTCCACCTTCAGCAGCATCGGCACGATCATGATCCAGATCAGCAGACCGACCGGCAGATTAACCTGGGCGATCTCCATGCGGCCAATGGCCTGAAATACGTTGGGTGCGAACTGGCCCAGCGCGATGCCGGCGACGATGCACAGCAGCACCCACACGCTCAGGTAGCGCTCGAAGACGCTCATGGTGGAGGTGGCCGGCACGCGGCCGGCCGTTTGGGTTCCAACACTCATCGCGCAGACCTCACTTCGTACCAATGCTGCGCAGCTCGTGCTGCAGCGACATGGCATCGAGCCGCTGCAATGGCAGCGACAGGAACAGCTCAATGCGCCGGCGCAAGGTCAGCGCCGCATCCGTGAACGCCTTGCGCTTCTGCTCGTCGGTGCCTTCAACGGCTGCAGGATCAGGCACACCCCAATGCGCTGACATCGGGCGCCCAGGCCATACGGGGCAGACCTCGCCGGCGGCGTTGTCGCACACCGTGAAGATGAAATCCAGCTCCGGTGCACCGGGCGCCGCGAACTCGTCCCAGTTCTTGCTGCGGTAGCCGACGATCGGCATATGCAGCCGTTCCAGCGTGGCAAGCGCCAGCGGGTGGACTTCGCCCTTGGGGTGGCTGCCCGCCGAGTAGGCGCGAAAGCGCCCCTGGCCCAATTCATTGAGGATGCCTTCGGCCAGGATGGAGCGGGCCGAGTTACCCGTGCAGATGAACAGGGCGTTGTAGGTCTTGTTGGTGGTCATGGATGTCTCACATCAGCAGCAGGACGAAGCCGGCTTCACCGCAACGCCCACCGGCTTGCCGCGCGCCGGGGCGCAGCAGGCTGCGGCAGAACCCGTTGCAGGCGCCGCTTCGTTGAAGACCGGGATGCTGCCCAGCGTATGAAAGTGTTCCCAGGCCACGCCCTGCGGATCGGTGATCCAGTGCTTCTCGCTGCGCGCGTAGCAGCAGGTGGTGGTGCCTTCGTCGAGCAGCGCCATGTCGGCCGCCTCGGCGCGTGCCTTCAGCACGGCCAATTCCTCCGCATCGTCGGTCTGGATGCCCAGATGGTCGATGCCTGGTTTGTTGCCCCGTGTGGAGATAGCGAAGTTGACCGGCGGGTCTTCGAGCATCCACTTGGCGTAGTCGCCCTCGACACGCGCGGGCTGCGCGGCGAACAGTTGGGAATAGAAGCCGATGCTGCGGTTCAGGTCATCGACGTGCAGGTGAACGTGAAAGCGCTTCATGGGGAGATCCTTTCAGCAGGAAGTACAGGCAGAGGAGGAATCACTGACCTCGCATGTGCTGCCTTGGCAGCAGTGCTCGGTCAGGTAGCCGAGCAGTCCGTTCATCTGGGTGAAGTCGGCGCGGTAGATCAGGTTGCGGCCCTGCTGCTCGATGGTGACCAGGCCGGCATGGGCCAGCTCCTTCAGGTGGAAGGACAGGGAATTGCGGGCCACGTCGAGCTGGTCGGCGAGGGCGCTGGGTGTCAGCCCTTCGGGGCCGGCGACCACCAGGGCGCGGAAAACCCGCAGGCGCTGGGTGTGGGCCAGGGCGCCGAGGGCGGAAACGGCTTGGGTCTCTTTCATATTTCGATAATACAACATTTATTGAATTAATGTGCAAAAGGGCACTATCGCGCCGAATTGTGGCCATCCGGTCTTGATCCCATCGCGCCTCCGGCTCAATACCTTAAATCTGGTTCGCGCGCCGCGCTTGCCTGTCCGCCCCTTCGCCGCGAGGTGAACGGCCGAACTTCTCCGCTCAACAGCAGTGCAATGCCGCGATCAGCGGGCAGGACACATTGCCATGGTGCGCGTCGCATTCACCCACCAATTTCGACAATGCCGCCTCAATCCGTGTGAGGTCCACCAGGCGGGCGCGCACATCGGCCAGCCGCAGCGAGGCCAGCTCCGCCGCCTCATTGCAATGGGTGCCGTCCTCAAGTTTCAGAAGCTGGCCGATTTCATCCAGGCTGAACCCCAGGCGCTGGGCTGACTTCACGAACTTCACCCGCGCCACATCTGCCGGCCCGTAGCGGCGGATGCGGCCGTAGGCCCGCTCCGGCTGGGGCAACAAGCCCTTGAGCTGATAGAACCGGATCGTCTCCACATTGACTGTGGCCGCCTTGGCAAAGGCGCCGATGGTCAGATTGTCCGAGGCGCTTTCCATGACGCTTGACTCCGTAGTTGACTACGGAAGTAACCTTACAGCATCAAGCGAAGTCCCGGAAGGAAAACCATATGTCGGAACCCAAGAGCGGGCGTGGCGCCCTGGCCGCTGGCGGCCTCGCCGCCATTCTTGCGTTGGCCTGTTGCCTCGGCCCCCTCATCTTGGTCTTGCTCGGTTTCTCGGGCGCCTGGATCGCCAACCTGGCCGTGTTGGAACCCTACCGGCCGATTTTCATCGGCGCGGCCCTGATGGCGCTGTTTTTCGCCTGGCGCAGCATCTTCCGGCCGGTTCACGCCTGCAAGCCGGATGAGGTCTGCGCCGTGCCCCGCGTGCGGACGGCCTACAAGATCATTTTCTGGATCGTGGTCGCGCTGGTCTTGATTGCCCTCGCTTTTCCGTACGTCCTGCCGTTGTTCTATTGAGAGGAATCCACCGTGAAGAAACTTGCCACCGCTATTGCCCTGGCCGTTACCCTGGGCGCTCCGGCGTGGGCCGCCACCAAGACCGTCACACTGTCGGTGCCCGATATGACCTGCGCGTCGTGTCCGATCACGGTCAAGATGGCCCTGTTCAAGGTGGCCGGGGTCCAGAAGACCGAGGTCAGCTATGAAAAGCGGGAAGCCGTCGTGACCTTCGACGATGCCAAGACCAACGCCGGGGCCTTGGCCAAGGCCACCGCAAACGCGGGCTACCCCGCCACCGTCAAGCAGTGAGGTTGCCCGCCATGGCCGAAGCGATCGCCTTGCACATCGACGGCATGACCTGCGCGTCGTGCGCCGAGCACGTCAGAGAGGCGCTGGAGAAGGTGCCCGGGGTGCGCTCGGCCTCGGTGTCCTATCCGCGGCGACGGGCCGAGGTCGAGGCGGATGCGGACATGAACCATGGTCCGCTGGTCGCGGCGATGGCCGCGCTCGGTTACCGCGCACGGGTGTCCGACACGCCGAACAAGGCTGCGGGCTTGTTGGGCAAGGCGCTGGGCTGGCTGGGCAGCGAACCGAGTCACGGTGGTGGCGAGCGGGCGCTGCATGTGGCCGTGATCGGCAGTGGCGGCGCGGCGATGGCGGCGGCACTCAAGGCGGTCGAGCGAGGCGCGCGCGTGACGCTAATCGAGCGGAGCACCATCGGCGGCACCTGCGTCAATGTCGGCTGCGTGCCGTCCAAAATCATGATCCGCGCCGCGCACATTGCGCATCTGCGCCGGGAAAGCCCGTTCGATGCCGGCCTGCCGCCCACGCCGCCGTCCATTCTGCGCGAGCGGCTGCTGGCCCAGCAACAAGGCCGCGTCGATGCGCTGCGCCATGCCAAGTACGAAGGCATCCTGCAGAGCACCCCGGCTATCACCGTGCTGCATGGCGAGGCCCGTTTCATGAATGAAAACTGCCTGACCGTGCAACTGGCGGAAGGCGGTGAGCGCACGGTGGCCTTCGACCGCTGTCTCATCGCCACTGGTGCGAGCCCCGCGCTCCCGCCGATTCCTGGCTTGAAGGGCACTCCCTACTGGACCTCCACCGAGGCGCTGGCGAGCGATGCCATTCCCTCGCGGCTGGCCGTGATCGGTTCGTCGGTGGTGGCAGTCGAATTGGCGCAAGCCTTTGCCCGGCTGGGCAGCCAGGTCACGATCCTCGCGCGCAGCACACTGCTCTTTCGCGAAGACCCCGCCGTCGCCGAAGCCGTCACGGCCGCGTTCCGTGCCGAGGGCATCGAGGTGCTGGAGCATGTCCAGGCCAGTCGAGTCGCCCATGCAGAGGAAGAGTTCATCTTGACGACGGATCGCGGCGAGCTGCGCGCCGACAAGCTGCTCATTGCCACGGGGCGCGCGCCGAACACCCGCACGCTGAACCTCGAAGCGGCGGGCATCGAGGTCAATCCCCAGGGGGCCATCCTCGTCAGCCACACCATGCGTACCAGCGCGCCGCACATCTACGCGGCCGGCGACTGCACCGACCAGCCGCAATTCGTCTACGTCGCGGCGGCGGCCGGCACGCGCGCCGCCATCAACATGACCGGCGGCGACGCGACGCTGGACCTGACGGCGATGCCGGCCGTGGTGTTCACCGATCCGCAGGTGGCGACGGTGGGCTACAGCGAGGCGCAAGCGCGCCACGACGGCGTCGAGACCGACAGCCGCACGCTCACGCTCGACAACGTGCCGAGGGCGCTGGCCAACTTCGACACGCGCGGCTTCATCAAGCTGGTTGCCGAGGCCGGCACCGGACGGCTGATCGGCGTGCAGGCGGTCGCGCAGGAAGCGGGCGAACTGATCCAGACGGCGGCGCTGGCGATCCGCAACCGGATGACCGTGCAGGAGCTGGCCGATCAGCTATTCCCCTACCTGACGATGGTCGAGGGCCTGAAGCTCGCGGCGCAGACCTTCAGCAAGGACGTGAAGCAGCTGTCCTGCTGTGCCGGATAGCGTCATCTCTTGCTGAGCGCGATTTTTTCCAGGAGTCACGCTCGGCAGTGACGCCGGCTTGTTTCACGCGGGCCGGGGATTTCGCGCCTTCACGGCGTTCATGGCAAAGCCTGCCAGAGCAACGGCAAGCACCACGGCTTGCGCAATGGCGGTTTCCGCTGACGGATAGATGCCAAGCACTTCGATGCGCGGCCAATGGATCGGGCTGGCGCTCAACCGGCCGGCCTCCTGGAGGCCGGCAACCCCCTTGCCGGCGAGCACGACCGCGAGCACCGCTACCAGGATCGAGCTGAGACTGAAGAATTTGCCGATCGGCATGCGGGCGCTGGTGCGCAGCATGAACCATGCGAGGACGGCCAGAACGGCCACTCCGCCCACCAATCCACCGAGCAGGGCTCCATTGTTGCCGTCGCCGGCCAGGGCCGAATAGAAAAGCACCGTCTCGAAAACTTCGCGGTAGACCGCAATGAACGACAAGGCGAACAATGCCCATGCCGAACGCCGCGTCATGGCTGCGGAGAGTTTTTCCTTCAGGTAGGCCTGCCACTTGCCCGCCGTGCTTTTCTGGTGCATCCAGAGCCCGACGCTCAGCAGCACAACGGCCGCAAACAGGGATGAAACCCCCTCGGTCACCTCACGGCTTGCGCCGCTGATGCTCACGAAGTAGGTGGCCACCGCCCAGGTCAGGCCACCGCAAGCCAGTGCGGCCATCCAGCCGCCATGCACATAGCCCAGCACATCGCGCCGTTCTGCCTTCTTCAGGAAGGCCAGCATGCCCACGACGATCAACAGCGCTTCAACCCCTTCGCGCAGCAGGATGGTGAGGGAGGCGATGAACGTGGTCAGCGGGTCTGCCTTGTCCGCGCCGAGTTCGGCGTCCACCTGGGCAAAGAGATAGTCCAGCTTCTGCGCCGTGGCATCGGCTTGTTCCAGTTTCCCGCCGGCGAGCGCGCCGCGATAGGCCAGCATGGCGTTTTCGACTTCCGTGAGAAGTGTCTGGTTGCGTGCGCGCAATGCCGGCTCCAGAGGCTCAAATCCATCCAGGTAGGCCGACAGGCCCAGGCGCGTTGCGCTGGCCCGGTCGCCCGCGCGCGCCGCGGCAAGGCTCTCCTGAAGGCGTGTGCGGGCCAAGGCCAGTCCGCCCGAGCCGCTCGCGGCAGCGGTGACTTCCGGGTGGCGGCGAACATAGGCGGTGAGGTCGCGGGCTGCGTCCGGGGGCATCCGCTCGGACAAGGCGGCTTCGGTCAAGGTGGCGGCAGCAGCCAGGTCGGGAAAGACAGCCTTGGCGCTGGCGTCTCGCCCCCAGGACTGTTCGCCGCGTGCGCGCATGGCATCGTCATGCGACAGTGTGCCGGCGAAAAATGCCAATGCCCACCGATCCTCGTCGGAGAGCGTGGCGAAGCTGGGCATCGACGTGCTGGTCACGCCTTGAGAAATGACCTGGTACAGCGCGAGCACGCTGCGCGAACGGGCACGATCACGATCGGTGAAGGCGATCGGCGGCGGTTCGAGCTTGGCGCCGAGCGGGCCGTCGCCTGCACCGGTTGCCCCGTGGCATGCCGCGCAGTTGGCTTCAAACAGCACCTTGGCGCGTGCGAGATCCGGCGGCTGGGTCGGCGAGAGCGGAAACGGATAGGCTTTGACCAGCGCTGCGGCCAGCGAATGGGCGCTGTCGGCCACGGCCTTGGCGTCCGCCTTTGCGGCGATGAGGTCTCCGAGCGCTTTGGCCTGCCGCTGCAACTCGGGCAGCGCCGCAGTGCTCGGCAGTGCGGCAAGCTGCTGTGCGGCGGTTGCCGCGAACTCCTTCATCTCCTCGTACTCGCTGGCACTTTGAATCTGGCCGTTGCTCACCGCGCCGCCGTAGTCAACCGCGAGGTAGTCCAGCAATTGCCAGGTCTGCTTGGCCTGGTCGCTGGCGGCAGGGGCGGCAGCCCAGGCGGGAGAAGCCGACCAGAGTGCGAACAACGCGGCTATTGCCAGGAATCGCCTGGCGCAAAGAGAAAGCATTTTCATGATGTATAAATGTTATTGATTCTCATTTTATCGATGACTCGGACCACTGGGCGTTGCACGATGCAGTGCGAGCGAAGGTTCTAAAACGAAGATTTGCCTGTTGCCGGCGAAAAATGATGGGGCTAACTACGCCGCGCACCTTTCGCTGCACGTATGGCCCTGCGCCACGGCCTGTTGTGCAGAAGGCCTTCAACAGCGTCCACATGGGTCGTCGTCATCGCCAGTGAAAGGTTACGTGGCGACCGCTACCAAGATTAGCGTTCCCAGTGCAATGCGATACCACGCAAAAACTCCAAATCCATGTCCGGTCAAATAACGCATCAGAAGGCGTATCGCAAGCAGCGCAAATGCGAAAGAAGCAATGAAACCCATTGCAAAAACGCCGATGTCGTCGCTCGACAATGCGCCCCAGTGCTTGAAGAGGTTGTATACCGAGGCGGCCCCCAAGATTGGAATGCCGAGGAAAAACGAAAACTCCGTCGCAGCCTGCCGCGAAGCCCCGAACCATAGCCCGCCGATAATCGTCGCGCCTGAGCGCGAAGTACCCGGCCAGAGCGCAAGGCACTGCACGAAACCAATCTTCAGTGCGTCGATTCGGCTGATCTGTTCGGCACGCTCAGCCTTCACTTGCACGGGGCGTCGCTCAGCCCACAGGATCGCGATGCCACCGACAACGAGTGCGACGGCCACCGGCCCCGGACTGAAAAGCAGCCTCTGCACATGAGATCCAATCAGCAGTCCGAGCACTGCCGCGGGCATAAATGCAATGGCAAGGTTCACTAAAAACCGGCGGGAGCCTTGGTCGGCATGCGCTGAGACAACAACGCTTGCCAGACGAGCCCTATATTCCCAGATGACCGCGAGCATCGCGCCGAACTGGATGAACACTTCAAAGACGTCGCGCTTCTCTTTCGCAAGGAATGAGAGCGCATTGCCCGCTAGGATCAAATGCCCCGTCGAGGAGACTGGCAAGAATTCCGTGATGCCTTCGACGACGCCCATCATTAGCGTCTTGAGAACGAGTTCAGCGTGCATTTGCAGGCGGCAGTGGTAGCGCCGAGTGGGACATCGGTTTCTCCGAAGCCGTGCTCACGGCTCCGCATGTGTCAATGAAAATCTGGATCATCGTGCTGGCGAATGGGAATCTGCGCCGTTTCGGCCGCGGCCGCGAAACGCGGCGATCAGCAGAAGCCCCGCTCCCAGGGTGATGCCAACGTCGGCTGCATTGAACGCAGGCCAGTGCCAATCGCCCCAATGAAAATCGAGCCAGTCCACCACGGCCCCATGCCGCACTCGATCAAGAACATTGCCGAGCGCGCCGCCGAGAATTGCTGCATAGCCCACGGCCTCAGGTGTTGCAGTCTTCTCGCGGGCAATGAGCCAGGTGAGAAAGGCAGAAGCAGCGACGCCAATAACAATAAAAAAGCCGCGTTGCCACCCACCCGCCTGCGCCAAGAAGCTGAAGGCCGCGCCTGGATTCAGCCAATGCCCGATGTTGAACCATGGCGTGATTTCATGGGAGCCATACAAGGGAATCCACGCGACGATGGCCGCCTTGGTCGCTACGTCGGCGGCAAGCACCGTCACGGCCAACAGGTACATCCGCAAGACAGCCCTATCAATGGCCATGTGGCTTGATGTCCTCAGACGACCGCAGCAAGCGCATCCCATTGAAAACGACCGCCAGACTGGCACCCATGTCGGCCAGAATCGCCAGCCACAGACTTGCATGTCCAGTAAAGGCCAAGGCCATGAACACCGCCTTTGTTCCAAGCGCAAAGACGATGTTGGCCGTCAGGATGCCGGCTACGCGCTGTGACAGCCGGATGAACTCTGGAAGCTTGCGCAGGTTGTCCTGCATCAATGCGACGTCGGCCGTTTCGATTGCCGTGTCGGTGCCAGCTGCGCCCATTGCGAAGCCTATGCTCGACTTGGCCAATGCCGGTGCGTCGTTGACGCCGTCGCCCACCATGCCGACTGGCCCGCGTGAGAGCAGTTCTTCGATTGCCTGCAGCTTGTCCTGCGGCAGCAACTCGCCCTTGGCGCTGGTGATGCCGACCTGGGCAGCCACGGCTTGCGCGGTTTTCGCGTTATCGCCAGTCAACATGACTGGTTCGATTCCCAGCGACTTGAGTTCGGCGATCGCTTGCCGGCTGGTGTCGCGCACTGTGTCGGCCACGGCCAGCAGGGCGAGTACTTGCTGGTCCGTGGCGAGGAGCACAACGGTCTTGGCCTGGTACTCCAACGCATCGAGCTGAGTCTCGACCTCAAGTGTTGAAAGTCCCAGCTCTTTGATCAGCCGGTGGTTGCCGACGTAATAGACATCTCCATCGACGTTGCCTTTGACGCCGCGTCCAGGGATCGCCTCGAACTTGTCCACCTGGGCATGCGGTTGGTTGTAGCCCGCCACGATGGCGGTGGCCACAGGATGCTCCGACAGAGCATCGATGCTCGCTGCAATGCGCAGAACTTCTTCCTTCGGCAGGCCGCGCAGCGATATGACATCGGTCAGTGCGGGGCGCCCATGGGTCAGGGTCCCGGTCTTGTCCAGGGCCACCGATTTCAGGTGCCGCCCTTGTTCGAGGTAAAGACCGCCCTTGACCAGGATGCCTCGGCGTGCGGCAGCTGCCAGGCCGCTGACCACGGTAACCGGCGTGGAGATCACCAATGCGCAGGGGCAGGCAATGACCAGCATCACCAGCGCCTTGTAGACCCATTCGAACCAGGGCTGCCCGAAAGCGAGCGGAGGAATGACCGCCACGGCAAGGGCAAGCGCAAACACCGCGGGTGTATAGATGCCGGCGAACTTGTCCACGAAGCGTTGCGTGGGCGCGCGTTGTCCCTGCGCTTCCTGGACCGATCGTGCAATGCGGTCGAGGGTGGTTTCGCCCTTGCGCGAGGTAACGCGGAACTCCAGCGTGCCGCGCTCGTTGATGGTGCCGGCGAAGACCGTGGCACCGGCGGTCTTCTCCACCGGCATGCTTTCGCCGGTGATCGGCGCCTGGTTCACCGACGACTGTCCCGCGACGACTTCGCCATCCAGTGCGATGCGTTCGCCCGGACGCACCCGCACAACACTTCCGAGTGGCACGGTATCCGCCTTGACCTCGCGCCATTGACCGTCGGGCTGGCGCACCAATGCGTTCTCTGGCGCCAGGTCCATCAGCTTGCGGATGGCATTGCGGGCCCGATCCAGGCTCAAGGCCTCGATCATCTCGGCGATGCCGAAGAGCCAGATGACCACCGCCGCCTCGGGCCACTGGCCGATCAGCGCCGCGCCGATGACGGCGACCGTCATCAACAGGTTCATGTTCAGCGAACGCGTCTTCAGCGCGATCCAGCCCTTCTTGAGGGTCTCGACCCCACCCAGGCCGATGGCCGCGAGGCAAGCAAGAATGATGGGCCAGGAGGCCTCGGGAGCACCCGCGAAGACCATGGCCTCCGCGCCGAGCGCCAGCACGCCGGAGACCGCCATCCGAATCCATTGCCCGCGCGAGATGCCGGTGCCGAACTCACGGGGAGCGGATGGCGCCGGGTCGGAGGCGCTTTGGAGCACTGGAGCCATGCCGAGCCGCTCGATCGCGCTGGTCACCGGAGCCAGATCGACAAGCTCGTGGCTCACGGTCAGCGTGCGGCCCATCAGGTTGAAATCCAGGGCCTTCACCCCAGGCATGCCTTCGAGCGCCTTGCGCAGCAGGCCCTCCTCGGTCGGGCAGTCCATTTTTTCGATCAGGTACACGGCCTGGCCCTGCGGCCCGGTGTCGTCAGCGTGCTCAATGCTGGCCTTCATGCCTACATCGTTCAGGGCCTTGAGGATCGGCGCGGGGTCGGGCAGACGGTGCTGGACATCGAGCCGTCGCCCCATCAGGTCGAAATCCAGCCGTTCGATGCCATCGACCGCACCAAGGCGCTTGCGGATCGTTGCCTCTTCGGTAGGGCAATCCATGTTCGGAATAAGGAAGCGTGTACCGTTCCCTGTCGCCGGTGCCGGGGTTTGCGACGCCGCCGTGCTGGGGATGAGGGCTTCGACAGCGATTGGCATGCTGCCCGCCGTCTTTTCCACCGGCTTCATTCCCAGGCCTTCGATGGTCCTGGCAATCGGGGCTGTATCGGTCAGCGAATGGGTCACCGTCAGCGTGTGGGCCTTCAGATCGAAGTCCACCGCCTGCACGCCCGCCAGTGGCTCCAGCATCGAGCGCAACTGGCGCTCTTCGCTGGGACAGTCCATCTCCTTGATGAAGTAGATGACCTGCTGCGGCGCGGGTTCCACGACCGCCCGCATGCCGATGTCGTGCAGCGCGCGCAGGATGGCGTTCTGTCCAGCTGGTTCGTGTGTGACCTCAAGGCGGCGACGGGTCAAGTCGAAAGCCATATCCCGGACGCCATCGACCTGCGCCAAGCGCTTGCGAATCTGAGCCTCCTCGCTGGGGCAATCCATGTTGGCTATCCCGAAGTGGGTCACGAGTGGCTCAACGGTCGCCGCTGCGCTCATGGCGCTCGCTGAACAGCACGCCGTGGTGCAGGAGGTTTCGGTGTCTGCTTTCATGGATCGATCCGTTCTTCTTCAAGAGTCAGGTGGTGAGACGGGCCAGCTTTGCCAGTCTCCGCGCAGGAGAGCCAAAGCGCAGACGCCGACAGCGTTGCGACAGGTGCCGTTCCCCTTGTGCTTTCATTTACAAGGGCTATTTCACACCTTGGAGTAGCTCCAAGGTCAAGCGGCTACGATGCATGTCCTGACAACATGTGAGTGTTCTGCGATGAAAATTGGCGAGTTGAGCCACGCCACCGGCGTGGACACCGACACGATCCGGTTCTACGAGAGGACGGGGGTGTTGCCGCCGCCAGCTCGGCAGACCAATGGATACCGGGTATACGGGACGGAACACATCGATGGACTGTCCTTTGTCCGCCACTGCCGGGCCTTGGACATTCCTCTGGCCGATGTCAGGCGGCTCCTGAACTTCACATCCCGTCCGGATGAGGATTGCGCGGACATCAACCGGCTGGTCGACGAGCAGATTGCGAGGGTGCGTGCCCGCCTGACCAGCTTGAAAGCACTGGAAAGGCAACTGACGACGCTGCGCGCCCGCTGCTCCGCAGGACATCAAGCGAAAGAGTGCGGCATCCTTGGCGAGCTGGTCTCTGCAGCGCAGCGGGAAGCGTAGTCAAACAGATCTATCGATGGCGCAGGGCAAGACGCCTGTGCGCAAGCACTGGCAGCAGGCGAAGGCTGTGTTGACATGCGCCGGCAAGACCGCCTAAACTACGTACCAAACAACAGACATAGAGTCTTTTCGTCGTTCGATCGCCTGAGCCATTCTTTTCCCCATGCCGACCCATGCATTCACCATACGCAAACTCGCCGACGCGGCAGGCGTTGGCGTGGAGGCGGTGCGCTATTACCAGCGCGGTGGATTGCTGGCTGCGCCGGATCGCGTGGACGGCGGCTTCCGGCAGTATTCGGAGGACGATGTCCGTCGTCTGCGCTTCATCAAGCGGGCTCAGGCATTGGGGTACTCGCTGGAGGACATCGCCGAACTGATGTCCTTGAGTACCAAGCGTGATCGGCTGCGCGTGCGGGAAATCACCCGCGAACGCATCGCGGAGATCCGGGAGCGCGTGGCCGACCTGCAGTCGATGGCCTCGGCGCTGGAAAATCTGGCCGATTGCTGCGCCAAAGCGCCAGAAGGTTCGGCCTGTTCGATCATCGCCGCGCTGACCGGGGAGCAGGACTTAGATCCGGCCATCGCCGATCCGAGCCTCGTTGCGCAGGCAAGCGTTGCCGGCCGACGCAGATCCGTGCGGCCGGGCGCTGAAGCCTATCACCGCACTGATGGGGTGGCCGCATGACGATGACGCGCATGTTCAGGCGATTCGTCTGCCGGCTGATGCTCGGTGTGCTGGTCTTCGGCCAGTTGGCCATCGCTGCCTACGCCTGCCCCGCACTGTCGGGCATGCCGCAGTCGCTTCCGACGATGGCCCTGAATGCGTCGGCCGCGGCGATGCCCGGTGATGAGGCCGGTGCTGCGATGGCCGTGTCGCCCGACATGGTCGCAACGTCAGACATGGCCGCCATGGCGAGCTGCGACCAAATCGACGACAACGCCGCCAACTTGTGCGTAGAGCACTGCCGTTTCGGCCAGCAAAGCGCCGACCATGCGTCGGCCCCGACCGTACCCGCGGCGCTGCTGACGACCCTCTACACCCTTCCGGTGCAACCCGAGCCTCTCGGGCATGGCTGGCCTTCGGCCGACGTGATATTCCGGCGCGTCGCGGCGTCTCCGCCGCACGCCATCCTGCACTGCTGTTTTCGCATTTGATCTCCTGACGCTGGTGCGGCCGGCCTGAGCCGGCTGAACCAGACCGATCGGTCGCGCTTGCGCGTGTCCGCGAGTTTCCGCTCGCCCCCGCCAAGCTCCATTCGACCTGATGGCATTCGTCAACTGGAGATCCCATGTTCATCGACTCTTTTTCTTTCCGCACGCCGGGCGGCGCTGTGCCATGGCGCAGGCTTGCTGCCGGCATCGTTGCGGCATTCGCCATGGGCGCCGGTGCAGCCCATGCCGCCGACGGCCTGACGCTGGATCAGGCGCTGCGCCTGGCACAAACCCGTTCTCGCGCGCTCGTGGCCCAGGATGCGACGGCATCGGCCGCACGGGACATGGCGGTCGCCGCCGGACAGCGGCCAGACCCCACCCTCAAGCTCGGCATCAACAACCTGCCCGTCAACGGCGCGGATCGGTTCAGCCCGACGCGCGACTTCATGACCATGCGCTCCATCGGCGTGATGCAGGAGTTCACACGCGAAGACAAACTCAAGGCCCGTGCCGGGCGCTACGAGCGCGAGGCCGAAGTCGCCGAGGCCGGGCGCAGCCTGGCGCTCGCCAACCTGCAGCGCGACACCGCCTTGGCCTGGCTGGACCGTCTCTTCCAGGAGCGTGTGCGCGACATGCTGGTGACCCAGCGCGACGAAGCGCGCCTGCAGATCGACGCCGCTGATGCCGCCTACCGGGGCGGGCGCGGCACGCAAGCCGATGTGTTCGCCGCCCGTTCGGCGGTCGCCCAGATCGACGACCGCATCGAGCAGGCCGAGCGCCAGGTCGCCACGGCCCGCACGCAACTGGCGCGCTGGATTGGCTCCGTCGCAAGCGATCCCCTGGGCTCGGTTCCGGCATTGGATACGGTTCGCCTGAGCCCGCAGGATTTGGAAGCCCAGTTGGCCCACCACCCTGAAATCGCCGTGATGCAAAAGCAGGAAGAGGTCGCGCAGGCCGAAGCCGACATCGCGCAAGCCAACAAGAAGACCGATGTGAGCGTCGAGCTGATGTACAGCCAGCGCGGCCCGGCCTACTCGAACATGGTCTCGCTCAATGTTTCGATCCCGCTGCAGTGGGACCAGAAAAACCGCCAGGACCGCGAGCTGGCCGCCAAGCTCGCCAGTGTCGAGCAAAAGCGCGCCGAGCGCGAGGAAGCCACGCGCGCCCATGTGGCCGAGGCACTGGCGATGCTGCAGGAATGGCGCAGCGACCGAGAGCGCCTGGCGCGCTACGACAGCTCGCTGCTGCCACTGGCCACCGAGCGCACGCGCGCCTCGATCGCCGCCTACCGCGGCAACGCGGGCACCTTGACCGCGGTGCTAGAGGCACGCCGCGCCGAGATTGACACGCGCGTCGAACGCTTGCGCCTGGAAATGGGCGCGGCGCGCCTGTGGGCACAACTGAACTACCTGGTGCCGGCTGGTCACGACACGGCCGCACCCCGCCCCTGAGCACAACCGAGAGACCTCCCATGAAAACCAAAAACCTCGTGATGGCCCTCGTCGCCGCCGGCGTGCTGGGCGCCGCCGGCTACGGCCTCTACACCCTCGGCATGCGCCACGGAGCCGACATGCCGGCCACGCCTTCGAATCCCAGTGGCATGGCATCGCCGCAAGCGGCGACTCCCGCTGTTGCTGCGCCTGCCAATGAGTCGGGCGAGGACGCCACGCGGCGGCATATCGCGGCCGGCCTCAAGGCCGGCGACGTCGATCCCGCCAATGGCAAGAAGATCCTGTACTACAACGATCCCATGGTACCGGCGAACAAGTTCGACAAGCCGGGCAAGTCACCCTTCATGGACATGATGATGTCGCCGGTCTATGCCGACGGGGATGCAGATAAGGGAAACGTCACTGTCAGCTCGCGCATCCAGCAGAACCTCGGCGTTCGCACCGCCGAAGTGACCGAAGGCACGCTGTCGCCGCAGGTGTCGGCGGTGGGCAGCATCGCCTTCAACGAGCGTGACCAGGCGATCGTGCAAGCGCGTGCCACCGGGTACGTCGAGCACCTGTACGTGCGTGCCACGCTGGACCCGGTCGCCAAGGGGCAACCGCTGGTCAGCCTCTATGTCCCGGACTGGGTTGCTGCGCAGGAAGAGTTCCTGTCAGTACGGCGCATGAAAGGCACGGACCTGGGTGGGCTGGTCGACGGTGCGCGCCAGCGCATGCGCCAGGTCGGCATGGACGATGCCCAGATCGCGCTGGTCGAGCGCAGCGGCAAGACCCAGCCACGCATCACGCTGAGCGCGCCCATCGGCGGCGTGGTGGTCGAATTGCTGGCGCGTGAAGGCATGACGGTGATGCCGGGCGCGACGCTGTTCCGCATCAACGGCTTGTCCACCGTGTGGGCCAACGCCGAGGTGCCCGAGAGCCAGGCCGCGCTGCTGCGCCCGGGCGCCAAGGTGCAGGCCCGTAGCCCGGCCGCGCCCGGCAGCAGCTTCGATGGCAAGGTGCAGGCGATCCTGCCCGAGGTGAATCCGAGCACGCGCACACTGAAGGCTCGCCTGGAGCTCGCCAATCCTGGCAGCCGGCTGGTACCGGGGATGTTCGTCACGATGAACTTCGTGGACATGCGGCCCGACAAGACGCTGCTCGTGCCCACCGAGGCGGTGATCCAGACCGGCAAACGCACGGTGGTGATCGTGGCCGAAGACAACGGGCGCTTCCGTCCGGTCGATGTCGAGGCGGGCCTGGAGAACAGTGGCCAGACCGAGATCAAGCGCGGCCTGTCGGCGGGGCAGCGCGTCGTCGTGTCCTCGCAGTTCCTGATCGACTCGGAGGCCAGCCTCAAGGGTGTCGAGGCCCGCTTGAACAGCGAGCCGGCCGTGGTTGCCCCAGCTTCGCCTTCGGCCCCGGTGGCCGCCAGCGCGCCACGGCATGTCGGTGAGGCCAAGGTCGTCAGCGTCGGCAAGGACGCGTTGACCCTGTCGCACGGCGCCATTCCCACAATGAAGTGGGGCCCGATGACGATGGACTTCAAACTGCCGCCCGACGGCGCGGCGCGCAACGTGCAGGTCGGTGATCGCGTGCGCTTCGAGTTCTTCATGGGCGCGGACGACCTGCCGCAGCTCACGCACGTCACGCCGATGGCGGCCGGAGGCAAGCCATGATCGCCAAGCTGATCCGCTGGTCCATCGCCAACCGCTTCCTCGTGCTGCTGGCCACCTTGGCACTCAGCGCCTGGGGCATCTATGCGGTACAGCGAACGCCGCTGGACGCGCTGCCCGACCTGTCGGACGTGCAGGTCATCATCCGCACCACCTATCCGGGCCAGGCGCCGCGCATCGTCGAGAACCAGGTCACGTACCCGTTGACGACGACGATGCTCTCGGTGCCGGGCGCAAAGGCGGTGCGCGGCTACTCGTTCTTTGGCGACTCCTTCGTCTACGTGCTGTTCGAGGACGGGACCGACCAATATTGGGCGCGCTCCCGCGTCCTCGAATACCTCAACCAGGTGCAGTCGAGGTTGCCGGCCCAGGCTAAGGCCTCGCTCGGTCCGGACGCTTCCGGCGTGGGCTGGATCTACGAGTACGCACTGGTCGACCGCAGCGGCAAGATGGACATCTCGCAACTGCGCGCCCTGCAGGACTGGTTCCTCAAGTACGAGCTCAAGACCGTGCCCGACGTGGCCGAGGTTGCCTCGGTAGGCGGCATGGTGCGCCAGTACCAGATCGTGCTTGATCCGGACAAGCTCGCGGCCTACGGCATCCCGCACACCAAGGTCGTGGAGGCGATCCAGCGCGCGAACCAGGAGACCGGCGGCTCGGTGCTCGAACTCGGCGAGGCCGAATACATGGTGCGCGCCTCGGGCTACCTGGGGAGTCTTGAGGATTTTAGGAAGGTGCCGCTGATGACGACAGCCGCCGGCGTATCAGTGCGCCTGGGCGACGTGGCCCGGGTGCAGATCGGTCCGGAGATGCGCCGCGGTATCGGCGAACTCAATGGCGAGGGCGAAGCCGTCGGCGGCGTGATCGTCATGCGCTCAGGCAAGAACGCGCTGCAGACCATTGCCGCGGTCAAGGACAAGCTCAAGGGCCTGGCGTCCAGCTTGCCGCGGGGCGTGGAGATCGTGCCGGTGTACGACCGCTCCGGGCTGATCGAACGCGCGGTCGACAACCTCACGCACAAGCTGATCGAGGAGTTCATCGTCGTCGCGGTGGTCTGCTTCATCTTCCTGTTCCACCTGCGCTCGGCGCTGGTCGCGATCATCTCTCTGCCCCTGGGCATCCTGGCGGCGTTCATCGTGATGCACTACCAGGGCGTCAACGCCAACATCATGTCGCTGGGGGGTATCGCGATCGCCATCGGTGCGATGGTCGACGCGGCGGTGGTGATGATCGAGAACGCCCACAAGCATCTGGAGCACTGGAGCCATGAGCACCCCGGCGAGGTGCTCGAAGGGCCGGCCCGGTGGCGGGTCATCGGTGACTCGGCGGCGGAGGTGGGGCCGGCGTTGTTTTTCTCGCTGCTGATCATCACGCTGTCCTTCGTGCCTGTGTTCACGCTGGAAGCGCAGGAGGGACGCCTGTTCTCGCCGCTGGCGTTCACCAAGACCTACGCCATGGCGGCTGCGGCCGGCCTGTCGGTGACCTTGATTCCGGTGCTCATGGGCTACCTGATCCGTGGCCGCATCCCCGATGAGAAAAACAATCCACTCAATCGCCTGTTGATCGCGGTCTACCGGCCGCTGCTCGACAGGGTGCTGCGCGCCCCAAAGCTCACGCTCGTGGTGGCGGTCGTGGTGCTGGCCACCAGCCTGTGGCCGCTGCAGCACATCGGCGGCGAGTTCATGCCGCGGCTGGACGAAGGTGACCTGCTGTACATGCCTTCGGCGCTGCCGGGACTGTCGGCAGGAAAGGCGGGAGAGCTGCTGCAGCAGACCGACCGCCTGATCAAGACGGTGCCGGAGGTCGCGAGCGTCTACGGCAAGGCCGGCCGCGCGGAGAGCGCCACCGACCCCGCTCCGCTGGAGATGTTCGAGACGACGATCCAGTTCAAGCCGCGCGACCAGTGGCGCGCCGGCATGACGACCGACAAGCTGGTCGAGGAACTTGACCGCATCGTCAAGGTGCCGGGCCTGTCCAACATCTGGGTGCCGCCGATCCGCAACCGCATTGACATGCTGGCCACGGGCATCAAGAGCCCTGTGGGGGTTAAGGTCGCGGGCACCGACCTAGCAACCATCGATCGCATCACCGCAGAGATCGAACGCACGCTCAAGGACGTGCCCGGCGTCAGCAGCGCTTTGGCCGAGCGGCTCACGGGTGGGCGCTATGTGGATGTGAACATCCGGCGCGACGATGCGGCCCGCTACGGCCTGAACATCGCCGACGTGCAGTCGGTGGTCTCGTCCGCCGTGGGCGGCGAGAACATCGGCGAGACGGTGGAAGGCCTGCAGCGCTTCCCGATCAACCTGCGCTACCCGCGCGAGATGCGCGATTCGCTGGAAAAACTGCGCTCCCTGCCCGTCGTGACCGAGCGCGGCCAGCGCCTGGTGCTGTCCGACGTGGCCGACATCCGCATTGCCGACGGGCCGCCGATGCTGCGCAGCGAGAACGCGCGCCTGTCGGGCTGGGTGTACGTCGACATCCGGGACCGCGACCTGCGCTCCGCGGTGCAGGACATGCAGCAGGCCGTGGCCAAGCAGGTAAAGCTGCCGCCGGGCTACTCAATCTCCTGGTCGGGACAGTTCGAGTTCCTGGAGCGGGCCACCGCCAAGCTCAAGGTAGTGGTGCCCTTCACGCTGCTCATCATCTTCGTGTTGCTGTACCTGACCTTCGGCGCGTTCGGTGAAGCGCTTCTGATCATGGCTGCGCTCCCATTCGCGCTGGTGGGCGGCATCTGGCTGCTGTACCTGCTGGGCTACAACCTGTCGATCGCGGGTGCGGTGGGCTTCATCGCACTGGCTGGCGTGTCCGCCGAATTCGGCGTGATCATGCTGCTGTACCTCAAGAACGCCTGGCAGGAGCGAGTCGGCCGCGGCACGACCAGCGAGGCCGATCTGCTGAATGCCATTCGCGAGGGCGCCGTGCTGCGCGTGCGGCCCAAAGCGATGACGGTGGCCGTCATCCTGGCCGGCCTGCTGCCGATCATGTGGGGCACGGGCACCGGCTCCGAGGTGATGCAGCGCATCGCCGCGCCGATGGTGGGAGGGATGGTCACGGCCCCGTTGCTGTCGATGTTCGTCATTCCCGCGGCCTACCTGTTGATGCGGCGGCCGCGCGAGCGCAAGGCATCGCGGCGGATGTTCTGGAGGCGTCGTCATGCGGCCACTTGAACGCTCCGGTGGCGGCCGCGCATGGGGTGCGGCGGTGCTTTGCCTGTCGCTGCTGCTGGGCACAGCGACACGCGCTGCCGTTTCCGCCCAGGAGATTCAGCACGCCGGCCCGGTGATGACGGCAATGGTGGCCTCGCGCCCGTTGCCCAGCAGCGCCGACGATTGCCAGGTATGCCCGGCTTGTGCCATCGCACCGGCACCAGCGGCTCACGCATTCACCGGCGAAGGCGAAGCGCGAGAGCAGGCTCCGGTGGCCTGGCTCGCGCTTGCGACGGTGGCGCCGGCGCCGACCTGGTTCTTTGATGCGGGAGGCGGTCGACTGCGATGGCCTGTACGCCTAGCGTTCTGCCGGTGGCTGGATTGATCCGATGAGGCTCCTCTCGGACTTTTTGGATCAACCAACCTTGGAAAACCATCATGAAAAAATCACTGCTCCCCCTCATCGCCGCCCTGGCGCTGGGCGCTTCTCTGCCTGCACTGGCCGGCCCCGACTTCCAGGCCATCGAGAAGGCACGCGCAGCCAAACAGGCGGCAGCAGCATCGCAAACGGCCAGTACCACCCGAGTCGACGGCACCACAGGTCAGCGGGTGAACTGCCCGACCGACCCGCTGGTGCTGCCGCTGGATCACGGCCCGCGTGCCCAAACGACGCCTGGAGAAAACCGGATGCGCAAGGCGCGTTACGAGGCCCAGGTCAAGGCATGCACGAACCCCGGGTCGTGAGCACCAGCCCATGACTCTCCAACGCTGGCCATTCCCAGTGGCCGCGTTCCATCCGGGGCCTGCCAGAAGGCCGGCCCCATTTTTAAAGCTCAGAAAAGGAAATCCATCATGAAACTCGTCTCAACCGCAACGCTGATCGCCGCCTTGGCGTTTTCTGCTGCCACCTTCGCCCAATCCGGCGACATGGGCAGCATGAAGATGGAGGGTAAGGGCATGCAGGAGTGCATGGACATGAAGGGGATGAAGGGCATGGACATGAAGGACATGGATGCCAAGAAGTGCCAGGACATGATGAAAGGCATGGACGCCAAAGGCACCGCCAAGTCCGCGGCCCATGAGGCCGATGCCGTGGTGAAGGAATTTGACGCGGTCCAGGGCAAGGTCACCCTTGCGCATGGCCCCGTCAAGAGCCTGGGGTGGCCCGCGATGACCATGGCGTTTGGCGTCAAGGACAAGGCCCTGTACGACAAACTCGCCGTGGGCGCGAAAGTCCACGTCGGGTTCAAGAAAGAGGGTGACGGCTACGTCGTGACCTCGGTCAAATAACGCGCCGCAGACGATGTGAGCCTGCGACTACGGTGAACGCGCACGCGTTTCGTAGTCGCATCCTTCCTGCAAATTGATCAAGGTGATCAGCATCGTCACCCAAGGCGTTTTTCTGTTTCACCGCAGATGCAGGGCGATCCCGGCCACTGGAGCATGGCCGGCCACGCTGTCGTGCTGCGCATTGAACCCCTGCGGGTTTCGCCCCATGCGGGCTCTCATCGCTGACACCTCCGGCCCAACTTGCTGACCAGGGCCTGCGCGCTGCGCTTGCCAAGACCGGGTGTAGCTGGATGGTGGGGTGTGGCGGCTTGCTGTCTCCCCATGGTGCCACGGCGTTCGCGCCGTAAAGGGCGGCGCGCCATGGGCGCTTGCGGCCTGCGGCCGTCGTGCCCCTTGACGGCTTGCGCTGCGCCGTGACCCGCAGGGGCTGGGCAATTCCGCCCGGCATCCTTTCAGGAGTTCAGCATGAACTACGCATTCATCACCGACGAGCAGCGTGCGCTGCTGCTGGCCAACGGCCGCGCATCCTTGGAGAACCCGGACTTCGATCCGGCGCCCGTAGTCAAGCTGTTCACGCCCGATGCGGGCGCGACCTGGCTGCTGACCGAGATTGATCCCGACGACCACGACCACGTCTTTGGTCTTTGCGACCTGGGCCTGGGGATGCCGGAAATCGGCTGGGTCAGCCTGGGCGAGCTGGCAGCGGTGCGCGGGCGGCTGGGGTTGCCGATCGAGCGTGACCTGTCTTTCCGCGCCGAGAAGCGGTTGAGCGCCTATGCGCGCGATGCGCGCTTGGCCGGGCGGATCGCTGTCTGACCTGGCCTTGGGAGCGCCGCAAGGCGCTCCTTGTGCTTTCTCGACCATCGAAGGAGATCAATGCCATGAGCAGCCATCACGACTACATCATCGAAATCACGGCGCAGCACGATGCGCTCAAGCCGTTCGCGCCGGAGAACGGCCAGCCCTTGCGCTTCAAGATCGGCGACGCGGTGATCTACACCAACGAGTACGGCGCACAGTTCCGGCGCCGCGTCACCGGGTTCTACCAGCCCACCGGGCTGTCGGGTCTGTACGCGCGCGGTGCGCGATACCTGCTGGACTCGTCATCGCCGTGGATGCCGGTTGCGGAATCCAGCCTGCGTCCTGACGACTCGGCATGATGCCTACGCGCCCCTGACGGGGCGCTGCGCGCTTCGCTTGCCTCCAGGGGAAAGCCCTGCGGGCTATCCCCGCCGCGCGATGCTTGGCACCCCTCAAAGACCGCCGAACCGGCTGCGCCGGATCGGCCAGACAACATCAGCCGCAGATCGACGATGCCTCGCGTTTGCTCATCCTGATCCAGTTGTTCATTCCACTTTGAAGGCTGGGCGTCCCCGGCCACCTGGGAGATAGCCGGTCGCGCTGTCGTGCGCGTGGCGCATCGAGCCGCCTGCGGCGTCTCGCCCCTTCGGGCTTCCATCGTTCCCTCGCTCCGCTCGGCTGACGCCTCCGGCCCGGCTTCCAGCTTCGGGCCTGCGCGCTTCGCTTGCCGTGCGGTCGGTGTGTAGGGACGGCCGTTGCCATGTCCAGCCGTCTTCCCTGACTTCATCACCTTCACCGCGACTGTAGCCCGCGGCTGTGTGCCGTCAAGGCGCGCAGGGCCGTGTCCTCGGCTGCGCCTGCGGGCCGCACCAACCCTGCGCTTGTCTCCTTGACGGCCCCCGTCCGCGCGCTCCTGACCGTCGCGGGCGATGAACTCAGGAAGG
>Ga0208516_100124_pt1 | contig 47177 bp, 50 predicted proteins | sample LakWasM117_HOW13_2_FD_183931 | JGI IMG/M metagenome (GOLD analysis project Ga0208516, IMG submission 183931) | Freshwater sediment methanotrophic microbial communities from Lake Washington under simulated oxygen tension - Sediment Metagenome... | ecosystem: Environmental > Aquatic > Freshwater >...
TGCTGTCTGCACAAGGGGAGGAGCGGCAGCCGTATGGTGCAAGGGCGCCGCGAAGATGGCAGTCAGCCCCTTGCGCCCAAGCGAAAGAGGCTGCCCTGCAATGAGAGGGGAGGCGCCGGGCGCCCCCCGGGGTGATCAGAATCCCAGGCTGGCCAGGAGATCGTCCACCTGGGACTGCGAAGTCACCACGTCGGGCGTCTTCTCGGGATCGACCACGGGGCCGGCGAGGTGCTCCTTGGGCTTTTCCAGGGGCTCCAGCGCCGTCTGCTGCGGGTTGGGCGAGGTCTGGATGAGCAACTGCACCAGCTGGTCCTCCAGATCGGCGGCCAGCGAGACCACGCGGGCGATGACCTGGCCCGTGAGATCGTGGAAGTCCTGGGACATCATGATCTCGGTGAGGTGCTCGTCGGCCTGCTGCGTGCCCTGCTCGACTTCCTCCAGGAAGTTCATCACCCGGCCCTTGGCCACGGCCGCCACGGGGTCCTCGACCATCTGTGCCCGCATGGCGCGTACACGCTCGGCCAGCCGGTCCTGCTGGACCTTGGCCAATTCGACGCGGTTCAGAACCTTCTCGGCGGCTTCTCCGGTCAGCCGCGCAATGTAGGAAAGGCGGCTTTGCGCGTCCGGCAGCTCTCCCATGCTGCCGCGCAATCGGTCCGCATAGCCCAGCTCGTTGAGCGAGTCATGCAGCTGGCGCGTGAGAACGCCCACCTTGTAGTGGACGCTGTCGGGGACATCCGGGTTGCTCATGGCGCGTGCCCTACAGGCCCAGCTTTTTGAGGATCAGGTTGACTTTCTCTTCCAGCGTGGCCTTGGTGAAGGGCTTGACGATGTAGCCTGCCGCGCCGCCCTGGGCCGCTGCCACGATGTCCTCCTTGCGTGCCTCGGCCGTCACCATCAGCACGGGAAGGTGCTTGAGTTTGTCGTCCTGCTTGATTTCGGTGAGCAGCTGGAAGCCGTTCATGTTGGGCATGTTGATGTCCGTCACCACGAAATCAAACTTGCTGTTGCGCAGCTTGTGCAGTGCCACGACGCCGTCTTCGGCTTCATCGGCTTCGGGAAAGCCGCTCTCCTTGAGCAGATTGCGCACGATGCGCCGCATGGTGGAGAAGTCGTCAACGATCAAAAAACGCAGGGCATTAGCCACGTGAGGCCCTTTCGGTCGGTAGGTGCTCGGTACTGGTAAGAATCCGCCGCGATGGTAACAATATGAAACCTTCTTGGCGCAATGTGGGAATTTTCCTGCTTTTCGGCAGCATCGGGCGCAAACCTTAATTTGTTACACGATCAGATGACGCGGGCGCAGACGGGGCAGCTGCAGGCGAGGTGGCGGCGGGCTGCGCAGCGGTCTCGCCGGTTGCGGATTCGGTGGTGGCCGCATTCGCCGTGCCGCCATTGCCGCCCGCCAATGAGGGCGGCAAGGCGTTGCGTGTCACAGGTCCGCGGTGGCCCAGCAGGCGCTTTTCAGCCTCCTGCGTGAGCACGGTGATGGTGATGCGCCGGTTCTGCGGGGCGCGCGGATCATCGGGCAGCAGCAGGTCGCTGCTGGCCAGGCCGGTGATGCGGGCCAGCTGGTTCAGCGGCATGCCGGCCGCCACCAGCTCGCGGCGCGAGGCGTTGGCACGGTCGGAGGACAGCTCCCAGTTGCTGTAGCCGCGGTCGGCATTGCCGTAAGGGGCGGCATCGGTATGGCCGGACAGGCTGATGCGGTTTTCCGCGCCCGCCAGGGCCGCGCCCACTTCGCGCAGGATGTCGCGCATGTACGGTTTGACCATGGCGCTGCCACTGTCGAACATGGGGCGGTTTTGCTCGTCCACGATCTGGATCTGCAGGCCGTCGGGCGTCACGTCGGTGCGGATCTGCGAGCGGAATTCGTTGAGGCGCGCATTGCTGGTGATCATCGCGTCCACCTTGGCCTTGAGCGCCTTGATGCGGTTGGAATCCACCTGGGCCTGGTCAGCGCGGCCTGCATCGACGCTGGTGCGCCGGTTGGAGCTGTCCGCTGCCTCCGAGCGCCGCACCTGGCCGTGCACCTTCGCCAGGTCGTTGCCGCCGCCGGGAATCACGCTGGAGCTGTTGCCCGCACCGTCGCCGCCGGCCATCGCCACCTTCAGCGGCGAGGAAAAATACGCCGCAATGCCCTGCAGCTCGCCCTTGGCTGTGGAGCCCAGCAGCCACATCAGCAGGAAGAAGGCCATCATCGCCGTCACGAAGTCGGCATAGGCGATCTTCCAGGCACCGCCGTGGGGTGCATGCGCCGTCTTCTTGACGCGCTTGATGATGATCGGCTGTAACTTTTTCTCTGCCATGGCTTGACGCTGCTGGACGCAGGATTACTTCTTGCCCTTGACGTGGGTTTCCAGTTCAAGGAACCCGGGACGTTCGGTGGAGAACAGCACCTTGCGGCCGAACTCGATGGCCGTGGCAGGGTTGTAGCCCTGCATGCTGGCCAGCAAGGTGGTCTTGATGCACTCCAGTTCCTTGGCAGCATCCTGGGCGCGTTGCTCCACCAGGCCGGCCATGGGCTCCACCAGCGCATAGGCCAGCAAAATGCCCAGGAAGGTACCGACCAGGGCCGAGGCGATCATGCCGCCCAGCACGGAAGGCGGCTGGCCCACCGAGCCCATGGTGTTCACCACACCGAGCACGGCGGCAATGATCCCGAAGGCGGGCAGGGCGCCGGCCAGGCGGGTCAACGCATTGACCGGGGCATGCGCTTCGGCATGATGCGCCTCGATCTCGCTGTCCATCAGCGACTCGATCTCGTGGGAGTTGAGGTTGCCCGACACCATCATGCGCAGGTAGTCGGTCAGGAACTCCACCACATGGTGGTCGGCCAGCAGCTCGGGGTACTTGGTGAAGATGGGCGACTCGTTGGGTGCCTCCACATCGCTTTCGATGGACATCAGGCCCTCCTTGCGGGCCTTTTGCAGAATCTCGTACAGCAGGGCCATCAGCTCCATGAAGCGGGCCTTGGTGTAGCGCGAACTCTTCATCACGCCAGGGATGGCCTTGGCCGTGGCCTTGAGCACCTTGGGCTGGTTGCACACGATGAAGGCGCCGATGGCGCCGCCGCCGATGGTCACCATCTCGAAGGGCAGGGCCTTGAGAATGACCTGGACGTTGCCCCCGTGCAGCACATAGGTGCCGAAGATGCAACCGAAGGCGACGATGTATCCGATGATGACAAGCATGGGAGTGGATTGTGAGCGCGCGCGGTGACGGCGTTGGGCTGAAAAGTCGGGTGATTGCTTGTTAGATCGGCAGCTTGGGCCAGGGATGTAGGGTTCACCCGGTGAAGATGCGATCAGACGCATGCATGCTACATGCGCGCTTCGCAATGAAAGCTGGAGAATTCAGGTGTTCGTCGGTCAGATCGCAGCTTCGGCACGGGCATCTGGGAAGACATTAGTGGGTACATGTCGATTTCGATGTCGATGCCCCTGCGCGATCGACGGGTCGGCCTGCTTGCAGGCCTGGAGGCAGCCAGCATTTGCCTGACTCCGACGTTCTTTTCCATTCATATGCCCCAGACTGCTCTTGTCATCATCGCGCGCGATGAAGAACGCTCAATAGCCCGCTGCATTGACAGCGTCAAAGACTTCGTGGACGAAGTCCTGGTGCTGGATACGGGCTCCGTGGACCGTACGATGGAGATCGCCCGCAGCTGCGGTGCGCAGGTGCATCGCTTTGAGTGGTGTGATGATTTCGCCGCTGCCCGCAACCGGGCCCTCGATCTGGCGGATGCGAACTGGAACCTGGTTCTCGACGCCGATGAATGGCTGGTTGAGGGTGGCGCGTGGTTGGCAGGGTTGCCGACGATGGAGCGCCAACTCGGGGTTGCCGACGTCCAGAGCCTGTACGAAATGGGCGTGACCGGCTCGGTGAGCCGTTCGCGGATTACCCGGCTTTTGCCACGGGGGGTGCGCTATCAGGGGGTCGTCCATGAACAGCCCGCGTCCGACCTGCCACGTGTGCTGGTGCCGCTGGTCATTCGGCATGACGGATATCTGCCTGAGCAGATGTCGCGCAAGCAGGGGAGAAACCAGCGTCTTCTTTTGCAGGAGTTGAGTAGAAATCCTCGTGATGCCTATATCAACTACCAACTGGGCGTGGACTTCGAACTGAACAGGGATTTCTCCAAAGCGTGCGCACGCTATGGCGTGGCGATGGAGCAACTTGAAGTGTCGAGTGGCTATGAGCACGATCTGTGCGTCAGATACCTTTATTGCCTGGGGCAAGCGGGCCGCCATGAAGAGGGCTTGGCCCTGGCGCAGGCCCAGATGCCGAAATGGCAGGATTCGCCCGATTTCTTTTTCACTCTGGGCGGTGTCCTGCTGGATGCGGCCATTGCCAAGCTTGATGGTCAGGTTGAGCACTGGCTTTCGATGGCTCAGGCTTCCTGGGAACGCTGCCTGGAGATCGGAGAGGTGGATGCGGGCCCGCATGGCGGGGTGGCGGGGCGGGGCAGCTATCTTGCGGCGCACAACCTGGCAGTGATGCATGAGCAGCTCGGAAATCTGGACGAGGCCCGGGCTCTGAGGCTGCGCCACCCCATGCCGGCTTCGGGTTCCTGAGATGAGAACTCGGCTTGACAGAGCGGGCGATCAAAAGCGTTAAGAGCTTGTGCCTTTCCGAAGCACCAGCAGGTGCTTGCCTGTGGGGCCGTGGCTTGGCGGCTTGTGTGTCTCGGGGTGACCAACTGGGCGGTGTGATGTGTCTGGCCGGTTGCAGATGGTGTGGCAAAAGCTGCAACTACACCTGGAAACGGTGTCTGTTTGTGCGTTGCAACTAGGCTGCTTAACAGCGGATTGGTCGGCGGGCAAAAGTGGATAGTTGCCAAAGCTCCATCCTGCCGTGCCATAGCGCATTCTCTGGTCCATAGCCATGCCTTCTTCCGTACTCGCCGAAACTTCCTCGCCACCGGTCAGCATCCCTCAGGAGCTTGCGCGTGTCCGCGCCATGGTCGAGCAAATGCAGTTCATACAGGCGCTGGGTGCACTTTCGCAGCTGGTGGTCCAGGAGCCGCGTAACGCCCATGTGTGGCTGCACATAGGGTTTGTCTATGTGCGCATGGCCATCTGGCACAAGGCCGTTGATGCCCTGCAGGCGGCGCTGGAGATGGAGCCTCGTATGCCCGATGCGCAGCGCCTGCTGGCCCTTGCGCTGTTCAGCACTGGCCAGCGCGAGCAGGCCTGCGACCTCATTGACGAGGCCTGTCGGCACAAAAAGAACGATGGGCAGCATTGGATGATGCGTGCCTACATCCATTCGCACACCAGCAGCGATTCGGCGCGATCGCTGCAAGTGGCCGCTGATTGGGGCCGGCGCTTTTCTGATCCGCTGACGCGCAAGTCAGCGCCGCTGCCAGTGCGCGACCGCAGCCCGCGCAAGCGTCTCAAGGTTGGATACGTGACGGCGGATTTTCGCGAGCACTCGGTGGCGTTCTTCATGCGTCCTGTGCTGGCTCACCATGATCCCGAGAACGTCGAAATCCATGTCTACTCCAGCGGCAAGCCCGATTGGGTGACTGCGCAGTTGCGCGCGTTGGTGCCGCATTGGCGCGAGGTTGCCGATCTGACCGAGGTGCAATTGGTTGACCAGATACGTGCTGACGGCATCGACATCCTCGTGGACCTGTCGGGCTTTACCCTGGGCCACCGGATGGAGGTGTTCGCCCGGCGTGCGGCACCAGTGCAAGTGACCTGGCTTGGGTACATGCACACTCTGGGCATGAAGGCCATGGATTACCGTCTGGTGGATGCCGGCATCGCTCCCCCCAGCCATGCTCCTTACTACTCAGAGGCACTGTTCCAACTGAGTTGCATGGCCAGCTATGCGCCGCCTGACTACTCGCCCTTGTGTGAGGAGCCGCCCATGCTGCGCAACGGCTATCCCACGCTGATATCGCTCAATAGTTCATCCAAGATTACAGACCAGATGCTGTCCATCTGGGCGCGCATACTGAACGAGCGCCAGGACGCACGGCTGATCATCATGGTCAAGGAGCAGGAGCCTGAGGCCGCCCAGATCCATATGCTGCCACGCGTGCAAAACGCTGGCATGCCGTTGGATCGTGTCTCGGTGCTGCATCAGCAGCCACTGGACCGCTTCATGGAACTGGGGCATATCGCCGATGTGGCGCTGGATACATCACCTGTTTCCGGCGGCACCACTACATTGCACGCCCTGTGGATGGGGCTGACCATCGTGGCACTGGATGCCGAGCGGGGTGTTGACGCCTCGACAGCACGAACCCTTGTCGGCCTGGGCTTCGGTGGAGAGGTCACCAATAACGAGCAGGAATATGTGCAGGCCGCATTGCAGCTGATGAACGATCCCGAGCGTCTGCGCCAACAGCGTCTGACCGCGCGCGCCAGCATGGAGGCCAGTGTGCTGATGAACTATCCCGAGCGGACGGCCGAGCTGGAGAAGGCCTTCCGTCTGATGTGGCTCAACTGGCTGAACGGCGATCGCCGCAATTTGAGTGCGGCCGTTGATCTGGACGCCCTGCTGGCCGAAGCGGACGCTGTCGCATGAACCTCAATCGACCCACGAACATGGATCCCATTCCGCTTCTGGTGCCCGACATGCCTGCGCCGCAGGCCTTGTTGCCTTGGTTGGAGCGCATGCATGCGGCGCGGCACTATTCCAACTTTGGCCCTTTGGTACAGGAGTTGGAGGCGGCGTTCGCTCATCGATTTGCAATGCCCAGTGATGCTCTGACGACAGTGGCGAACGCCACTCTGGGGCTGGAGCTGGTGCTGCAGGCGCTGGATCTGCCCCGCGGCTCACGTGTGCTGGTCCCGTCCTTGACTTTTGTGGCCACTGCCACTGCGGTGATCCGTGCAGGCCACGTGCCCGTGATCGGTGATGTGGATCCTGCCAGCTGGATGCTGACCCCTGCCATTGCACACGCGGCCTGCAAGCAGATGCGCATCGATGCGGTGTTGCCCGTCGCCACTTTTGGTATGCCCTATGACATGCAGGCATGGCAGCAGTTTGAATTGGAAACCGGATTGCCCGTAGTTGTCGATGCAGCTGCTGCCTATGGCAGCCAGTGGTTGCAAGGCGCACAGGGCACCTTGGTCTTCAGTCTGCACACCACCAAAAGCCTGCCAGCCGGCGAAGGAGGGCTCATCGTTTCCACACGCCCAGGCTTGGCTGCCAGGGTGCGTCAACTCTCCAATTTCGGCATCAATCTGGACCCCGCTGCAGGATTGCCAATCGGTTCGCTGGCTTCCATGGGCAGCAATGCCAAGATGAGCGAATACCATGCAGCAATCGGCCTGGCGTCGCTGCAAGTCTGGGAGGCGCACGCAGGGCAAAGGCGTGAGCTGCAGGCGGAACTGATCTCTGCCTTGAACAACGTCAGCGGCCACCGCCTGTCCTGGCAGGCACAGGGTAGCGGTGGTCCCTTGGCCGCGCCTTCCTTGCTGTGCGTTCGCCTGCAAAGCGGGGCGGCGCGCGCAGCACTGGAGGCTGCATGCCAGGCGGATCGCATCACAACCCGCCGCTGGTATCAGCCGCTGCTGCAGCAGATGCCGGTGCTCGAGTCTCAGTGTCTGCGGCTGGAAATACGCCATGCAGGCCCGTTGGCAGAGACGCTGCTGGGCTTGCCGTTCTTTCTGGGCATGACTCGGGATCAACGCCAGCGACTGTGCGACGTGGTGCTTAAGAGCCTGCCTGGGGAGTGTCCCAGGTCCGAGCCAGCCGGGGCTGGCGCCCATCTCAGCCACGCGGGCTGATTCAATCGGCGCCTATATGCTCCGCGCCGATCATTGATAGAAGTACAGGCAGGTGTCCCAGCGCAAATGGCCGTGGTGGCGCAGTCCTATCTTGTATCCGGGCTGCTGTTGCATGACATAGTCCGTGATCTCCAGCAGATCGGATGTCCGGTGGTAGGCGGAGATGGCCAGCTTGGGCGCATGGTTCTTCAGTGATTGGCGGGCCCCCTTGAGTGCGGACAGTTCTGCACCCTCCACATCCATCTTGATGAAGCTGGGCGCATCGTCAACGATTTCATCTATGGGGCGCACATCGATCATGTCGTCCTCGCTGCAGGCCGTGTCGGCCGCGTGGATGGAGCTGCCATAGCCGCCTTCGTGCTTGAAGGCGACCCTGCACGGGGTTTCGCCCACGCCGCAACCGTGGATGCTGATTTTTGAGGCCAAAGGCGAGCCTTCATAGCGGCGGCGCAAATCCTGCAGTCTTTGGATGTTGAAGCGATCAGGCTCGACTAGCCAGCTATGGGCGAAATCTCCGTCGGTGGCCTCGGCAAGACCCATGAACGCTTCACCCGCAGAAGCTCCGCAGTCGACCATCTTTTCCGATTTCCCGAAGCTCAACAGGCCAGACCTGAAATAAAGAGCTGAATAGGGGCGCTCTATTTCATAGTAGTGGCCTGGATCGCAGGTAAGTCGGTAATTCAGGACCGAATAAAGTGTTTGTACTGAATAATCATCCGACAGGCGTTGGGCCAGTTGCTGGTATCTCTCGACGTTATCTGCGATATATGGGCCCCAGTCTTCGATTCGGAAATCGAGCAGGCTGCTAATGCCAAATGCCCTGACGAATTGCTCAAAACTCATGTGCGAAATTCCATTGGTGCGGCACACATGGTTGAAGAAGAACTTGGGCTTGTCGTAGCCGCAGGTGTTGATCGCCACCACATCATGCTGCCCGCGGGCTTTGGAAACAAAGGCTTCGGTGGAGATCAGCGGAGTGCCATGCAGGTTGGACTCTTTCTGGCAGAGAAAATCATCCACTACGGCCTCGACAATGAAATTTCCCTCTTGAGCGATAGCGATGATATGTTCAGAAAATCCCTTGCTGCCCAAGAGAAAGAGTCGCATGGATGGAACATGCCTGGCAACGATGTCACAGAGATCCTGGGGAATGCCAAAAAATGGGTTATTTCGCAGTGCTGCCGCTGATTCGAGAAATTGCATCTCCATTTCATGAGTGCGGTAATCTGAGTGGATTTGATTTTTTTTCATGATGCGGTGCTTGCCTATGTGCCTTGGTAAACGTATATCGGCTCGTCATATCTCAGATCAAAAACCGTCTTGCTGGGAATGTCTTCATGATAAAGACGGGGCCAACCCAACTCACAGCCTCGTCCCACTGTGATGCCTTTCTTGATCATCGCCCCCATGCGTAAAATGCCATGCGCACCGATTTCTACGTTCTCGCCCACTTGCACACCATTTTCGATCCAGCAGGACGCTTTGATGATGCTGTTGGCGCCGATCTGAACGCCGTTGTGGATGATGGTATTGAAGTCTATACGGCTACCATGACCGATGCTGCAATGGTGACCAATGAAGCAGTTAGGGCCGACGAGGGCGTTCTGCGCCACGCTGGCCATGGGGCTGATGAAGGGCTCCAGGTTCAGACCGCGCTCCATGGCTGCCTGCATCAATTCCATGCGTTTGAAGTTGCCGAAATTCTCGTGAAAGGCAACGAAGGCGCTGCCTTGCTGAGGATCCAGAGTGTCGAGCACAGAGTAATCGAACTCATATTCTTCGCTTTGACGGACTTCGATTTTTTCAATCCGTTCATCGGGACGTATCTGTTTCCACGCATAAAAAACGGTATCCAGAAAATCACCGCAACCGATGATCCACCTAAATTTCATGGTCCGTCTCCATCAGAGTGGTGTACCAGCGCTCTATATTCCGGTTGGTGTGCTCGTAAGCGCCTTGTGTAGGAAGAGGGGCTTCATTATGCAGGACAGATTGGATGCCTTCTAGGATGGCGATATCCTCTCCGACAATCTGCTTGCTGTAGTGCATATGTGACAGCAACACTTGGCCAGAATAAGCGTAAGGAGCCTTTTTGCGGGCCGTCATAAAGAAAATTTCCACATCCGTCTTACCCGGAGCGATCGGTACGTGGTTTTCAATGGTGAAAGAGTAACCTCCATTTCCGCAGGCTATGTGCAGATTGGGATAGGCAATCCAGTTGAAATAGGCATCGGTATCGCCCCAGCGCTCTACCTTGTCCAGCCAGGGAACCCTGCGGATGGGGTCGATCTCCCCTTCTGGTCCTCCGTAGCTGAATTGGCGCATATCTCTCCGCAGGCCAGTCGGTGTGCAGTCCAGCTCTGGCTCGTTGATGGGTTTTCCGTCCTGAGCTGCGAATGGGAAGCTGGCGACTTTAGCCAAGCTCTTTGGATGGAGGTACTTCACATGGTTGAAGTCGCGCAGATTCTCGTAGACAAGCTTCCAGTTGAATTTTGCATGCCAAGTAGTCATCATGACTTCGCTGTCATAGGCCTCGGCGCTGCTTTGCAGCAATTCAATGAAACTTTCAGAGAACTGGTCTTCGAATTTCATGGGATCTACGGACAGATTGATGAAGAGCAATCCTCCAATCTGCTTGAGCGCGAACTCCCTCAGTTTCAGGGACTTTTTTTCACAGGCGTCCAGTCGATAAATTGCATCGCAGTCCGGTATGTTCTTTACCTGGCCCTGACTGTCATAGCTCCAGGCGTGATAGGCGCACACCAGCGGACGTGTCCCCGTGAAACCTTGCTGCAACGGTGCGCTGCGGTGCAAGCAGATGTTCTCAAAAGCGCGCAACTCTCCATGGAAGTTCTGGATGACAACGGGAATGCCTGCGATCTTGCGCGTGATGAAAGAATGGTTCTTGGGCAACAAGGAGGCAAGGCCAGCAAACAGCCACACCTTGCGAAAGATCTTTTTCTGTTCGCGTTCGAAGATTTCCTGCGACAAATAGTATTTGGGGTGCATGCGCGAGCGCATAAGAGAATTCCTGTCGCCTTCGGGTTTTTAGAAGATCACGCGCGCGGGATTGCCGAATACGGTGGAGCCGGCGGGCACGTTCTTGAGCACCACAGAACCGGCGCCCACGGTCGCTCCTTCGCCAACTTTGACGCCCGGTGTGATCGTGGCGTGTGGATGCACGATGGCGTAGTCACCGATTTGCGCGCCTCCACCGATGAAGGTCATGGCGCCTATCTGCGCATAATTGCCAATGCGCACGTCGTGCCCTATGACGGTACCGCTGTGGATATTGGCAAAGTCGCCGATCCATGTATCAGGACTGACCTGCACGCGCGCAGCCCAGAAGCAGCCTGTGCCCAGGTAAACACGCACGCTCAGGTAGCCGACAGTGTTGTAGGGCGTGCGTATATGGATGAATTCGCCGCCCTTGTCCAATATGGGTTGAGAAAAATGCTGGCGCGGGCGAGGCAAACCGATGGCGCAGACAAATGCCTCACCTGGCTGCGGTATATGAGTCAGTGGGCTTCCTATGATGCTGGCGTCGCAATCGATGCCATCTAGCATGTGCGGGCGCGTATCGAGAAATCCTGCAACCATCCACTCTTTTCCGCAGTCCAGTGAGTCGTGCATCTGAACCAGAACTTCGCGGCCCCAGCCTCCGGCACCTATGATGTAGATCTTTTTCATCAGATCACTGCTCCACCATCCATGATTAGGCTGGTGCCGGTCACCCAGCGGCTGGCGTTGGACAATAGGTACACCGCGCCATTTGCGACATCGTCTGGCTGGCCGAGGCCGAGGGGATGCCGCTCCTTCTGTTGCTGCAGCAGATCTTGGTGCGCATCCCACATTGGTGTAGCAATTGCCGAAGGGGAGATGCCATTGACGCGTATGCCTCGCTTTGCCTGTTCGAGGGCCAAGCATTTGATGATTCCCAGCAATGCAGATTTCATGGCCGAGTAGGGGCCCAAACCGCGCGTTCCTGTATGGGCAGCCGTGGAGAGCATGAAGATGATCGAGCCCTGCTGCCGGATGGCGTTGGTGTGCAGCAGGCGTTGGGTCAGCATGACGGGAGCGAGGAAATTGACTTCGTACATCTGGGTCATCATGGCCTCGCTCAACTGGCGCAGTGGGCAATGCTTTTGCAGGCCCGCGCAGTGCACGAGGCCATCCAGATTGCCGGCCGCCTTCACCAAGCGATCTCGGTCGGCGGCACAGGTCAGATCTGCCAAGACCTGTAAATGCCCTTCACCTTGCAGTGCTCCATAGGCTGCTTGCAGGCGTGCTTCATCACGCCCTGTGATGACCAAGCGTGCTCCGCGTCGTGCCAAGGTATCAGCGATGTGCCGACCAAGGCCCGACGATGCGCCCGTGATCAAAATTTTCTTGCCTTCGACGGAAAAAGGGTAGGTTCCTGAACGGCTCATGCGTAGATGTCCATTGGAGTGCTCAGCCCACCATCGAGAATGAAATAGTTGCGTGTAATCCAGCGGCTTGCGTTTGAAAGAAAGAAAACGGCCGCATGTGCCACATCCTCAGGCTCTCCCATTCCCAAGGGGGTCAGAGCGCACAATTCATCCATCTTGCCGCCGCTTTTTCCTAGTTCATCGAGCATGGGGGTGCGCACATAACCGGGTGCAATGCAATTGGCGCGCATCCCCTGTTTTGCCACCTCAAGTGCCAGTGAACGCATGGCGCCAAGAAGTGCTGATTTGCTGGCTGCGTAGGCGGCCGTTGCAAGTGCGCCACTGTGCGAAGAAAGCGCCGAGATGAAAACAATGGAGGCGCCTGCTGCGAAGTGTTTCTTCGCTAGCAGCAGGCGCGTCAGCATCATGGGTGCAAAAGTATTGCTGTCAAATATCTCATCCAAATGAGGTCGGCCGATAAGGCGAAAGGGCGTCAGCTTGGATATGCCTGCGGCATGCACCATTCCGTTGATGGTGCCTGTCTGTGTGACAAGTGTTTCCAGATCTTCTGCCTTCGACAGGTCGGCCACCACAGCCAGATGGTCGCTGCCTGCGAGCGCATTGAGCGTGGCCTGCAGGCGCAAGGAGTCGCGGCCAGTGATGACCAGTTGCGCTCCCATCTGGGCGCAACTCAGCGCGACCTGCCGGCCTATGCCCGAAGACGCACCCGTGACCAGGATGCGTTTACCCGCCAGCGAGAACGGATCCTGATCCATCATGCCTCGACCAGTGCAGGAAAGCAGGCAGACTCCATGTCCACAATGGCTCCGCCCCAGGAAAGACCCACACCGAAACCGCACAGCAGCAGCCGCTTTTCGCCATCAGCCAGCGCATCGCGCAAGCGGGTTGTGATGGTGACCGGCAATGAAGCACCGCTGGTATTGCCGAACTCCTGCAGGGATGACGGCACTTTCTCGGCGGGCAGGCCGAGCTTCTTGCGTATCGTCTCGTTGATCATGCGGTTGGCCTGGTGAAAGATGAAGTAGTCCACCTCTTCCTTGTTCCTGCCGGAGTACTGCATCAGGCGCTCGACCATGGGCGGGACGCGCTGTGTGGAAAAACTCAGCACGGCAGGGCCGTCGAGCACCAGGTCCAGGTTGGAGTACCAGAAGCCATCTTCACCCTTGCGCGCAATCGCATGTTCGAGTTCAAAGGGCTGGCGATGCCCGCCTACCGGGACCATGATGGCCTTGTGTCCGCTGCCATCGCTGTTCAGGTCGAAATGCATAGGGGGTGCTCCGGGCTGGTATTCCAGCGCTGTCGCCGTGGCGGCATCGGAGAACAGCGGGTCCTTGAGCGAGTCCCTGTGCTTGTAGCTGGACCGGTCTCCCAGCAGGATCAAGCCCTTCTTGACGACGCCCGAGGCCACCATGGAGCCCAGGATCTGCACCGCGAACGGATAACCGGAGCAACCCAGGTTGACATCAAAGGCCACGGTGCCGTGCGGCAGTCCCAGGCGGTCCTGCAAGATGATGGCCGTGGCCGGGGTCAGGTAGTCCGGCGACTGGGTGACCACGATCAGTGCATCAACCTCTTCGCGGGCCCATTGCAGCTCGGTGAGCAGCTTTTCGGCTGCATCGAACGCCAGGTCCGAAAAGCACTGCCAACTCGGACAGACCCTGCGCGTCAGTATGCCGATGTTGCGCACCAGGCGCTCACGTTCTGAACGCAGATGGGGGGGGACGTCGTTGATGTTGTGTACGACTTGCCGTGGCACGCAGCTGGCCATGCCCGCGAATCGCACGTTGTGCAGGGTGGACAGCGTCATGTCGTTCAGCCCAGCAGTTGGTAGAGGTCGTTGATGGTCGCGCAGTTCTTGAGATCGTCGCCCGTGATGGTTTTGCCGAAATCGACGTCGAACATGACGATCACGCCCAGTGCGGCCAGCGAGTCCCATTCGGGCAGGCGCTTGAGTTCGGTCTCTGGCGTCACTTCCACGGCCTCCTGGAAGTCCACGGCGGTCAGAAAGCTTTCGATGAATTGTTCAATGGAGGGCATGGACGGTGTTCCTAGTGAAAAACATCGTGCCCGGGCTTGGCCGCCAAGTCGCGGAGGGCGGCTGGGTGGGCTTCGCCCATGCAGGCACGAAATACGACGGATTCTGGCAGAGCCGCTTAGGCGCGAACGATGGAACTGGACAGGAAAGTGCGGTTTGTTTTGTGTACTGCCGCAGGTGCCGTGCTTCTCGGGCATCCGTGCCTGGCCGCAGGCCCCAGGAGTTGGGGCGGGCGCATCTATATCTTGTATGGCGGTTCGGGAGGGGTCGTCTGGGCAAAGTGTCAGGCTGGCATCAAAAAATCTTTGCAACGCCCCTAAAGTTCGCCGGGGCAGCTCCGAAAACCAACTCAGCAGAGGGACAAAAAGTCCTGAGCCCACCAAAAGCCGTTGCAAATCAATGTGAAAACGGCCGATGGTTGGATTGGGCCGCCGCCGCCCGCCTTGCGATAAGCGAGGGCACCGTGGCGGCGACGTATTGATTTCACTAGGAGCTGTCACCATGGCCATGACCATCAACACCAACATGCAATCGCTGAACGCCCAACGCAACCTGGGTGCTTCGCAAAGCTCGCTGTCCACCACCATGCAGCGTCTGTCGTCCGGCCTGCGCGTCAACAGCGCCAAGGATGACGCCGCCGGCCTGGCCATCGCTGAACGCATGAACGCCCAAGTCCGCGGCATGAACGTGGCTGTGCGCAACGCCAACGACGGCATCTCCCTGTCGCAGACCGCAGAAGGCGCGCTGGGCAAGATCGGTGAGAACCTGCAGCGTATGCGTGAACTGGCAGTCCAGGCAGCCAACGACACCAACGGCACGGCCGATCGCGGCTCGATGGACAAGGAATTCAAGCAGCTGGCCGAAGAAAACGCCCGCGTGATCAAGAACACCAAGTTCAACGGCCAAGAACTGCTGACGGGCTCGGGTGGCAATTCCGGCACATTCCAGTTCCAGATCGGCTCCAACACGGCAAGCGATAACCAGATCTCCATCACTACTTCGGATCTTGCCTCTGCCATGGGCAATGTGGCTCAGGGTACAGGCGCTAATGCAACCCTGGGTTCCACGGCTGCCACGGCCCTGGCGGCAGTCACCGCCCTGGACGATGCCATCGATGCCGTCAACGGCAAGCGCGCTGACTTCGGTGCTTCGCAGAACCGTTTCGATGCAGTGATCTCCAACCTGCAGGTGGCGTCCGAAAACACCGCGTCGGCACGCAGCCGCATCACCGATGCCGACTTTGCATCGGAAACAGCCAACCTGAGCCGTGCGCAGATCCTGCAGCAGGCCGGTACAGCGATGGTGGCCCAGGCCAACCAACTGCCCCAAGGCGTTCTGGCCCTGCTGCGCTGATAGTGCGAGTCCGGCGGCCTTCCCAAGCAGGAGGCGGCCGGAATTCTCCAAGCCCCAGGCATCTGCCTGGGGTTTTTTTATGGGCGGAAGGGTTGGCCAAGAGGGTGTTCGAAGGGTGAATTGGCGCCGGATCATGGGCTTTATCGGCGCTTTGGTGAGGGGGCTTTTCCGCACAATCGTCCACATCAGATAGGCAGGGCTGGAAGTTCTGGCGTGCTGTCTGGCGTTCTGGCGGCTTGGGGTCGTCGAACGGTTGGCTATTGTTCATGCCTAACGAGGAGCTGCCCATGGCATCCATCATCAACACCAATCTTGTTTCGCTTAACGCCCAGCGCAATCTCAGCACGTCCCAGTCGTCGCTGAGCACGACCATGCAGCGCCTGTCTTCGGGTCTGCGTGTCAACAGTGCAAAGGACGACGCGGCGGGTCTGGCCATCGCCGAGCGCATGAACGCTCAGGTACGCGGCATGAATGTGGCCATGCGCAATGCCAACGACGGCATTTCCATGGCGCAGACGGCCGAAGGCGCGCTGGGCAAGATCGGCGATAGTCTGCAACGCATGCGCGAACTCGCTGTTCAAGCTGCCAACGACACCAACGGTTCCACGGACCGTGACTCGTTGAACAAAGAGTTCCAGCAGCTGGCGCAGGAAATTGCACGTATCGTTGGAAGCACAAGCTTCAACGGTCGTCCTCTTCTGAACAGCTCCAGTCCGACAGTCTTCCAAGTGGGCGCCAACACTGGTGCCGACAATCAGATCACGATTTCCGCAGTGGATTTGACAGGCTCCGCTCCAGGTGGATTGGATATCAATACAGGAACGACGCCGCCTTCGTTGAATGGGTCCCTGGGTTCTTTGCTCGGTTCGGGCGGCACTCCTGCTGGCACTGCTGGCGACGCACGCCTTTCGATGGCCGCGATCGATACGGCGTTGGACGAAATCAACAATACACGCGCCACTTTTGGTGCTGCCCAGAATCGCTTTGAGGCTGTGATCTCGAACCTGCAGGTGGCGGCCGAAAATACATCGGCGGCACGCTCGCGCATCATGGATGCCGACTTCGCGGCCGAAACCGCCAACCTGAGCCGCACGCAGATCCTGCAGCAGGCCGGTACAGCGATGGTGGCCCAGGCCAACCAGCTGCCCCAGTCGGTGCTCAAGCTGATCCAGTAAGAAGGAGCCCGCGGGGCTTTTGAGCCTGGCTGCGCGGGGCGTGGCCAAGAAAAGCCTCAGGTTCCAGAAAAACCGGTCGATAAGATACCGGGGAATGCCCTCGGGCATTTGGTGTGCGTGTTCGCAAGGACGCGTTCTGCGCTGTGGCGCGGAGGTGTTCTGCACTTAGAAAGGGATGGTCATGGCCACCTTGAGTTCAGCTGGCATCAGCGGCAGCGGCCTGGACGAGACGATGATCGCCAAACTGGTGGCCCTGCAAAAGCAGTCACTGGTTCCGCTTCAGCAAAAAGCGTCTGTCCTGGATTCCAAGATATCCACGTTCGGACAGATCAAGTCCCTGATGTCCACGCTTCAGGACGCGGCCACTTCGCTGGCCAATGCCGATACGTGGCGTTTGGCCAATGCCACCTCGACCAATACGGCCGTGGCGGTTTCGGTGACGGACGCCAATGCACTGCCGGGGTCTTCGGTGATCTCGGTGGACAAGCTGGCGCGCAGCCAATCGGTGGCCACCGGCATCATGCCTGCGGCCACGCAGTTCGGCGCGGGCAAGCTCACCATCACCATGGGCTCCTGGAACGCGGACGGAACCCAATTCAGCAATCCTGGAACGCCCATGGATATCGATATCGCGGCGGGCGCCAAGCTGGAGGACGTGGTCCAGGCCATCAACAGCAAGGGCGCCGGCGTGGTGGCTTCGGTGCTCAAGGACGCCCAGGGCGAACGCCTCGTGCTGCGCTCGCGCAGCACAGGTGCGGATGCGGGCTTCACGGTCGGCTCCAGTGGAGATGCCAGCCTGTCGGCCCTGGCCTTCAATGGCAAGGCCACCACGAGCTCCGTGGCGCAGTACGCCCAGAACGCCGAGATCAATGTCAACGGCATCACGGTGCAATCGACAACCAACGAATTCAAGCAGACCCTGCCTGGACTCAATATCACGGTGACCCAGCAGACCACAGCGCCCGTCACGGTGACGGTGTCTTCGGACACTGAGGGCATGAAGAAGAAGATCCAGGCCTTCATGGATGCCTACAACGCGCTCAACGATGCGCTGGGCAGCTCCACCAAATACGACGCCGAGAGCAAGGTGGCTGGCGTGCTGCAGGGAGATGCCACCACGGTGGGCATGACCAACAGCCTGCGCAGCGTGCTCTCGGGCTCGGTCGTGGGCGGATCCGACACGCTCAAGCGCCTGTCGGACATGGGCATACAGATCCAGAAGGGCGGCAAGCTGGCCTTCGGGACGACGGCCAGCGACAAGACCAAGTTCGAGGCCGCTCTGAAGGACCCTGAGTCCATGAGCAAGATGTTCGCCTCGGCTGGCACCGATGGGCAGCCCAATACGCAAGGCCTTGCTGCGCGCATGAAGGACTTCACGAAGAAGGCCCTGGAGTTCGAAGGAACCTTCGACAACAAGAACAAGAGTCTGCAGGCGCTCAAGAAGGACAACGGCAAGTCCCAGGACCGGGTCAATGACCAGGCCGATTTGCTTGAAAAGCGCCTGCGTGCGCAATATGCGTCCCTGGATGCCAAGATGGGCAGCTATTCCTCGCTGAGCGCTTACATGAACCAGCAAGTGGCACAGTGGAATAAATGATGGCAGGACGGAGCGGCGGTCGTGTTTTCTGTAACCAATGCCCGGTGCCTCTAAATTTTCAGGCATTGCAGCCGAAGAACAAGACATCAAGGAAACGAACATGTACACATCGCTCAACCGCCGTGCTGCAAGTGCCTACGCCCAGGTCGGCGTCCAGTCGTCCGTGGACGGCGCATCGCCCCACCAGCTGATCCAGCTGCTGTTCGACGCGCTTGAAAAATCGCTGAACGCGGCCAAGGGAGCCCTGCAGCGTGGCGACATCGGTGAGAAGGGTGTGCAGATCGGCAAGGCCGTGCGCATTCTGGAAGAAGGCCTGAAGGCCTCCGTCAATCCCGATGAAGGTGGCGAGCTGGCCCAGAACCTGATTTCCGTCTACGACTACAGCATTACCCAGCTGACGCTGGCCAATCTGCGCAACGACGCGGCGCTGCTGCAAAGCGCGCAGGATGTGCTGGCTCCGATTGCCCATGGTTGGCGCGACATCGCCAACACGCCAGCCGTTGCCGGGACCTAGAAATGGAGCTGACATTGATTGACTTTTACCGTGCCATAGAAGACAGCAGCGCCAAGATGCTGCAGGCCGCACAGAACAAGGATTGGGAGGGGGTGACGCGCTACGAGGGCACTTGTGCCGTGCTGATCGAGCAGCTGCGGCTCAAGTCGCATGACGAGCCGCTGGCGCCCGATCAGCGCAAGGAGAAGGCCCGCATCATGCAGCGCATCCTGCGCAACGATGCCCAGATCCGCACGCTGGCCGAGCCCTGGCTGGCACAGTTCGAGCACATGTTCGACGGCCAGCCCCACGCCATGCATTGAGCAGGGCAGATCGGCAGGAGCTGCATCCGCAGCCTTCCTGCCGGCCAAAAAAAAGCCGCCTGATGTTCAGGCGGTTTTTTTATGGGCGGAATCTGCGGATGCCAGGGGCGGCTGAGGCTTCCCCCCCCGGCCGCTGTGGACTGATCAGGCCGCAGGCGCGGGCTGCACCTGCAGTTCGCTGAGCATGCGCAGCAGGATGCGGTTCACGTCCTCGATCTCGAAGGCGTGTTCTTCGCGCAGCTGGCGAATCGGTGCGGGATCGTCGGACTCCAGCGCAATGGCCATGAGCAGGGCCGGCGCGTAGGGGCCGGTGCGCGTCACTGCGGCGTCGAAGACGCGCTCGGACACGGGAATGCGGCGCAGCGCGGTTGGCAGGGGCTCGCCCAGCAGCTGGTCCAGCTGCGAGAGCAGGCCCAGCAGATAGACCTCGCGCTGCAGGTCGTGGCTGATGCCGGCCTCGATCAGTCGCTCGGTCAGGCTGGCGCGCAGCCGGATGGCGGTGCGCACGGGCACCAGGCTGGGCTCGGTGCAGGCGTGGGGCAGCTGGTCGGACAGCCAGCGCTGCAGCGTGCCGTATCCAAGCATCACCAGGCCGCGGCGCAGCGAGTCCACATTGCCCCGCAGGCCCAGGGCTGCGGAGTTGGTGTAGAGCATGAAGCGATAGGCCAGGATGGGGTCCTCGCCCAGGATCTGCTCGAAGGCCTCGATCGATTGCTCGGCATCGACGGCGCGCATCAGTGCGAGCACGGTGTCGCGGCTGGGCAGGGCGGCGTGATGGCGCTGGGCATGCAGCGTATCGGCCACGGGCCAGCCGGCGATGGCGCCCGCATGGAAGCTGTCCAGGCACAGATCGGTCAGGGCCAGGCTGTCCAGCCCCTCGTACATCTGGCCGCCCAGCAGTTGCAGGGGCGGCAGGGTGGGCGCGGGCCTGGCGGCCTGCTTCAGGGCCTGCAGCTTGGTCGGTGCCTGGGCTGCCTGGGCGGCCTGTTGCAGCGCAAGCGCTGTCTGGTTTTGCATGCCCGAAGCGCCTTCGGGCGGCAGGTGCAGCAGGCTGCTGGCAAACCAGTGGGCGGCCTGGGCGTCGGGCACATCGGACAGTGGCCCGCGCCACACCAGCATGAGGCCGCGCGCATGGGCCTGGCGCACCAGGTCGTAGATGGCGGAGTCCTGCAGCCAGTCGCCGCGCACCTCGATCCAGGGGCTGCCCTTGGAGGCGTTTTCCAGCAGGTCGCACAGCACCTGGCGCGACTGGGGCGACAGCAGTACCGGCGGCGACTGCGTGCCCCAGGTCTCGCGCAGTATGCGCAGCAGGTGGGCCACGTCGGCCTGGACGCCGGGTTCCTCGTGAAGATAAAGCTGCACGCCCGCCAGACGGCGGGCCTGGTTCCAGAGCGGCCTATAGCCGAGGGTCAGAGAGCTCAGGACGGACTGGACCATGGATGCATGCGCGGGTGGCTATCAGTTGATGAAGTTGAACAGTGACAGTTTCTGGATCGAGGCATAGGACTGCAAGGCAGCCTGCATGCCCACCTTCTGCATGTCCACATCGGAAAGGGCCTTGATCATATCGATGTCTTCGGCCCGCGAACGCGCCGCTTCCTGCTGGTCCGCCTGGTTCTTCATGTCGTCTTCAAGGCGGTCGGCGCGGTTGAGCTGGTCGCCGGCGAAGCTGCGCATGGCCTGGACACGGCTCATGCCGGCGTCGAGTTCGTTGAGGCCGCGTGCCAGCCCTTGCTGCATGCCGCCAGGGTCCGTGCCGCCGTTCTTGACTGCGGAAATCACGCCGTCGAGCACACTGAACAGGTCGGTGCGCTGGCTGGGCGCCAGCTTGAAGGTGTCGCCGGTGGCCGGGTTGCCCGAAATGCCGACGGACATGCCGTCCACGGTGAGTTTGCCGTCGGCGGGGAAGGCCGTACCGGCGGGAACCTTGTTGGTTGTGGTGCCCCCGGGGGCGGGCAGGGGGTTGAAGGCGTCGATGCTGTAGGTGACGGCGTTGGTGACCGGGTCCTTGACGAAGGCAATGGTGTAGGTGTCACTGGTCAGTTGACTGGGATCCGTTACGGTACCCAGGCTCGCGTAGGCGGAACTGCCGGCCACCGACTGGCGCGAGACGGAAAACACGCCGTTGCCCGTAGGCACGTTCATCCAGGTCGAGAACCCGTCCAGCGCGATCGGCAGCCCGTTCTCGCCGCCTGTGCTCTGGCCTGCCTGCAGCTGGGAGCTCGCGCCAGGCGTGGCGCTGGTCAGGGGGTCTTCCTTGCTGCCCAGTCCCCGGAAGAGAGGCATGCCATTGGAGTCCTTGGCATTGGCGTAGCTCAGGACCTGGTCGCGCAGGCTTTGGAGTTCCTGCACCAGCGCATCACGGGCCTTTTGGTCATAGGAGCCGTTGCCTGCCGCCAGGATCTTGTCGCGGAAGTCCTTGAGTGCGTCCTGGGCCGTACCCAGCTTGGATTCGCCCTGGGCGATCACATCGCGCTGCAGGCCCAGCACGCGCTGGTCGTTTTCGGAGCGGGAGATGCGCGTGAGTGCGCGTTCGGCCTGTGCGGCGGCCACGGGGTCGTCGCTGGCGCGCACCACGCGCTTGCCGGAGGTGGTCTTTTCCATCAGGTCCACCAGACTCGTGTTGCGCGAGTTCAGGTTGTTGATGGTGCTTTCGTACATGTTGGCCGTGCCAATGCGGGAGATGCTCATGGTGGAATGCTCCTGTCCTGTGATCAGCGGCCTACGGTTTGCAGAACGCTGTCGAAAATGCTTTGCGCGACCTGCAGCATCTTGGCCGAGGCCTGGTAGGACTGCTGGTACTGCAGCAGCTTGGCGGCCTCTTCGTCGAGGTTCACGCCCGAGACGGCCGTGCGGTCCGCCTCCAGGTTCTTGGCAATGGTCTCGGACAGCTTGGCCGCGTACTGCGCGCTCTGCGTGCGCGTTCCGACCTGGGCCATGGCGGTGGAAAAACCGTCGCTCAGCGTGGTCGAGCCATCGAAGAGCTTGCTGTCGCGCAGCGCCAGGAAGGAGCTGGCATTGCCCGCATCGCGCTGATAGGCGGTGCCGTACTGTGGGTCGGTGGCCTTGCCCAGCGTGACCTTGTCGCTGGTGGTTCCGTTGATGGCGGGCGTGCCGGTGATCTTGACCTGCAGGCCCGGTGCCAGCTGGATCGGCTGGCCGGAGGTGTAGGGGCCGGTGGCGGGAATGCCGCCTGCGGGTGCCGGGGTGATGGTGTATTCCAGCTGCCCGGTGGCGTTCTTGCTGAACGACACCTCGGCGCCGGCAAAGCCTGCCAGATTGAAGCCGGCACTGACCTGGATGCCGCCCATTTGCAGGGTTGCATCGCCCAGTGATTTGATGCTGGCCGCCACGGGGTTGGCCACGGCCAGGTCGTTGGGCGAGTGCACGGCGGCCTGGATGTCGTGGGCGCCCGCCGCCATGGGGCGGAACAGCACGGTGTTGCCCGACACGCCTTCGGCCTTGAGGTCGAAGCGCAGGCCGTCGATCTCCTTGGAGCTCAGGTCGGTCATGTCGGTGAAGTCCGTGACCTTGCCGTCCGACAGGCGGATGACCTTGCCAGCTGGGGCCGTGCTGCCGAAGACGATCTGGTAGTCGGATGCCTTGAGCTGGCTGGAGTCGACCACCGTGGTCGTCGGCGTGGTGGCGCCGGTCCACTGCGCGCCCGTGGTCGAGCCGTTGCTGACCATGGACAGCTTGAACAGATTGCTGCCGCTTTGTCCCGACAGCGTCAGGCCCAGGTTGTTTTGCTCGTTCAGCGAGTCGCCAATGGCCAGGGCCATGCGGCCCAGCAGGTTGCGGCCCTCGGTCAGGTCGCTGCCCTGGAACTGCAGCAGGCCGGCGATCTCGCCGCCACCCAGCATGGAGGGCGTCAGTTCCACGTTCTGGCCGCCGGGCTGCTGGAAGTACAGGGCCATCTTGCCGCTGCCCGGGAACTCGGTGGCTTCCTTGAGCGTGAGCTGGGCGGAATTGGGTCCCAGCACCAGCGGCTGGCTGCCGCCCACGAACAGGCTGATGCTGCCGTCGTCCGCAGGGATCTGGCTGGTCTGCACGTATTTGTTGATGTTGCGCACCAGCTGGTCGCGCTGGTCCAGCAGGTCGTTGGGCGTCTGGCCCGAGGCGATGGAGCGGCTGATCTGCGCATTGAGCGTGGCTACCTGGCCGGCCAGGCTGTTGACCACGGTCACATCGTTGCCCATCTGCTGCTTGGCGCTGTAGTCCAGCTCGTCCAGCTGGGCCGATGCCGAGCGAAAGCGCGCCGCCAGCTCGTTCATGCGCGTGAGCACCACCTGGCGCGCCGACGGGTCGGTGGGCGCACCGGCCACGTCGCCGAACGAATTCATCATGTCGGTGATCGCCGCGCCCAGGCCGGTCTTGCCGCCACTGAACACCTCCTGCATTTGCGTCAGAGATTGCGCACGTGCCGAGTCGGCCGCCGACACGGCGCTGGCCGTGGCTGCCTGGCGGTTGAGCAGGTCATTGAAGTTGCGCAGGATGGTGTTCACATCCACGCCATTGCCGATGTAGCCGCTGCCCATGTTCTGGCCCGGCGAGGTCTGGAAGGCCACGCTCTGGCGCGAATATCCGGCCGTGTTGACGTTGGCGATGTTGTGGCCTGTGGTCTGCAGGGCGATCTGGTTCGCCATCAGGGCGCGGGACCCGACGTTCAAAAGGCTCATGACGTGTTCTCTGGTTAGGCTTGGGCACGTGCCGCGCTCTGCACGGCGCTCTGGATGGCGCGGCTGAGCTTGCTGGCGTATTCGGGATCGGTGGCGTAGCCGGCTTTCTGCAGCTCGGTCGCATAGGCCAGGGCAGAGTCGGTCTTTCCCATGGCTTTCTCGTAGCGCGGATTGCTGGTGATCAGGCGCGCGTAGTCGCGGAAGGACTCCTCGTAGGAGTCGTAGGCGCGGAACTTGGCCGTGACCTTGCGCGCCACGCCGTCGATGTATTCGGTGGTCGTGACCTCGGCGACCTTGCCCGTCCAGCCCTTGCCGGCCTTGATGCCGAACAGGTTGTGGGCATTGCTGCCATTGGCATTCTTGATTTCGCTCTTGCCCCAGCCGGTCTCGTGTCCGGCCTGGCCCAGCATGAAGGCGGCCGGAATGCCGCTTTCCTGCGCCACGCGTGCAGCGGCGTCGCCATGGTGGGCGACGAAGTTGTCACGGCCCTTGGGCGCGGGCGCGTAGGCGTTGACGGACTGGGCCGCGCTGCTGCGGCTGCCGCTCCAGGCAGCTGTGGTGCCATTGGCGCTGCCGGCCGTGCTGCGCCAGGCGATGCGGCTCATGCTCAGTGTGGAGGGCACGGAGATCTCGGCATCCTCGGCGGCTTCCGAGCCCATGGTGCGGGCCAGCTGGCGCGTGATGGCGTCCGACAGGCCGCCGGGCTGGCCCGACATGGCCACCGACAGCTGCTGGTCCAGCATGTCGGTGCTCAGGTTGCCCTGTGCGCTGTCGAGCAGGCCGGACTTCATGGTGGCCTCGCGCATGCTCTTGATCATCTCGCGCATGAACAGCGATTCCAGCTGCTTGGCGGTTTCCTTCGCGGCCTGCGGGCTGTTCTCGCCGGCCGCGAATTTGAGTGCGTTGAGGGACCGGGCGTCGGCCGCCAGCGCATTGCTGGCCGCAGTCTGCGATCCATTGGGAAGTGCGATGCTCATATCACCTCCAGTTCGGCATTGAGGGCGCCTGCGGCCTTGATGGCCTGCAGGATGGCCAGCAGGTCCTGGGGCGTGGCGCCCAGCGTGTTGAGTGCGCGCACCACGTCGGTCAATTGCGGGGAGCCGGGCATGTTGATGATGTTGCCGGGCTCCTGCTTGATCTGGATGTCGGACTTCTGGGCCACCACGGTCTGGCCCTGCGAGAAGGCGCCGGGCTGGCTGATCACCGGCGTGGTGCTGATGGTGATGGCCAGGTTGCCATGCGCGATGGCGCAGGGGCCCAGGGTCACGGCCTGGTTGAGCACGATGGAGCCCGTGCGTGCATTGATCACGACCTTGGCCGAGGGCTTGGAGGTCTCGATCGGCATCTCCTGGATCTCGGCGATCATGCGCACGCGCGATCCCGGGTCCTGGGGTGCGGACACGCGCACGGTGCGCCCGTCCAGCGCCTGTGCCACGCCCTGGCCCATGCGCTGGTTGATGGCGCGCACCACCTTGTCGGCGGTCTGGAAATCGGTGGCGTTCAGGCCCAGCGTGATGCTGTCGCCTTCATTGATCGGGGTGGGTACGGCGCGCTCGACCTGGGCGCCCTGCGGCACGCGGCCGGCGCTCAGGTGGTTGATCTGTACCTTGGAGCCGCCGGCCGAGGCGCCGGCGCCGCCGACCACGAGGTTGCCCTGGGCCAGTGCATAGATCTCGCCATCGGCGCCGCGCAGCGGCGTGGCCACCAGGGTGCCGCCCTTGAGCGACTTGGCATTGCCCACGGAGGAGACCACCACGTCGATGGCCTGGCCCGGCTGGGCAAAGGCCGGCAGTTCGGCGGTGACGATCACGGCCGCCACGTTCTTGAGCTGCAGCTGGCCCGAATTGCCTGTGGCGGGCAGCGAGATGCCCATCTGCTCCAGGTAATTGGCCAGCGCCTGCTTGGTGTAGGGCATCTGGGTGGTCTGGTCGCCCGTGCCGTCGAGGCCGACCACCAGACCGTAGCCGGTCAACTGGTTGCTGCGCACGCCCTGGATGGCAGCGACCTCTTTGATGCGTGTTGCATGCGCCGGCAGGGTCAGCATGCTGGCGCCAAGGGCGGCTGCAACCCAGAAGGGGCGCTGCGCTTGGCGCAATGTCAGGAGCATGGACAGTACTTTCATGCTGTCCATTCTCCGGAGAATCAGAACGGCATAACGTTCAAAAAGAACCGGGACAACCAGCCAATTGACTGCGCTTCCCCGGCCTGTCCGCGGCTGCGCGATTCCACGCGCACATTGGCCACCTGGGTCGATGCGACCAGGCTGCCGGGCTGCATCGTGCGCGGGTCCACCGTGCCCGTGAAGCGCAGCACATCCACGTTGTGGTTCACGCCGATCTGCTTTTCTCCGGCGATCACCAGATGGCCGTTGGGCAGCACATCGACCACTGTCGTGCTGATGGCGCCCGTGAACGTGTTGTCGCTCGACGTCGAGCCCGAGCCCGTGTAGTCGTTGTTGTTGTTGAAACCGATGTTCGAGCGGTCCTTGAGATTGGCCAGCGCATTGCCCGAGAACAGCGGCAGCGCAGAAATCCCCGCCGTGGTCTTGTTGGAGCGCTTGAGGCCCGAATCCGACTTCTGGCTGGCCGTCACGCGCTCCACGATCTGCACCGTCACCATGTCCCCCACCAGGCGCGCGCGCCGGTTCTCGAAACCGGGACGGTAGCTGGCGGCATTGAACAGGCTGCCCGTAGGGCTGCCCGCCACGGGCGCGGCGGGCATCAGCACCGGAGGCGCAGTGGACGGCATGTCCACCGGCGGCGGGTCATTGAGCGTCGTGCAGCCCGACAGGACTGCCGCCAGCGCCAGGCACGTGCCCGTTGCGGAAAGGGAGAAGGTTCGTTGGGTCATGGCGATGTTCCCGGGTTCAATGGTTCATGGCTGCGCATGCAGACCCCACCCTCGAGAACTGGCATGTCCCAGCCCAGGGACACCGAGGAAGGGCCGCCCCGCACCGAGGGTGTCGTCCCCCTCCCGCGCAGCGAGAGAGGGGGAAGCGGCGAAGCCGCTCAGGGGGAGAGATCGATTACAGCTGCGCCAGCTTGGCCAGCATCTGGTCCGAAGTCGTGATGGCCTTGGAATTCATTTCATAGGCGCGCTGGGTCTGGATCATGGTCACCAGCTCCTGCACCACGTTCACGTTCGAGCCTTCCAGGTAGCCCTGCTTGATCATGCCCATGCCGTTGACGCCGGGCTGGCCCTGCTGGGGCTGGCCCGAGGAAGCGGTCTCGGTGAACAGGTTCTGGCCACGCGGCTCCAGGCCGGCCGGATTGATGAACTGGCTCATGGCGATATTGCCCACCTGCTGGGGCGCGGCCTGTCCGGCCATGGTCACGCTGACCACGCCCTCGGGGCTGATCGACACCTTGGTCGCGCCCTGGGGAATGGTCACGCCGTTGGCGATGGGCATGCCGCTGGCCGTCACCAGCTGGCCCTGCGCATCGACCTGGAAGGAGCCGTCACGGGTATAGGCCGTGGTGCCGTCGGGCATGTTGACCTGGAAGAAGCCGTTGCCGTCGATGGCCACGTCCAGCGCATTGTTGGACTGCTGCAGGGCGCCCTGCAGGAAATTGCGCGAGGTGGCCACCGTGCGCACACCCAGGCCCAGGTGCAGGCCCGTGGGCAGCTGGTTCTGCTCGGTCGTCTGCGAGCCGGACTGGCGCAGGTTCTGGTAGATCAGATCCTCGAACACCGCGCTGGCGCGCTTGTAGCCCGTGGTCGAGACGTTGGCCAGGTTATGGGAAATCACGTCCAGCTGGGTCTGCTGGGCTTCCATGCCGGTCTTGGAGATGAACAGTGAATTGATCATGGCGTTTTCCTTTTCAGTGCTTTCAGCCGTTCATGCTCAAGAGTTGGCTGGCCGTCTTGTCATTGGTTTCTGCCGTCTGCAGCAGGCGCATCTGGGTCTCGAACTGGCGGGCGGCGGCGATCATGCCGACCATGGTCTCCACCGAGTTCACGTTCGAGCCTTCGATGGCGCCGGACAGCAGGCGTGCGTTCTCGTCGTTGGGCAGCGGATCGCCGTCGCCCGTGCGGAACAGGCCGTCATTGCCGCGCACCAGCGCGGCGTCCTCGGGCGGCGTGGCCAGCTTGACGCGGCCTACGGCCACGGGCAGCTGGTTGCCGGTCTTGGCGGTCAGCGTGCCGTCCGAGCCCAGCGTGATCGTGGATTCGGGGGGAATGTCGATGGGGCCGCCGCCGTCGGACAGCACGGCCTGGCCGTTGCTGTTGACCAGCTGGCCCTCGGGGGAGACCTCGAACACGCCGTTGCGCGTGTAGGCCTCCTGGCCATCCAGGCCCTGGACGGCGAACCAGGCGCGGCCCATGGCCATGGCGTCCAGTGCGCGGCCCGTGCGCTGGGTGGGTCCGGGCGTGTCCACGTAGCCGGAGGTCGCCTCCAGCGCGAACACGCGCGTGCCCGCGCCGCTGCCCTGCAGGGGCACGGAGCGGAAGGTGGACATTTCGGCCCGGAAGCCGTTGGTGCCGGCATTGGCCAGGTTGTGGGCCAGCACGGACTGACGCTGCGCCGCTGCGTTGGCGCCCGTCATGGAGGTGTAGATGATGCGGTCCATGCCGGCTCTCCTGACTCAGTTCTTGGCTATCAGCGCAGGTTCACCAGGGTCGAGAAGACCTGGTCCTGGGTCTTGATGGTCTGGGCATTGGCCTGGTAGGCGCGCTGCGCGGTCATCATGTTCACCAGCTCGGCGGTCAGGTCCACGTTGGAGTCTTCCAGCGCGCCCGAGCGCAGCGAGCCGAAGGTGCCCGACTCGGCCGTGCCGTTCAGCGCCGGGCCCGAATCCGAGGTCTCCACCCACTTGTTGTCGCCCACGGCGCCCAGGCCCTGGGTGTTGGTGAAGGCGGCCAGGGCCAGCTGGCCCTCGGTGCGCGTCACGCCGTTGGAGTAGGTGGCCACGATGGAGCCATCGTTGCCGACATTGATGCCGGTGAGCGCGCCTGCGGTGTAGCCGTCCTGCTTGAGGCTGCTGACCGCGAACTTGGAGCCGAACTGCGAGACGTTGGAGAAGTCCAGCGTCACGCCCGCCGTGCCGTTGATGGTGCCGGGCGTGGGCGCGTTGGGGTTGCTGCTCTTGATCTGCGCCGTCACGGGGCTGCCGCTGGTGATCTTGCCGGAGGCATCGAACACCAGGGTGGTCAGCAAGGTGGCGACCTTCGGGGGCGATGCCGTCGGATCGTCCAGGCCGTCGTAGACCTTCCAGGTGTTGGATGCTGCGTCCTTCTCGAAGTACATCTGCACCGGCGTGGGCACGCCCTGGCTGTCATAGACGTTGATCGAGGTGCCATAGGTGGCGCGCGGCGTGGCGGGCACGGGCGGCGTGGCGGTGGAGTTGCCGGCTGCGGGCGTGGCGCGCGCATCGAGGTTCAGCGACACGTCGATCTTGGTCGTGGTCTTGGCAGCGATCGGCTGGCCCGAAGGAAAGACCATGGGAACTGGCTGGCCGCCGGCCAGCACCTTGCCCGTGGTGGCGTCCACGGGGTAGCCCATGACGTTGTCGCCCTGCACGGTCTTGAGGTTGCCCTGCTTGTCCAGGCCGAAGTTGCCGGCGCGCGTATAGGCCGTGCTGCCGTCGGGCTGGCGCACGACGAAGAAGCCGTTGCCGTTGATGGCCACGTCCAGGTTGTTGCCCGTGGTGGTGATCGGGCCCTGGCGGAACTGCTGGGTCACGGCGGCCACATTGACGCCAATGCCGCTGTTCTGGCCGCTGGCCGAACCCACGGCGCTGGCCACGGCCTCGGCGAACTCGGCGCGCGAGGACTTGAAGCCCGTGGTGTTGGCGTTGGCGATGTTGTGGCCGATCACGTCCAGGTTCTTGCTGGCGGCGTTCAGACCCGAGAGGCCTTGTTGGAATCCCATGGTGTGCTCCTGCGATGTATTTGGGTGGATGGTGCGGGGGTCAGTACACGGCCTTGACGGAGGCGTAGGCGACGTTGGTGCCGTCGTCCAGCTCCAGCGTCAGCTTGCCGTCGGTGGTGCCTGTGGCGAGCACCGCATGGGGCGACAGCGTGGTCGAGGCCACGACCGTGTCGGCATTCGTGGCCTGCACCGTGTAGCGCAGCTGGCTGGCGTCGCCCGTGTACTTGCTGCCGTCCCAGGTGAAGTAGTTGCGGCCAGCGGTGCCGCTGCCCAGCTCGACGGTGTCCACCAGCTCGCCGCTGGCGGTGGTGATCTGCACCTTCACGTCGGCGGCCGGGCCTTCGAGGTCGAAGGCAGCCGTATAGGACTTTTCCTTGCCCACGCCCAGGGTGTTGCCTTCGGTCAGCACGGTGCGGCCGATCATCTGCGTGCCCTGCAGCACCTGCATGGCGGTGAACTGGCCGGCCATGCTTTCCATGGTCTTGTTCAACTGCTGGATGCCGGTGACGGTGTTGATCTGCGCCATCTGCGAGGTCATCTGCGCGTTGTCCATGGGATTCATGGGATCCTGGTTGTTCAACTGCGCGACCAGCAGCTTCAGGAAACGGTCCTGCGCCGCCGCGGGGTCGGTGGTCGAATTGCTCGTGGCGGACTTGTTGTTGATGTCGGCCGTGCTGGCGACGCTGCCTGCGCCATAGATCATGGGAGTGGCTCCTGGAAAGTGGTGCGGACGGGGCTCACTGGCCCATCTGCAGGGTTTTGAGCAGCAGCGACTTGGTCGTGTTCATGACCTCGACGTTGTTCTGGTAGGAGCGCGAGGCCGAGATCATGTTGACCATCTCGTCCACGGCGCTGACGTTGGAGTGCGTCACATAGCCTTCGGCATCGGCCAGCGGGTGCTGGGGGTCGTGGATGCGGCGGCCGGGCGTGTTGTCCTGGCTGATGGCGCTGACGCGCACGCCAGAGGAGCCTTCCTCGCCCATGGCCACGGTCTGGAAGACCACCTGGCGCGCCTGGTAGGCCTTGCCGTCGGGGCCGGCCACGGCATCGACGTTGGCCAGATTCGAGGCCACGACGTTCAGGCGCTGCGATTGGGCGCTGACGGCACTGCCGGAGATGCTGAAGATGGAGAACATGGACATGGGAAAGCTCCTGTGGTCTGTGGCGCCGGCTTACTGGCCCTGGATGGCCGACAGCATGGTCTTGGCCTGGCCGTTCAGAAAGCGCAGCGTGGCTTCGTAGCGCACGGCGTTGTCGACGAAGTTGGCGCGTTCGCGGTCCAGGTCCACGGTGTTGTTGTCCATGTTGGTCTGGGCCTGCACCGAGTAGCCGAGATGGCTTTGCGCGCTCTGCCCCGAGGCGGCGGCAGGCAGGGGAATGTGTCCGCCCTGGCTGACGCTGGCCAGCGTCATGGGCGAGGGGCCGGAGGTAACGGCCGTCAGCGCCTCGCGGAAATTGAAGTCGCGCGCCACATAGCCCGGGGTGTCGGCATTGGCGATGTTGCTGGCGATTGCACGCTGGCGCTCGGCGCGCAGCACCAGCGCCTTGCTCTGGAAGTCCAGTCGTTCAGTCATCTTGTCGAGCATGTCGGCCTCGCCCTCTGGGATTTGCGGTGATCGGTTGACGAAATGGCGGCAGCCCACGGACTGCGGCATGCGTCGATTATGGAAATCGGGCCCGAACGCTAAAGCGCGAAGAAAGCGCGTTTGCCTGCGCAGTTCGGCGCTTCGGAAAAGAGCGCTCGCCCTATATTTGCTGGCATCGCTCCAGGTGTCCCACCCATCCTGACGGGAGGCCGGAGCAAGTCAGGAGCCACAGCCATGCCGAACTTCAGCACCGCCCATTCGCCATCCGCCGTCCGAGCCCTCGCTCGCGCCGCCGCATGCGCTGCGCTTGCCGCTGGAGCGTCGCTGGCAGGCCCTGCCTTCGCGCAGAACGCTCCTGACGGTGCAGCCCAGCTCAGCCAGATCGGCCAGCGCTTTGCCGACGAGGCCCTGCAGCAGGGCATGGCCGGCGCGGGCGCCTTGCCCCTGCGCATGGAAGTGCAGATGGGCCAGCTCGATCCCCGCCTGCGCCTGGCCGCCTGCGCCAAGGTCGAACCCTATTTGCCCGCAGGCTCGCGCCTGTGGGGCCGTACCCGCCTGGGTCTGCGCTGCCTGCAGGGCGCCGTGGCCTGGAATGTGTTCCTGCCCATCACGGTCAAGGCCTGGGGGCCGGCCTGGGTGCTGCAAAACGGCGTGCCTTCGGGCCGCCCGCTGTCGGCCGACGATGCCGTCCAGGCCGAAGTGGACTGGGCCGAGGAATCGGCCGCCGTCTACGCCAACCAGCAGGACTGGGTGGGTTTGGTGGCTTCCCGCCCGCTGGCCGCAGGCCAGGCGCTGCGCCAGAACATGCTGCGCACGCCGGCCCTGTTCGCGGTGGGTGCCGAAGTGCGCGTTCTGGTCAACGGTGGTGGTTTTTCCGTCACATCGTCGGGCAAGGCCATGTCGGCCGCCGGCGAAGGCCAGACCGTGCGGGTTCGCATGGATAATGGCCGGCTCATCTCCGGGGTGGTGAATCCCGAGGGCGTGGTGCTGGTCCAGTAAAAAAACCTCAAGTTTTGTTCCAGGCAGTCGAAAGCTAGGCACAGCGCCTCACGCCGCCAGGGCGATTGGAGAATCAAGATGAAGATAGGTCAAAAACCGGAACTGCCCGCCGCTGCCTCCCAGGCCGCCGCCAAGCAGCCCAAGACAGCCAGCACCATTGCCACCGAGGAATCCTCCGCCCAGGCCCAGCCTGCCAAGGCGGCCGGTGTTCCCGTGTCGTTCTCGACCTCGGCCCGCGCACTGGACCAATCTGGTCGCGCCACGGCCGACTTCGATGCCAACCGCGTCAAGGAAATCCGCGAAGCCATTGCCAACGGCACCTTCCGCGTGAACGCCGACGCCGTGGCCGACAAGCTGCTGGCCAACTCCGAAGAATTCCTCTCGCACTCGCGCGTCTGAGCGCGGGTTCGGTTCTTTCTCGGTTTTTTCCTTCCGGCGCGAGCACGCGCTTTCTTTTTTCAGCAAGGCCTGTCCCATGACTCTCAGCGAGATGCTCGATTCCCTGGACGCGGTGGTCCGGATGGTGTCCGCCTCGCTGCAATCGAAGGATGCGGTCGCGCTGGAGCAGTCCAGCACCCGGCTGCGCGATGCCATGGCGGCGTTCTCCGAGCTGGCCCGGCGCTTCAGCGCGGCCGACTGGACGCAGGAGCTGCGCGAACGCGCCCAGGCCCTGGGCGAGCAGATGGCCATGCAGCGCGACCAGCTGGCACGCATGGCCGTGGTGGCCCAGAGCCAGGCGGCGGCGCTGATTCCCCAGACTTCGGACCAGGCCACGTATGGACGCGACCTGTATGGACATCCCCATGCCGGACCGGGCAAGGCGCGCATCTACCACTCGGCCAGCTGAAGCCGCGTCCCTTTTTTCTCTCTCTTCTCTCTTTTCTTTCTTCCCGCTGCTCAACCCTCCGGCATTCGTGTCCGAGGGTTTTGTCCTTTCCGGGCTGGGATTCGGTTGAATGAATCTGCGCAGCGGGCGCAGGCATGGCTGGAGCTTGGGCGTACCCATCCATGCGCGGGATGAGGCTGCGCTTGGTCAAAGAGGTGGAGGAGAGGGAATGCTGGATGGCCGTGCGCAGGAAGCGCGGCCAGGAATGAGGGACGGCCAGAGGCCAGATCCGGGGAAAACGAAGCAAGGACCCTGAAGGCGGCAGGATCCGAAATGCGCGGAAATGACGCTGCCGTGCAATGGCAATGCAAGCGCAATGCAATCGCAATGGCGCGCGCAAATCCCGTTCGGTCTGCGGTTTGCGGTCTGCGGTCTGCGATCTGAGGAGGCAAAGAGGGTCCGGCCGGGGCCGGACGTCCTCACACCTGCATGTTCATCACGTCGGTATAAGCCTGCACGAGCCGGTTGCGCACCTGCATCGTGGCCTGGAAGCCGATCTGCGCCTTTTGCATGGCGATCATGGTTTCTTCGAGGCTGACGGCCGGGTTCTCCAACTGCACCTCACGCTGCAGCTGGCTGGAGTTGTTCTGGGCTGAACTGACGGACTGCAGCGCGCCTTGAAGGGCCTGGCTGAAGCCGCCAGCCGCCACTTTGGTCGATGCGTCGCCTGCGCCCACGCCTTTGGGGAGCTGGGTGCCGTACAGGGGAGAGGTGGTACTGGGGATGCGAAGGTCCATGACACATTCCATCGGAGTTAGCAAGATGACGAGATCGTAGGGCGGCAGGGTTTTCGCATCGCGGCAAATAGACGGCCAAACGGCGCGCTTATCGGGCGAATGTGAAGCGGCGGACTTCGAATAATCGACAGCACGCTAGGGTCCTGTGTGTGCAGGGCTCGAACACCTGGAACCAAGATGTCTGCTGTCGCTGAAATCCCTGTCCCTCAAGCCACTCCCGTGCCCCAGCCTGCCTTGCAGCAGCGCTGGACGGCCATGGACCGTGGCGCGCGCCTGCGTTGGGGCGCGATCGCCGTGCTGCTGGTTGTCGCCCTGGGTGCGGCGGCCATGTTCTACCGCCAGCCGGACTACAAGGTGCTGTTCTCCAACCTGAGCGACAAGGATGGCGGCGCCATCGTCGCCCAGCTGTCGCAGATGAACGTGCCTTACCGCTACACGGAAGGCGGCGGTGCCATCCTCATCCCGTCCGACCGCGTGCACGATGTGCGCCTGAAGCTGGCCACCCAGGGCCTGCCCAAGGGTTCGGTGACGGGTTTCGAGCTGATGGAGAACAGCAAGTTCGGCATCACCCAGTTCCAGGAACGCCTCAATTTCCAGCGCGGTCTTGAAGGCGAACTGACGCGTTCCATCCAGGCCCTGGCCGCCGTGCAAAGCGCACGCGTGCACCTGGCCCTGCCCAATCAGAACGGCTTTTTCCGCGAGCAGCAAAAGCCCTCGGCCTCGGTGCTGCTGAGCCTGTACCCGGGCCGCGTGCTGGACCGCACGCAGATCGCGGGCATCGTGCACCTGGTGGCCTCCAGCGTGCCCGAGATGGCTCCCACGGCCGTGAGCATCCTGGACGACTCGGGCAAGCTGCTGTCGCAGTCGCCCGACGGCAACGCCAACGCCGTGGACATGCAGCAGCTGAACTACACCCAGCAGATCGAGCAGCAGTACGTGCGCCGCATCCTGGAGATCCTGGAGCCCGTGGTCGGCAAGAACAATGTGAAGGCGCAGGTCTCGGCCGAGATGGATTTCAGCCAGACCGAATCGACTTCGGAGCAGCACCGCCCCAACCAGTCCTCCGACGCGGGCGTGGTGCGCAGCCAGCAGGTGGTGGAGAGCACGGGCGAGCAAAAGCCGCCCCAGCCCACGGGCATTCCCGGCGCCACCAGCAACCAGCCGCCCCAGAACGCTTCTGCGCCGGTCAACGGCGCCAATCCCGCGCCCCAGGCGGCCGACGGCCAGAACGCCGCCCGCTCTGCCAGCAAGCGCGAGTCCATCACCAATTACGAAGTGGACAAGACCGTGCGCCATACACGCGGCAGCACGGGCAGCATCAAGCGCCTGACGGCCGCCGTGGTCATCAATGCGCCCCTGGTGGCTGCCCCTGCGCCGGCCGCTGCCGGTGCGGCCGGTGCGGCAACCGATGCAGCCACCGTCGCTGCCGCCGCACGCGGCCTGACGGCAGCGCAGCAGGCGCAACTGCTGACCCTGGTGCGCGAGACCGTGGGCTACAGCGCAGAGCGCGGCGACTCGGTCAACCTGGTCAGCACGCCCTTTGTGCAGGACGAAGTGCCCGCCGATGTGCCGCTGTGGCGCCAGCCCGAAGTGCTGGACATGGCCCGCAGCCTGGGCGTGCCCATCGGCCTGGCCCTGTTCGGCGCCATCTTGCTGCTGGGCCTGGTGCGACCCATGCTCAAGGGCCGCAAGACGGTGGCCGTGGGCGGACAGCTCAATGCCATCGAAGGCGAGCAGCTGGACCGTCCGGCGCTGGCTGCACCCGCTGTCGATCTTTCGCCCACGCAGGAGCAAGTGCGCCTGGAGCAGGCGCGCCAACTGGCCAAGCAGAACCCGATCGCGGTGGCCAACATCGTCAAGACCTGGATCAACGGCGAGGCCACCTGAGCCTCTCAAAACACGGATTGCTGAGATATGGACGAACGAGGCCTGAACGACGCCGCCATCTTGCTGGTCTCCCTGGGCGAGGAGGAAGCGGCCGAGGTGTTCAAGCACCTCACCCCGAAGGAAGTGCAAAAGCTCGGCGAGACCATTGCGCACATGCGCGGTGTCTCGCGCGAGAAGGTGGACTTCGTCATCAACCGCTTTGCCGATGACGCGGCCGCGCAAAGCCTGCTGGTGGACGACGCCAGCGGCTATGTGCGCTCGGTGCTCAAGCGCGCCCTGGGCGACGACAAGGCGGCGCTGTTGATCGACCGCATCCTGCAGGGCGGCGATGTCTCCGGCATCGAAAGCCTCAAGTGGATGGACCCGCTGTCCGTGGCCGAACTGCTGCGCGGCGAGCATCCGCAGATCGTGGCCGCCATCCTCGTGCACCTGGAGCACGAGCAGGCCGCTGCCGTCCTGATGCAGCTGCCCGAGCGTTTCCGTAGCGAAGTCATGCTGCGCGTGGCCACGCTGGAAGGCATTCAGCCGACCGCGCTCAAGGACCTCAACGAGGTGCTGTTCCAGGTGCTGGCCGGCGGCGACAAGATCCGAAAGACCTCGCTGGGCGGCGTCAAGACGGCGGCCGAGATGATCAACAACCTCGGCGGCAATGCCGACGTGGCCGTGCTGGACACCATCCGCAACTACGACCCGGACCTGGCTCAGAAGATCATGGACAAGATGTTCGTGTTCGACGACCTGGTCAAGCTGGACGACCGCTCGGTGCAGCTGGTGCTGCGCGAGGTGGTGTCCGAGACGCTGATCATCGCGCTCAAGGGCGGCTCGATGGAAGTGCGCGACAAGATTCTGGCCAACATGTCCATGCGTGCCGCCGAGTCGCTGCGCGAGGACCTGGAAGGCCGCGGCCCGATGCGCCTGTCCGAAGTGGAAGCGCAGCAAAAGGAAATCCTGAAGGTGGTGCGTCGCCTGGCCGAAGAAGGCCAGATCACCATCGGCAGCGGTGCGGAAGACAGCTATGTCTAACGGCATGAACTCGCGCTTCATCCCTTCCGAGGAGATCGACGAGCGCCAGGTGGTGCAGTGGCGCTTCGGCGCCGTGGACCACATGGGCGGCCTGAAAAGCCTGCCCAGCCTCGCGGGGCTGCCGGACATCCAGGGTGCGCCCGCCGCATCCGGTGCTCAGGCTGGGCATGGCGGCGCGGGCATGGCGCGCGCGCCTGCCTCCTCGTCGGGCTTTCACAGCCTGTCGCTGCCCGGCCGCTCCGATGCGCCCCGGCTGGAGGCCGACTCCATGGTGCTGGATGTCGAAGCCGACACGCCGGGCGCCCCGGCCTCCACCGCCCCCGCAGTGGATGAGGAACAACTGCATGCCCTGCTGGAACAGGCACGCGCCGAAGGCCATGCCGAGGGCCTGGAGCAGGGCCGCCAGGAAGCCCGGCAGCAGTGGCAGCAACACATGGATGACTACGTCTCCGGCAAAGGCCGCGAGACGGCGCAGCGCGTGGACGCGCTGCTGTCCGGCCTGGATGCCGGCTTCAAGCAGCTGCAGACGGATGCCGCGCAGGAACTGCTCAACCTGGCCTGCGACATTGCGCGCCAGGTGGTCCGCCAGGAGCTGCGCAGCCAGCCCCAGGCCCTGTTGCCCGTGGTGCGCGAGGCGCTGGACATGCTGGCCGCCGACGGTCGCGCCGCCACCGTGCGCCTGAACCCCGCCGACTTCGCCGTGCTGGACGAGGCGCTGCGCGCCGAGCATGGCGCCCAGTCCAAGGTGCAGTGGATCAGCGACGCCTCCGTCGCTCAGGGCGATGTGCGCGTGGAATCGGGTGGCGCCCAGGTCGATGCCGGCATGGACAAGCGCTGGCGCCGCGCCGTGGCCGCGCTGGGCCTGGTCTCCACCTGGTATGACGGAGAACGCGATGCCGGTTGATGCCCCGCTGGCCGACGCCGCCAAACTGACCCCCGAGCCTGCCGCCAGGCCCTGGCAGCAACTGCTGTCCAATGCCCGCGCCCGCCTGCAGGGCGACATTCCCCTGGAAACCCACGGCACGCTCACGCGCCTGACCGGCCTGGTGCTGGAGGCCACGGGCCTGCAGGTGCCCGTGGGCTCGCAGTGCTGGATACGCCAGCAAGGCCAGGACCCGGTGCTGGCCGAGGTTGTCGGCTTTGCAGGCGAGCGTGCGTTTCTCATGCCTGCGGGCGACATCCAGGGCCTGTCCAGCGGCGCCATCGTGACGCCGGCCGAACCCTTTGTCGCACCGCTGCGCTTTGGCGACGGTGTCGAGCCGCCCGTGTCCCTGGCGGCCGGCGTGCTGCGCCTGCCCATTGGCAGCGGCCTGCTGGGCCGTGTCGTGGATTCGCAGGGCCAGCCCCTGGACCATGGCGGCCCGCTGGCCGACGTGAGCGCCGATCTGCTGGACCGCAACCCCATCAACGCCATGGACCGCGACCCGGTGCGCGAGACGCTGGACACCGGCGTGCGCTCGCTCAACGCCCTGCTCACCGTGGGCCGGGGCCAGCGTCTGGGCCTGTTCGCGGGCTCGGGCGTGGGCAAGTCTGTGCTGCTGGGCATGATGGCGCGCTACACCCAGGCGGACGTGATCGTGGTCGGCCTGATCGGCGAACGCGGCCGCGAGGTCAAGGAATTCGTCGAGGACATCCTCGGCGCCCAGGACCGCAGCCGCGCCGTGGTCGTCGCCGCGCCGGCCGATGCGCCGCCGCTGCTGCGCATGCAGGGCGCCGCCTATGCCACGGCCATTGCCGAACATTTCCGCGACAAGGGCCAGCATGTGCTGCTGCTCATGGATTCGCTGACCCGCTATGCCATGGCCCAGCGCGAGATCGCCCTGGCCATTGGCGAGCCGCCGGCCACCAAGGGCTATCCGCCGTCGTGCTTTGCCAAGCTGCCGGCCCTGGTCGAGCGCAGCGGCAACGGCCTCAACGGCGTGGGCTCGATCACGGCCTTCTACACCGTGCTGTCCGAAGGCGATGACCAGCAGGACCCTATTGCCGACGCGGCGCGCGCCATTCTGGACGGCCACGTCGTGCTGTCGCGGGCGCTGGCCGAGTCGGGCCACTACCCGGCCATCGATATCGAGCAATCGGCCTCGCGCGTGATGCACAACGTGGTCTCGCGCGAGCACTTCGAGCTGGCACGGCGCTTTCGCGCTGTCTATTCGCGCTACCAGAAGGGGCGGGACCTGGTCCAGGTCGGCGCCTACATGGCGGGCTCGGACCCGCAGATGGATGAGGCGATACGCCTGCAGCCGGCCATGGCGGCCTTTCTGCAGCAAAGCATGTTCGAGTCGGCTTCCATGGACGAGAGCATCTCGGGCATGGCTGCCGCACTCGGTGGGCAGTGATGCGGCGACGCGGCATTGCCAAAACGCGACCAACGCGATAACGAACACAGGGAGGAAACCCCGGTATGTCGTCCTTGAATGCCTTGATGGTGGCCATCGATGCCGCGTCGCGCAAGCGTGACGAGGCGCGCCAGGCGGTGCAGGAGCGCCTGCGCTCGCAGCAGGCCGCGCAGACGCAAATGGAGCAGCTGCAGCACTATGTGCAGGAAATGCAGACGCGCTGGGGCGCGCAGGAAAACCAGTCCGTGCAGCCCGAGGTCATGTTCCACCAGTACCAGTTCATGGACCGCCTGCAGCACGCCATCGGCCTGCAGACGCGGGTGCTGGCCGACCTGGCGATCCGCCTGGAGGCCGCGCAAAAGGCCTTGATGGCCTGCGAGCTGCGGGTCAGCAGCCTGCGCAAGGTCGTCGAGGTGCGCCGCCGCGATCTGGCGCTGAGCCAGATGCGCCGCGAGCAAAAGGAGACCGATGAACGTGCGGCCATCCAGTTTTTCCGTCGCAGCTTCGGGCTGACATTCCAGGAGGCTTGACGCATGTCCACCAACCAGATCGAACAGCGCGCCGATGCGCGCAGCGCCATGCAGCGCGCCATGGAAGGCGTTCGCTCCGCGCGCGGCACGCAGCCGCCCTCCAACGACCAGGCCGCAGGCTTTTCTTCGTTGCTGGCGGCGATGGACGGCATTGGCGGATTGCCGGCGCTGGCCTCGAGCGCCCTGGGCCAGGCCTTGGGCGAGGACGGCAGTGCCGCTCTTTCCGCGCTGTCCAGCCTCAAGGGCGCAGCCAAGGACGGCCTGAAGGATGCCGCAGACCTGCTGGCCGATCCCGGCCTGGCGCAGGGCCTGCTGCAGCAGCCGCAACTGCCGCTGCAACCGCAGGCGGAGCCGACCGATATGACCACCTCGGCGCAGGCCGATGCCATGGCGCTGGCTGCCAACGGCCAGGCGCCCTGGCTCAGCCTGGTCGGGCAGACCGCCCATCTGGACGGCAAGGGCGACCGCGACATGCTGCAGGGCGTGGCGGGCGACTGGCTGTCCGGCCGGGGCAGCGCCGCCATGATGGCCCTGCGCCAGGAGCAGGGCGCCGTGGCGCACGCGGCCTTCCTGGCACCGCAGTCCGCAGCCGGTGATGCCGCAGGCACGGCGCTGGCCACGGCCAGCGCCAATGCTGCGGCCCTGGCTGCCGCTGCGGACCCCAATGCAGCCGTGGCCCTGACCGATGGCGCCGCGCGCAGCACCCAGGCCCAGGCCGCCGATGTGCTGGCCGCCGTGCAGTCCGATGCGGCACTGACGGCCGCCGCCGCACGCACGGCAACCACCGCCCAGGCCACGCATGAACACACGCCCCAGGTCCTGGCGGGCGGTGTGCGGCAGGACGTGGCCCTGGCGTCGGGCATTGCGCTCAACGGCATGGCCGCAGTGCGGCCCGAAGAATGGCGCGGCCTGTTCGAGCGAGCCAGGGAGGGCGGCACCGCCTCCACGGAGTCGGCGGCGAACGGACTGCACGGCGTTGCGGCTGCCGTGGGCGCCGCCCATGCCGGCCAATCCCTGGGCCAGCAGGCGGCCGGCCAAAATGGCGCGGCCTTTGCCCAGCCCGACGCCCAGGCCCAGCCGGGCAACTCCACCGAGCGCGAGCAGCAGGTGTCCGAGCAGGTGGCCTTCTGGGTCCACAACAAGAACCAGAACGCCTCGCTGTCCGTGGAGCATGAGGGCCGGGCCATCCAGGTGCAGGTCAGCCTGCAGGGCAACGAGGCCCATGTGCGCTTTGGCGCCAGCGAAGCCCAGGCGCGTGACTGGCTGGGCAACGGTGCCGACCAGCTGCGCGAGCTGCTGCAGGCCCAGGGCCTGCAACTGGCCGGCGTCAGCGTGGATGCGGGCGGCCAGTCCGGCAGCGGCGATTCGGCAAGACAGGGGGCGGACGCCCAGGCGCGCCAGGGCCGCGTGAGCGCCATGGTCGATGCCGCCGGCGTCACGGGCGGCAATGGCGCCGCACAGGCCGGCGGTGGCCGCGCGGCGGCGGGCGGGGTGGATCTGTTCGTCTGATTCTTCCTGCGCTTCTTGCGGGGCGGCGCATGCGCCGTTTCAGGGTTTTCACAACAGGCCGGGTGGCGACAAGCTGCCCGGCCTGTGGCGTTTGAGGGCCATCAAGCCAGCGAGAAACCGGGGTTTCATGCGCTTATTCAGGCCATGGTCCGGGGTCCAATCGCCGAATAATTCCTGCCATGGGCCTGCTGCGTCATGGCGCCGCGCATGAAGCGCGTGCGCGTGGCGGTCCCGCTCACCCAGAGGAATTCCAGTGTCTGCCACACCCAATGCCGCCAACAATGCAGCTCCCGCCCCGGCCAAGGGCAAGAAGCTGATCGTGCTGATCGTCATCATTGCCGTCCTGGCCATAGGCGCGGCCGCTGCCTTCATCCTGCTGTCCAAGCGCCACAGCAGCGGCGATGAGGAAGAGGGCAGCGCCAGCAAGGCGGCCGTGACCGTGCCCACCTTCCTGCCGCTGGACAACCTGGTGGTCAATCTGTCCGATACGGGCGGCGACCGCTTCGTGCAGATCGGCATCACGCTGGAGCTGGCCGACGAGAAGACGGCCACCACGGTCAAGCAATACCTGCCCAGCATCCGCAACGGCATCCTGATGCTGGTGTCCCAGCGCACGGCCGAGGAGCTGCTGGAGCGCGAAGGCAAGGAGCGCCTGGCCGCCGACGTGCTCAACGAAGTCTCGGCCCCGCTGGGCTACGGCAACCAGGCCAAGGCCAAGAAGCGCAGCCGCGACGAGGATGCCGAGGACGAAGACGGCGAGCGCCGCCGCTCCTCCGCTGGCAAGAACCCGGTGCGCCGCGTGCTCTTCTCCAGCTTCATCATCCAGTAACCGGGGAGGCCAGGCGCCATGAGCGATTCGTTTCTCTCCCAGGAAGAAGTCGATGCCCTTTTGGAGGGCGTGACCGGCGAGAGCCAGAAATCCACGACCGAGGAGGTCGAGGCGGGCATCATCCGCCAGTACGACATCTCCAGCCAAGAGCGCATCGTGCGCGGGCGCATGCCGACGATGGAAATCGTCAACGAGCGCTTTGCCCGCAACTTCCGCATCGGCCTGTTCAACTTCATTCGCCGCAGCCCCGAAGTGTCCGTGGGCACGGTGTCGGTGCAGCGCTACAGCGCCTTCCTGCGCGAGCTGGTGGTGCCCACCAACTTCAACATCGTCGCCATCCGTCCGCTGCGCGGCAGCGGCCTGGTGGTCTGCGACCCCTCGCTGGTGTTCGGTGTCATCGATACGCTGTACGGCGGCACGGGCCGGCTGCAGACGCGTATCGAAGGACGTGACTTCTCGCACACCGAGCAGCGCGTGATCAACCGCCTGGTCAACGTGATCTGCGAGGAATACAAGAAGGCCTGGCACGGCATCTATCCGCTGGAGCTGGGCTACCAGCGGTCGGAGATGCAGCCGCAGTTCGCCAACATCGCCACGCCCAGTGAAATCGTCGTGTCCACGGCCTTTCAGCTGGAGATCGGTGACATCTCGGGCTCCATCCACATCTGCATGCCCTATGCAACGCTGGAGCCCATCCGTGATGTGCTGTATTCCTCGACACAGGGCGACTCCATCGAAGTGGACCGCCGCTGGGTCAAGGTGCTCAAGCGCGAGATCCAGGCCGCCGAGGTGACCCTGGTGGCCGAGCTGGCACGTGCCGACGCCACGGTGGAGCAGCTGCTGGCCATGCGCCCCGGCGATTTCATCGAACTCGACCGCGAGCCGCTGATCCGCGCCTCCATTGGCGGCGTTCCGATTTTCGAGTGCCAGTACGGCACTCACAACGACAAGTACGCAATCCGCGTCGAGAACTGCCTGCGTGGCGCCGACGCTGGCTGGATGGGAGAAAACAATGGCAACTGAAGATACGCAAAAGCCCGCTGGCGATGATCCGTTCTCGGGCTGGGCAGAGGCATTGGACGAGCAGCGCGAGCGCGACGCCAAGCTGGAAGAGGAGCAGGGCGGCCCGCTGACGGGCGAGCCCGTGCGTCCCTACGCCGGTGGCGCCGATGTGCCGGTCAACGACATCAACATGGTGCTGGACATTCCGGTGCAGCTGTCGGTGGAGCTGGGCCGCACCAAGGTGCCGATCAAGTACATCCTGCAACTGGCCCAGGGCTCGGTGGTCGAACTCGACGCACTGGCCGGCGAGCCCATGGACGTGCTGGTCAACGGCTACCTGATCGCCCAGGGCGAGGTGGTGGTGGTCAACGACAAGTTCGGTATCCGCCTGACCGACGTGGTCACGCCGTCCGAGCGCCTGCGCCGGGTCAGCCGTGGCTGAGAGCGCCGGCATGGGCCCGCTGTGGCCGACCCTGCTCACGGTGGTGGCCCTGGTCACGGCCATGGCCGCTATGCCCTGGCTGCTGCGCCGCTTCCAGCAGCGCACGGCTGCGCTGCGCGGTGCCCCCGGCCTGCAGTCGCGGGTGCTGGGCGCCGTGGGCGTGGGCCCGCAGCAGCGGGTGGTGACGGTGGAAGTGGGCGAGGGCGCGCAGACCGTGCGTCTGGTGCTGGGCGTCACGGCGCAAAGCATCCAGTGCCTGCATGTGCTGCAGGCCCCGGCCTCTGCTGATTTTTCGGCTGCGATGGCGCAAGCGCGCAGCCTGCCTGCGGACGGTGCGAATGTCTGAATATTCCTGCAAGCGCCCGGCGCGCACGCTGAGCCAGGCCGCTGGCGCCGCAGCGCTGGCGCTGTGCTGCGCCACGCCCCTGGCCTCCTGGGCACAGGGCGCGCCCGCCAGCCTTCCGCTGGTCATCGGCCAGGGCAGTGGTGGCACCAGCTTTTCGGTGCCCATCCAGACCCTGCTGTTCTTCACGGCGCTGTCCTTCCTGCCGGCCATCCTGCTGATGATGACGGGCTTCACCCGCATCGTCATCGTGCTGTCGCTGATGCGCCAGGCGCTGGGCACGCAGTCGGCGCCGCCCAACCAGGTGATCATCGGCCTGTCGCTGTTCCTGACGCTGTTCGTCATGGGCCCCACCCTGGACCGCGTGTACCAGGAGGCCTACGTGCCCTACACCACGAATGCCGTGACCTTCGAGCAGGCCATTGAGAAGGCCGAGGCGCCCATGCGCGACTTCATGCTCAAGCAGACGCGCCAGTCGGACTTTGCGCTGTTCGCGCGGCTGGCCAAGCTCGATGCAGGCGTCACCAGCGAGACCGCACCGCTGCGCGTGCTGGTGCCCGCCTTCGTGACCAGCGAGCTGAAGACCGCGTTCCAGATCGGCTTCATGATCTTCATTCCCTTCCTGGTCATCGACATGGTCGTGTCCTCGATCCTGATGTCTCTGGGCATGATGATGCTGTCGCCCGTGCTGGTGGCCCTGCCGTTCAAGCTCATGCTCTTCGTGCTGGCCGATGGCTGGAACCTGCTCATAGGCTCGCTGGCCGCCAGCTTCGCCGTCTAGCCCCGCTCTTTCTTTGGAAATCCTTCCATGACCTCCCAATACGTGCTCACCTTCGGCCGCGAGGCACTGACCTTGCTGCTCATGATCTCCATGCCCGTGCTGGGCGTGGTGCTGGCCGTGGGCCTGGCCGTCAGCGTCTTCCAGGCGGTGACCCAGGTGCATGAGGCCACGCTGGCCTTCGTGCCCAAGCTCATCTCCGCCGTGCTGGTGTTTGCCATTGCCGGTCCGTGGATGCTGAGCACGCTGGTGGACTTCATCCGCCGCACCATCGAGACCATTCCGCAGGCGGTGGGCTGAGCCCTTCGCCGCGCACTGGAAACGCCACTGTGATCACCTTCAGCGAAGCCCAACTGGTGGCGTGGCTGTCGCCCGTTCTCTGGCCGTTTCTGCGCGTGCTGGCCATGTTCTCCGTGGCCCCCGTGTTCTCGCAGCGCGTCATTCCCATGCGGATGAAGATCGGCCTGGCCTTTCTGGTCGCGGTGTGCGCGCAGCCCGTGCTGGGCGACCAACCCGTGATCGGCATCAACTCGCCGCAGGCGCTGGGCACGCTGATTCAGCAGGTCGGCGTGGGGCTGGCCGTGGGCTTTGCCGTGCGCCTGGTGTTTGCCGCCGTGGAGGTGGCGGGCGAGGTGGTCGGCCTGCAGATGGGCCTGAACTTCGCCAGCTTCTTCGATCCGACCACGAATGCCCAGCTCAGCGCGGTGGCGCGCTTCATGGTCCAGATCTCCACGCTGCTGTTCATCGTCATCAACGGGCACCTGCTGGTGCTGATGGCCGTGCTCAAGAGTTACGAGGCGTTTCCTGTGGACGGCAGCTTCCTGCAGGCCATCAACCAGATGCGGCTGCACGAGATGGGGGCGGCGGTCTTCGCCAGTGCCTTCTGGATCGCCCTGCCCATGGTCGCCATGCTGCTGTTCGTGAACCTGGTGCTGGGCATCATTTCGCGCGTGGCACCGCAGATGAACATCTATGCCGTGGGTTTTCCGGTCACGCTCACCGTGGGCCTGACGGGATTGATGGCCACGCTGCCGCTGCTCGAGCAGCCCCTGGTCGCCTTGCTGCAGCGCGGCATCGCGGTATTTGGCACTTCAATGTAAGCAGTTGTGAAAAACAACAGATTTACAGGCCTGTCGGCCGCAAAAGCCTCAGATCAGCTGGTTGTGGATGGCGTAGGCCGTGAGTTCGGCATTGCTGCTCATCTGCAGTTTTTCCAGCACGCGCGCCCGGTAGACGCTGACGGTCTTGGGGCTGAGCATCAGCTCGGTGGCGATGTCGGTCAGCCGCTGCCCGGCCGCGATCTTGATCAGCGTCTGCAGCTCGCGCTCGGACAGGCTTTCATGCGGCACCTGGGGTGCGGGCTGGGCCAGGCTGTCGGCCAGCATCTGGGCCACTTCGGACGTCAGGTACTTGCGCCCCGTGGCTACGGTGCGCACCGCCTCGATCAGCAGCACCGGGTCGCCTGCCTTGTTGGCGTAGCCCTGCGCGCCCGCCTTCAGGCAGCGCAGCGCGTACTGATCCTCGGGGTACATGGAGACCATGAGCACCTTGATCAGCGGATGTGTTTCGCGCACGCTGGCCAGGGCTTCCAGGCCACTGCGGCCGGGCATGTTGATGTCCAGCAGCAGCACGTCGCAGGTGGCGGTGCGCAGCTGTTCGCGCAGCTCGGCATAGCTGCCTGCTTCGGCGGTGACGCTGATGTCCACTGCCTCGGCCAGGGTGTCACGGATGCCCCGGCGCAGCACCGCATGGTCGTCGCACAGCACCACGTGGATCAAAGTCGGCCTCCTGGAAAAAGGGTCACGCCGCCATGGCGTTCAGCATTCATTGCCCGGGATATTAGGGCAAGTGCCGCCATCGTCCAGCGGAATGGAGACGATGACCGAGGTTCCTCGCCCGGCTTGACTGCTGACATCCAGCCAGCCCTGAACGGTGCGCGCACGCTCGCCCAGACCGCGCAAACCGAAGGATTCGGGCTTGTCGCGCGCGCCTTCGGCCAGGCCCACGCCGTCGTCCGTCACCTCCAGCGTGAGAAAGCCTTCGCGGTCCGAGAGATCGATGTCCACATGGCGCGCCTGGGCATATTTGCCGACGTTGGTCAGCGCCTCCTGGGCCGTGCGGTAGGCCACGACCTGGATGTCGGGCGCGATGTCCATGCTCTCGCGGCTGCTGCGCACCCGGGTGGGCACGCCCGTGCGGCGCTCGAAATTCTCGGCCAGCCACTGCACGGCGGCCACCAGTCCCTGGTCCAGCACGGGCGGGCGCAGGTTCATCATGATGCGCTGGCTTGCACCCAGCGCATGCTCCAGCATTTCCAGCGCGGCCAGCGCATGCTCGCGCAGTCCGCCCTCGGGCGCATTGCGCGCAATCCAGGCCACATCGAACTTCACCGAGGTCAGCGAGCCGCCGATGTCATCGTGGATCTCGCGGGCAATGCTGGCGCGCTCGCGCTCGGTGGAGGTCTGCAGATGCTCGGTCAGATCGGCCAGGCGACGCTCGGACGCCGCCAGCTCGGCCGCCGCGCGGCGGCGCGCCAGGCGGGCCTCGTGCACTTCCAGCGCATGCGAGACCACATGGGGCAGGCG
>Ga0208516_100126_pt1 | contig 46845 bp, 38 predicted proteins | sample LakWasM117_HOW13_2_FD_183931 | JGI IMG/M metagenome (GOLD analysis project Ga0208516, IMG submission 183931) | Freshwater sediment methanotrophic microbial communities from Lake Washington under simulated oxygen tension - Sediment Metagenome... | ecosystem: Environmental > Aquatic > Freshwater >...
ATCGCGCGCCGCCAGCAGCCCCGTGGCGGCCACGGCCAGCGCGGCGGCAAGCATCTGGTCGCGCGCACACAGCACACCGATCAGGTAGGCCAGCAGCAGCGCGATCTCGGTGGTCACGCCGGGGTCGCCCGAATGGTCCCGGGCATAGGCCGTCACCGCCAGGGCGGCAATGAACACGCCCACCACGACCACCAGCGCCATGGAACCGATGAGGGCCGCCGCCGCGCCGCTGAGCGAGGCCAGGGCGAACGAGCGCACCCCCGCCAGCGCACGGAACGGCCCGTCGCCCTTGCGCCGCTCGCGCTCAATGCCCATGAGCAGGCCGCAGCCCAGCGCGCTGGCCAGCACCGCCAGGGCGGCCGGTAAATCGCTCCATTCCTGCATGCACGCTCCCACAAACCGTTCCTGAATCTTTCCCCCCGATGCTGCCAGAAACCCGCCCCCGGCGGGCCGCCAGGAGCCCACCGGATGCGGATTTGCCCCAAGCCGCCCGCGCGGCCATATCGGCTATAAACCCATGGACGGGTTCCACGACATGCCAGACACCACGAATGCAGCCACCACACCCGGGCCCGGCGGACAGAGCGACGCCCTGCTGCGGCTGATCGCCGACTCCGTGCCCGCGCTGATGGCGTACTACGACCTGCCGTCCCTGCGCTGCCGCTTCGCCAACCAGGGCTACGCCGCCTACAACGGGCACAGCACCGAATCCATCCTGGGCCTCACGGTGCGCGAGGCCATCGGCGAGACGGCCTGGCAAGCCATCGAGCCCCAGGTCATGCGCTGCATGCAGGGCGAGCGCGTGAAATACGTGCGCGAGCAGACCCTGCCCAGTGGCGAGGCACGCATGATCGAGGTCAACCTCATCCCGCACTTCGACGGCCCGGCCCGGCTGATTGGCGCCTTCGTGCTCATCACCGACATCACCGAGCGCTGGCGCGCCGAGAACGCGGTGCGCCAGAGCGAGGAGCGCATGCGCAAGTTCGCCGAGGCCACCGATGAGGCCATCGTGTTCCACCGCAACGGCCTCATCATCGACGGCAACGAGGCCCTGCAGCGGCTCACCGGCTACACGCTGCCCGAGGTGCTGGGCCTGTCGATCTTCAGCTTCATCAACCCCGAGTGGCGGCCCGTGGCGCTGGAATACACGCGCAGCGGCCGCGAGGACCCCTACGAGGTCACCATCCGCCACAAGGACGGCCACACCATTCCCGTCGAGGCGGTGGGCAAGACCATGCCGCTGCACCACGCCGACTACCGCATCGTCGTGCTGCACGACATCACGGTGCGCAAGCAGGCGCAGGAGCGCGAGGCCTTCATCGCACTGCACGACCCGCTCACGCAGCTGCCCAACCGGCGCCACCTGATGGAGCGGCTCGACCAGATGCTCGCGCTCGCGGGCCGCCGGGAGGGGCGCGCCGCCGTGCTGTTCACCGACCTGGACCACTTCAAGACCGTGAACGACTCGCTCGGCCACCATGCGGGCGACCAGCTGCTGTGCGAGGTGGCCGACCGCATCCGGCAATGCGTGCGCGACAGCGATGTGGTGGCCCGGCTCGGCGGCGACGAGTTCGTGGTCGTGCTCTCGGGCATCCAGTCCCCGGACGACGCGGCCACCGTAGCCGACAAGCTGCTGGGCGCCATGCAGGATGTGTTCCTGCTGGACCACCAGGCCATCACCATGTCGCCCTCGATCGGCATCAGCCTCTTCCCGGACGACGGCAGCAGCGGCGACGTGCTGCTGCGCTGCGCCGATGCGGCCATGTACCACGCCAAGGAAAACGGGCGCGGCAACCGCCAGTTCTTCCAGCCCGGCATGGACGGCCGCGCCATGGAGGTGCTGCAGCAGGAGCGCCAGCTGCGCGATGCCATCACCCACGGCGCCTTCGTGCTGCACTACCAGCCCCAGGTGGGCCTGGAGGACGGCTCGCTCCAGGGCTTCGAGGCCCTGGTGCGCTGGCAGCACCCCGTGCGCGGCCTGGTCGGCCCGGACGAATTCATCGGCTTCGCCGAGTCGCGCGGGCTCATCGCCCCGATCGGCCGCTGGGTCCTGCACGAGGCCTGCCGGCAGCTCAAGGCCTGGCAGGACGAGGGCCTGGCGCGGGTGCCCGTCTGCGTGAACCTCTCGGCGCTGGAATTCCGCCAGCGCGACCTGGCCGGCGAAATCACCGCCGTGCTGCACGCCACCGGCCTGCCGGCGCGCTTCCTGGAGATCGAACTCACCGAGTCGGTGCTCATGCACCAGACCGGCCACGTGCTCGACACCCTCAACGCCATCAAGGCACTGGGCGTGGGCGTGTCGGTGGACGATTTCGGCACCGGCTATTCGTCGCTGGCCTACCTCAAACGCTACCCGATCGACAAGCTCAAGATCGACCGCTCCTTCGTCATGGACACCCCCGGCGATGCCGACGACGTGGCCATCGTCACCGCCATCGTCCAGATGGGCCGCAGCCTGCAGCTCCAAACCGTGGCCGAGGGCGTGGAAACCCCCGCGCAGATGGCGCTGCTGCGGCAACTGGGCTGCGACCTGGTGCAGGGCTTCCTGGTGTCAGTGCCGATGGATGCACAGGCCACCCGCCACTGGCTGACGCACCAGGACTGAGGGTGTCACGCGCCGGGAACCGCGCTTGTGGACAATAGACGCATGCCCCAGATCCCCGACTTCATTGCCCCCACCCGCCACACCGACCCGGCCGATGCGCTGGCCCAGGTGCAGCGCATCTACCAGCAGCAGATCGGCCACCTGCGGGACGCCATGCAGCGCTTCGTGGCCGGCGAGACCCCGGCCGCGCCCGTGCGGGCCTTCTACCCCTTCGTGCGCGTGCACACCACCACCGTGGCGCGCGCCGACAGCAAGCTGGCCTACGGCTTCGTCGAAGGCCCCGGGCGCTACGAGACCACGCTCACGCGCCCCGACCTTTTCTCCGACTACTACCTGGAGCAGTTCCGCCTGCTGCGCCGCAGCCACGGCGTGGAGCTGGAGGTGGGCACCAGCGCCCACCCCATTCCCATCCACTTCTCGTTCGCCGAACACGACCACATCGACGGCACCCTGGGCCCGGAGCGGCGTATGCTCATGCGCGACCTGTTCGACCTGCCCGACCTGGCCGCCATGGACGACGGCATCGCCAACGGCACGCACCAGCACCACCCGGGCGAGGCGCTGCCGCTGTCGCTGTTCACCGCGCCACGCGTGGACTACTCGCTGCACCGCCTGCGCCACTACACGGGCACGGCGCCCGAGTGGTTCCAGAACTTCGTGCTGTTCACCAACTACCAGTTCTACATTGACGAGTTCGTGCGCCTGGGCCACGCCGAGATGGCCAGGCCCGACAGCGAGTACATCGCCTTCATCGAGCCCGGCAACGTGGTCACGCGGCGCGTGGGCCTCGCCCCGGAGGCTGGCGACGCGCTGGGCGCGCCGCCGCCGCGCCTGCCGCAAATGCCGGCCTACCACCTGGTGCGGGCCGACCACAGCGGCACCACCATGGTCAACATCGGCGTGGGCCCGGCCAACGCCAAGACCATCACCGACCACATCGCCGTGCTGCGCCCGCACGCCTGGCTGATGCTGGGCCACTGCGCCGGCCTGCGCAACAGCCAGCAGCTGGGCGACTACGTGCTGGCCCACGCCTATGTGCGCGAGGACCATGTGCTCGACGAAGACCTGCCGCTGTGGGTGCCGATCCCCGCGCTGGCCGAGATCCAGGTGGCGCTGGAGCAGGCCGTGGCCGACGTGACGCAGATGGGCCGCGACGAGCTCAAGCGCATCATGCGCACCGGCACCGTGGCCAGCACCGACAACCGCAACTGGGAACTGCTGCCCGACAACCTGCCCCAGCGCCGCTTCAGCCAGAGCCGCGCCGTGGCGCTGGACATGGAGAGCGCCACCATCTCCGCCAACGGCTTCCGCTTCCGCGTGCCCTACGGCACGCTGCTGTGCGTGAGCGACAAGCCGCTGCACGGCGAGATCAAGCTGCCCGGCATGGCCAACCATTTCTACCGCGAGCGCGTGGACCAGCACCTGCGCATCGGCATGCGCGCCATCGAGATCCTGCGCCAGGGCGGCGTGCAGCGCCTGCACAGCCGCAAGCTGCGCAGCTTCGCCGAAGTGGCGTTCCAGTAAGTCTCCAGGCCCTTATCCATGCGGTTTTCAAAGGGATAATGGGAACTCAACTGTCTGACCGAGGGCGATGCAACTGGACTTCCTGACCTTGCTGGCCACCACGGCCATCAGCCTGTTCATGATCTCGGCATCGCTGCCGCTCATCATGGGCCGGAACATCAGCGCTGCCGCCCGCTACGTGCAGGCCACCCTGCTGCTGCAGGCCCTGGCCTGGGTGGCCATCATCGCGTCCAACTTCGCGCCCACCCCACTGATCGACCGCACCCTGTCCACCGTCTCCATCGGCTGCGGCACGGCGGCGCTGTGGATGAACTACCGCGCCCTCGCCGGCTGGCTGGGCCCCCGGCCCTGGCCGCGCCTGTTCCGGGTGCTGGCCGTGGCCGCGCCGCTGGGCTATTTTCTCGGCTTCGACAGCTATGCCTTCCGTGTCGGCTGGGCCAACGCGCTGCTGGCCGCCGCGACGCTGCTGGTGGCCCGCGCCGCGCTGCGCCCCACGTTGCCTGCCGAAACCGGCTGGCGCCTGCTGGTGTTCGTGAACATGTTGGTCATGGCGGCCCTGACCCTGTCGCGCGGCATCCTGGGCGCCTTCACCGACCAGTACCCGCACTTCAGCACGCCCCATCCAGTCAACCTGGCCTTCGCGCTGACGGCCTGCGTCACGGTGGCGCTCAACACCATCGCCCTGCTCGTGGCCTGGCGCGACGAGGCCGAATTCAAGCTGCGCGAACTGGCCGTGACCGACCCGCTCACCGGCCTGCCCAACCGGCGCGGCTTCGAGGAACGCGCCCAGGCCATGCTGGCGCATGCCCGGCGGCACGAGCTGCCGCTCACAGCCCTCATGCTCGACCTCGACCATTTCAAGCAGATCAACGACCGGCACGGCCACGAAGTCGGCGACCGTGCGCTGCAGCTGTTCAGCCGGCTGCTCCAGGAGACGCGCCGCAACGGCGACCTCGCCGCCCGCCTGGGAGGCGAGGAGTTCTGCCTGCTGCTGCACGACGACACGGCGGCCGGCCCGCCGTTCGACCAGCGCCTGCGCGCCCGGCTGCAGCAGGCGGCCCCGGCCGAACTGGGCCTGTCGCTGGACTTCAGCGCGGGCCTGGCGGCGCTGCGGCGCAGCGACACCGGCATCCTGACGCTGCTGGCGCGCGCCGATGCGGCGCTCTACGAGGCCAAAACCGCAGGGCGCGGGCGCCTGCGCAGCGCCCATTAATCATCAAAAATGATAGCTGCTTGCGCGCATTGCCCGGGCGCCACAGTCATTTTCAATCACTATCCGCAAGCACCGCCTCGGCCGGCGCGGCATCGTCGCGCGGGTGCAGCAGACGCGCCGCCTCGCGTGCGGCCACACGGCCCTCGTCGGTGGGGATGACCCAGACCTCGACGGCGCTGCCCTGCACATGGATGGCCTGGGCGGCATCGTCCCCCTGCGCCCGGACATTGCGCTCGGCGTCCATCCGCACGCCCATCCAGCCGAGCCGCTCGCACACCTCGGCGCGCAGAACGGCATCGTTCTCGCCGATGCCGCCGCTGAAGGCCAGCACATCGAGCCCACCCATGCTGGCCACCATGGCGCCCGACTCGCGCAGCACGCGGTAGGTGAACTGGTCGATGGCGCGCTGCGCCGCCGCGCTGCCGTCGGCGCGCAGGCGCCGCATGTCGGCCGAGATGCCCGAGACGCCGAGCAGCCCGCTCTGCTTGTAGAGCAGCTTCTGGATGCGGTCGTGGTCCCAGCCCTGCTCCATCAGGTAGAGCAGCACGCCCGCATCGAGCGTGCCACTGCGCGTGCCCATCATCAGGCCGTCGAGCGCCGAAAAGCCCATGGTGGTGGCCACGCTGCGCCCGCCGCGCGCCGCGCACAGGCTGGCGCCGTTGCCCAGGTGGGCCATGAGTACGCGGCCTTGCGCGCGGGGCGTGCGCTCCCGCAGCGTGTCCATGAGGTAGTGGTACGACAGGCCGTGGAAACCGTAGCGGCGCACACCCTGTTCGGTGAGCGCGGCGGGCAGCGCAAAAGCGCTGGCCACCTCGGGCAGGCCGGCGTGGAAGGCGGTGTCGAAGCAGGCCACCTGCGGCAGCGCCGGGAAGGCCTGGCGGAACGATCGGATGCCCGCGAGGTTGTGCGGCTGGTGCAGCGGCGCCAGGGAGTTGAGCCGCGCCAGGCGTTCGAGCACCGCGTCGGTGACCAGCACGCTGGCGCAAAAATCCTCGCCGCCATGCACCACGCGGTGCGCTACGGCCGCGATCTGGGGCGCGCCCTCCAGGCCCGCGAGCAGCACGCGCAGACAGGCCAGGGCCTGCAGAAAGGGCGTCTCGCCCGGGCCGGCCACGGCCTGGCGCTGGCGCTGGCCCGCGAAGGCCCAGGCCATCTCGGGCTGGCCGCCGGGCTCCAGGCCCTCAATGCAGCCGCTGAGCACGCTGGGCTGCACCTGCCCGCCGAGCAGGGGGTGCAGCGAGAACTTGAGCGAGGACGAACCCGCGTTGACGGCAAGAATGGCCATGGCCGCAACCCCTCAGGCGTTGGCCTGCGCTGCGGCCTGGAGCTGGCGCTGGCGGCGCGCGTCGTAGGCCGCCAGCGTGGCCAGCAGGGCCGAGGAGACGCGGGCCGTGGGGCCGTCGGCACGGCTGGTCAGCGCGATCGGCACGCGCGCGCCGAGCACGATGCCCGAGCCCGAAGCGCCGGCCAGGTATTCGAGCTGCTTGGCCAGCATGTTGCCGCTCTCCAGGTCGGGCACGGCGAGGATGTCGGCATCGCCCGCCACACGCGACTCGATGTGCTTGATCTCGGCCGCCTGGGCCGAGATGGCGTTGTCGAAGGCCAGCGGGCCGTCGAGCAGGCCGCCCTTGATCTGGCCCCGGTCGGCCATCTTGCACAGGGCGGCGGCATCCAGCGTGGACGGAATGTTGGGGCTCACCGTCTCCACGGCCGAGAGGATGGCCACCTTCGGGGTGTCCACGCCGAGGATGCGCGCGAAGTCAATGGCGTTCTGGAGGATGTCCACCTTCTCCGCCAGGCTGGGGCGGATGTTGAGCGCGGCGTCGGTGATGAGCAACGGCTTGGGGTAGAGCGGCACGTCGAAGCGGAACACATGCGACATGCGCCGCCCCGTGCGCAGCGCGGGCTGGGCGAGCACGGCCTTGATCATCTCGTCGGTGTGCAGGCTGCCCTTCATCAGCACCTCGACCTCGCGGCGCGCGGCCATGCCGGCGGCCAGCTCGGCCGCCGCGTGGCTGTGCTCGACCGAGTGGATCTCCACGCCGTCGAGGTCGATGTCCGCTTCCAGGGCCACGGCGCGGATGCGCGCCTCGGGGCCGATGAGCACCGGAACGATCAGGCCGTAGCGCGCCGAATCCATGGCGCCGCTGAGCGAGCCCACGTCGCACGGATGCACCACGGCGCAGCGCACGGCGGGCATGCCGTCGGCCAGCGCCAGCAGCTCCTTGAAGCGCGCCTCGGGGTCGAACAGCTGGATCTGCGGCGCATTCACCTTGGGGAGGCGCACCTTGGTGGTGGGCGGCAGCACGCGGGCCGTGCCGTGCAGCACGCTCTGGCCCTTCTGGTTGGTGACCAGGCAGTCGAGCTCGACGCGCTTCTTCTCATCGTCCTTGCTGGCCACGGTCACCGTCACGGTGAGCGTGTCGCCGATGCGCACGGGCTTGGTGAAGTGCAGCACCTGCTCCAGGTAGATGGTGCCGGGGCCGGGGAACTGCGTGCCCAGCAGCGCCGAGATCAGCGCGCCGCCCCACATGCCGTGGGCGATGACGCCGTGGAACAGCGTGTCGTTGGCGTATTCGGGGTTCAGGTGCGCCGGGTTGGTGTCGCCCGAGACGGCGGCGAAGGCCTGGATGTCGGCCTGCGTCAGCGTGCGCAGCAGGCGCGCGCTCTGGCCCACGCTGAGTTCGTCATAGGTGACGTTTTCCAGCCATTCGGTGTTCGGTGCCATGTTCATATCGGTACGGTCCTCGGTGAAAAACAAAGCGGCTGCATGTCGATGCAGCCTTCAGCCTGATAACCCGGTGTGCACCAGCGCGGCCCAGGCCAGCGGCCACCGCGCAAGGGCCGCCCCGCCGCGCTGGTGGCGTCCCCCTGCCCGCATCGCGCAGCGATGCGAGAGCGGGGGGAAGGCGCGCAGCGACACAGGGGGGTGTTTCATCTCAAGCGACGGCGTGGCAGCCGCCATCGACGTAGATGGTCTGGCCGGTCATGCCGGAGGCGGCGTCGGAACACAGGAAGGCGCTGAGCTGGGCGATCTCTTCGAGCGTCACCAGGCGCTTGAGCGGGGCCTTGAGCACGGCGTTGGCCATGAGCTCGTCAAAGCCCGCGATGCCCGAGGCGGCGCGCGTGAGAATGGGGCCGGGCGAGACGGCATGCACGCGGATGCCCTGCGGCCCGAGCTCGAGCGCCATGTAGCGCACCATGGATTCGAGCGCCGCCTTCACCGGCCCCATCAGGCCGTAGTGCGGCACGGCCTCGTCGGCGCCCAGGTAGGTCATGCTCAGCAGGCTGCCGCCGCCCGCCATGTGCGGCACGCACAGACGCGCCAGCTCGGCGAACGAATGGCAGGAGACCTCCATGGCACGCGAGAAGCCCTTGCGCGAGCTGTCGACCACCGGGCCGTGCAGGTCTTCGAGCGGCGCCCAGGCGATGGAATGGACCACGAAATCGAGCCGCCCCAGGCGCTGCGCGGCATGCGCCACCAGGGCTTCGAGCTCGCCGTCCTGCTCGACGTTGCAGCTCACCAGGTCCACGCCCAGCGGTTCGGTCAGCGGCTCGACGAAGCGGCGCGCCTTTTCATTGAGGCAGGAGACCACCAGCTCGGCGCCCATCTGGTGGGCCAGCTGGGTGCAGCCCCAGGCGATGCTGTTCTCGTTGGCCAGGCCCAGGACCAGGCCCTTCTTTCCAGCCAGGCTGAAAGCGGATGTTTTTTTCGTCATGCGTTGGAGATTTCAAGCAACAGGGAGAAGCGCTGGGCCATGGCACGCAGGGCCCGCGCGCGGGGATCAGTCTTGATCGAAAAGCCGCCGCAGGTGGGCGCCGCCGGTGCCCGGCTTGAAGCCCTCGCGCACCAGCTGCTCCTGCGCGGCGACGAGGATGTGGCGCGTGGCATCCACACCCACGCGGTCCACATAGCTGCGCGCCACGCCGTAGCGCAGCACCAGCAACCCGCGCAGCTCTTCACGCAGATGGGCCTTGCGGCGGTCCGGGCTCATGCCGGCGCGCGAGGTGGCGCGGCGGTCGGGCGTGACGCGCCGGTCCGGCACGGGCACGGCGTCGATGTGCATCACCCGCTCCAGCTCGGACTCGTTTTCCAGGTCCACGCCCAGGTTCACGGCCAGCCGGGCGATGCGCGCGCTCAGCGCATGCACGGAGTCGCCCATGCGGCGCAGATGGTCCGCCACCGGATTGTTGTCGCGGGGGCTGTCAATCGGCATAGCGCACCATGACGTATTCGCCAGGCGCGTCGCACAGCACCTGCGCCGGGTCCATGGCCGGCGGCGCCACGGGTTTGCCCGAGCGCGCCTTGAGCCACCCGTCCATGGCCTCCCACCAGGAGCCCTCGCGCACCGGGGCATTGGCCTCCCATTCCTCGGGCTCGGTCCAGCCCTGGCCGCATTCCGTGGCGGCGATCTGGTAACTGCGCCGGGCCCGGCCCGGCTCGGAGACGATGCCCGCGTTGTGCCCGCCCGCGGCGAGGATGAAGGTGACATGCGTGTCGGTCTGCAGATGGATCTTGTAGACCGAGCGCCAGGGCGAAACATGGTCGCGCGTGGTGCCCACCACCAGCATGGGTGCATGGATGTCCATCAGCGCCACGCCCACGCCGCCCATGCGGTAGTGGCCCGTGGCCAGGGCGTTGTTGAGGAACATCGACGACAGGTATTCGGAATGCATGCGCGCGGGCAGGCGCGTGAGGTCGGCATTCCAGCTCATGAGGTCGAAATCCACCTCGTCCTGGCCCAGCAGGTAGCGGCGCGTGTTGCGCGACCAGACCAGATCGCGCGCATTGAGGAACTGGAACGAGCCGGCCATGGCCTTGCCCGAGAAATAGCCCGTGCGCTCCATCTCCTGGCGCAGGGCCTGGATCTGGTCGTCGTCGATGAACACGCCCATCTCGCCGGGCTCGCTGAAGTCGGTCTGCGCCGCCAGCAGCGTGACCGAGGCCAGCTCGGGCATGTGGGGCGGGAAGCCGGTGTGCTCGCGCGCCGCTGCCTTGCCCTTGGCCCCACGGCTCTTGTGCCCCAGGGCCGCGGCCACCATGGCCAGGAAGGTGCCGCCCAGGCAGTAGCCCAGCGCATGGATGCGCGGCGCCTTCGTGCGCTCCTTCACGGCGGCCATGGCCTCCATCACGCCCAGGCGCAGGTAGTCCTGCATGCCCAGGTCGCGGTCGGAGGCGTCGGGGTTGCGCCACGAGACGATGAACACCGTGTAACCCTGGCCCACGAGGTAGCGCACCATGGAGTTGGCGGGCGAGAGGTCCAGGATGTAGTACTTCATGATGCACGAGGGCACGATGAGCAGCGGCTCCGGGTAGACCTTGGCCGTGGTCGGCGCGTACTGGATCAGCTCGATCAGGTGGTTGCGGAACACCACCTTGCCCGGCGTGACGGCCACGTCCTTGCCCACCTCGAACGTGAGCGGCTCCAGCACCGGCGGCGCGGCGTCGGGCCGTGCGGACTGCGCCTTCTTCAGGTCCTCGGTGAAGTTCTGGTAACCCTGCGCCAGGCTCTGCCCACCGGTTTCGCGTGCCCGCTGCTGCGCCTCGGCATTCGTGGCCGGCCAGTTGGACGGCGACAGCGCGTCCAGCGCCTGGCGGGTGAAGAAGTCCACCACATGCTGGTGGTGGCGCGTCATGCCTTCGACCTGCGCGGCCTCGCGCCACCAGGCATCGCTGGCCTTGAAGCCTTCCTTCAGGGCATTGAAGGGCCAGTGCTGCCAGTTCTCGTCGCGAAAACGCGCATCTTTCTCGGGCAGCGGCTCATCCTGGTCATCGAGCACGGGCCGCACAGCGGCCTGCCAGGCCTGCTGCGCCAGCGCCAGGGCGCGCTGCCCCAGCACCATCTGCCGGCCCGGCGACAGGGCCAGGTGCATCGCCCAGTCGGCGGTGGCCAAGGCCATGGACACCGGCGAGAGCCCCATGTTGGCACGCGCCATCCGGGCATGCAGGTTTTCGTCCAGGGCCTTGGCGGCCTGGCGTTGCCGCTCATAGGGTGAAGGCGATGGTTTTTCCATGGACAGTCCTCGATACGCACCGTTACAGAGCGGCCAGTATGCCCCCGGCAAGGCGAATTACCCTGATGCGCCCAGGGTGTTTGAGGGAAGGTTGACCGGTATCAAAAGCCGCCTGCCGCCCGCACCAGGGATGCTCCTTTTTTGATAGCTGCATGCGCTTTCTACCAAAGCGCATTGGCCTGATTTGTCACACAATCCACCCATGGAAATGCACGCCACACCCCCGACCGCGCCCCTGTTCGAAGTCCATCACCTGAGCAAACGCTATGGCGATGCCACCGTGATCGATGGTGTGTCGTTCTCCATGGCCCCGGGCGAATGCCTGGGCGTCATCGGCCCCAACGGCGCCGGCAAGACCACCACCATCCGCATGTGCCTGGGCCTGACCGCGCCCGACGGCGGCAGCATCCACTACCAGCCGGCCGGTGGCGGCCCCCGGCTGCAGATGCCGCGCGACGCCCTGGCCATCAAGGCCGAGATCGGCGTGGTGACGCAGTTCGACTCGCTTGACCCCGATTTCACCTGCCTGGAGAACCTGCGCGTGTTCGGCCGCTATTTCGGCCTGGGGGCGCAGGTGATGGACGAGCGCGCGCCGCGCCTGCTGGAATTCGCCTCGCTCACGCACAAGGCGCAGGCCAAGCCGGGCGAACTCTCGGGCGGCATGAAGCGGCGCCTGTCGCTGGCGCGCGCGCTGGTGAACGAGCCGCGCCTGCTGCTGCTCGACGAGCCCACCACCGGCCTGGACCCGCAGGCGCGCCACCTGATGTGGGAGCGGCTGCAGCGCCTGGTGCAGCAGGGCACCTCTATCCTGCTGACCACGCACTTCATGGACGAGGCCGAGCGCCTGTGCTCGCGCCTGCTGGTGCTCGACCACGGCCGCAAGATCGCCGAGGGCGCGCCGCGCGCGCTCATCGCCGAGCACCTGGAGCCCGAGGTGGTGGAGGTGTACGGCGCGGGCGCCCTGGCGCTGGCGCACGACCCGGCGCTGCAGGCCCTGGCGGCACGCACCGAGGTCAGCGGCGAGACGGTGTTCTTCTACACCCCGCAGGCGCGCCCGCTGCTCGACGCGCTGATGCAGCACCCGCACCTGCGCACGCTGCACCGGCCGGCGAACCTGGAGGATTTGTTCCTCAAGCTGACGGGGCGGCAAATTCGGGAGGACGGCTGAGTGCGCCTCAAGCGCTCCTGAAACAGGAGCTGATTGCGCTTATTGCATAAGCGCCAGAGGCCCATTTCATGCTCAAACAGCGCGCGGTCGCACCTTGCCAGCCGCGCGCTTGGCGTTGGTGCGCGCCGTGTCCACATCGCCCGCGCGCGCCAGCGCCACGCCCATGCGCCGCTGGGTGAAGCTCTCGGGCTTGCCGAACAGGCGCAAATCCGTGCCCGGCACGCGCAGCGCCTCGTCCACGCCGTCGAACACGATGCCCACCGCCTCCACGCCACCGTAGATGACGGCGCTGGCGCCGGGGTTGCGCAGCGCGGTGTCCACCGGCAGACCGAGGATGGCGCGCGCGTGCAGCTCGAATTCGCTCTGGTGCTGGGTGCACAGCGTGACCAGGCCGGTGTCGTGCGGGCGCGGGCTGACCTCGCTGAACCAGACCTGCTCGCCCTGGACAAACAGCTCCACGCCGAACAGGCCCTGGCCGCCCAGGTTGTCCGTCACGGCCCGGGCGATCTGGCGCGACTTTTCCAGCGCCGCCGGGTGCATGGGGTGCGGCTGCCAGCTCTCCACGTAGTCGCCGCCCACCTGCACATGGCCGATGGGGTCGCAGAAGTGGGTCTCGACCTGGCCGCTTTCGCCCACGGCGCGCACGGTGAGCTGGGTGATCTCGTAGTCGAAATCAATGAAGCCCTCGACGATCACGCGGCCGTGGCTCACGCGGCCACCGGCCATGGCGGTGTCCCAGGCCTTGGCCACATCGGCCGGGCCGTCGATCTTGCTCTGGCCCTTGCCCGAGCTGCTCATCACGGGCTTGACGATGCAGGGGTAGCCGATACCGGCGTCGATGGCCGCCTGCAGCTCGGCCAGCGAGTCGCAAAACTGGTAGGGGCTGGTGGGCAAGCCCAGCGTCTCGGCCGCGAGGCGGCGGATGCCCTCGCGGTCCATGGTCAGGCGCGCGGCGCGGGCCGTGGGGATCACGCGCACCGCGCCCTCGGCCTCCAGCTGCTCCAGCACGGGCGTGGCGATGGCCTCGATCTCGGGCACCACGAGGTGCGGACGCTCGGCCTCGATGAGCGCGCGCAGCTGCGCCGGGTCGCTCATGGCGATGGTGCGCGCGTGGTGCGCCACCTGCTGGCCGGGGGCGTGGTCGTAGCGGTCCACGGCGATGGTCTCTACGCCCAGGCGCTGCAGCGCGATCAGCACCTCCTTGCCCAGCTCGCCCGAACCGAGCAGCATGACCTTGGTGGAGTGGGGGGAGAGCGGGGTGCCGAGGGTCGTCATGGTGCGGGGGTGCAGGAATGAAACTGGCGGCTACTGTAATCGACCCCATCGCCCCGGCATGGCGTGCGGCGCGGCGACAGGCGCGCGCCAAATGCGCACAATACGGCCATGCCTTCCACCGCCCTGTCCGGCCGCGCCGCCGGCCCCTCGATCTGGCGCCCGCCCGGCCTCTCGCTGCGCTGGTGGCCGGTGTTCCTGCGCAACCTGCTGGTGTGGCGCAAGCTCGCCATCCCCAGCCTGGTGGGCAACATCGCCGAGCCGCTGATGTGGCTGGTGGCCTTCGGCTACGGCATGGGCGCCCTCGTGGGGCAGATGCAGGTGAACGATCAGCAGGTGCCCTACATCCTGTTCCTGGCCAGCGGCTCGATCTGCATGAGCGCGATGAACGCCGCCAGCTTCGAGGCCCTGTACTCGGCCTTCTCGCGCATGCATGTGCAGAAGACCTGGGAGGGCATCATGAACACCCCCGTGGCGCTGGACGACGTGGTGCTGGCCGAGATGCTCTGGGCCGCCTTCAAGGCGCTGTTCACCGTGACGACCATCTTGCTGGTGATGCTGGCGCTGGGTATCAGCCACAGCCCCAAGCTGTTCGTGGCCTGGCCCGTGCTGCTGTGCGTGGGCATCATGTTCTCCAGCATCGCGCTGATCTTCAACGCGCTGGCCAAGGGCTACGACTTCTTCACCTACTACTTCACGCTGGTGCTCACGCCCATGATGTTCCTCTCGGGCGTGTTCTTCCCGCGCGAGCAGCTGCCCGGTGTGGTGCGCGCCATCTCCGACTGGCTGCCGCTGACCAACGCCGTCGAGCTGGTGCGCCCGCTGTTCATGGACCAGTGGCCCGCGCACCCGCTGCGCCACGGCCTGGTGATGGCCGTGACCACCGTGGCCGCGTACTGGACCGCCCTGGCCCTGACGCGCCGCCGCTTCGCCGCCTGACCGACATGGCCGCACCCTCCCTGCTGAGCCCGGAGCACATCGCCATGGTGGACCGGGGCGTCTCGGTGATCGTGGCCTCGCGCGATGCCGTGCTGCGCCCCAGCCTCATGCGCGGCGTGGGCAGCGCCATCAGCGCCGACGGCACGCAGGTCACGGTGTACCTGCGGCGCAGCCAGTCGCGCCAGCTGCTGCAGGACATCGCGGCCGGCGGCGGCGTGGCCGTGGTGTTCAGCGAACCGCCCACGCACCGCACGCTGCAGCTCAAGGCCCCCGGCGCCACCGTGCGCCCGGCCGGCCCCGACGACCGGCCGCTGCTGCGCCGCTACCTCGCGTCCATGCAGCACGAGCTGGCCCAGGTGGGCTACGGGCCCGACTACGCGGCCGCCATGCTGTCGGCGCCGCTGGAGGACGTGGTGGCGCTGCAGTTCACGCCGCTGACCGCCTTCGACCAGACGCCGGGCGCGCGCGCCGGCGCGCCCCTCGCCACCGCCGCGCCATGACCGCGCCCCTGCTGTCCGCCATCCGCCCCTGCCTGGAGGGCGCCATTCCCGCCATCATGGCCACCTGCGCCAGCGACGGTACGCCCAACGTGGCCTACATCTCGCAGGTGGTCTACGTGGACGAGGGCCACGTGGCGCTGTCGTTCCAGTTCTTCAACAAGACACGCGAGAACATCCTCGCCAACCCCTATGCCTCGGTGCTGGTGCTCGACCCGGTGAGCGCGCGCTTCTACCGCCTGCACCTGCGCTACCTGCGCACGGAGACGGCGGGCGCGCTGTTCGAGAGCATGAAGGCGCGGCTGGCCGGCATTGCCTCGCACAACGGCATGGCCGACGTGTTCCGCCTCAAGGGCTCCGACGTGTACGCGGTGGAGCACATCGACGCCATCGACGGCGAGGGTCTGCCGCCCGCGCCGGGCCGCTCGGGCCTGCTGCACCGCCTGCGCCAGTGCAGCGAACGCCTGGCCGCATGCACCGGGCTCGACGAATTGCTGCAGGCCGCGCTCGGCGCGCTGCAGGAATGCATGGGCATGGCGCACACCATGGTGCTGATGCTCGACGCGCCGGCGCAGCGCCTCTACACCGTGGCCAGCCGGGGCTACGCCACCTCGGGCGTGGGCTCGGAGATCGCGCTCGGGCATGGGGTGATCGGCATGGCCGCGCGCGAGAACACGCCGGTGCGCATCAGCCACATGACGCATGCCGCGCTCTACAGCCACGCCATGCGCAGCAGCCTGGAGGCCGGCACGCCGGACGGCGAGCCGCCGGGCATGGAAATTCCCTACCCCGGCCTGCCCGCGCCGCACAGCCAGATCGCCGTGCCCATGGTGGCGGCCGGGCGCGTGCTCGGCGTGCTGTTCGCCGAGAGCCCGCGCGACCTGGCGTTCGACTTCGAGGACGAGGACCTGCTCGTCGCCCTGGCCGCCCACCTGGGCGCGGCCATCGACCTGCTGCAGGCCGCGCCCGAAGGCGGCGAGGCGGGCGCCCCCACCGCCACGCTGGCACCGGCCGTGAGCGGCACCCCGGTGCGCGTACGCCACTACGCGGCCAACGACAGCGTGTTCATCAACGGCGACTACCTCATCAAGGGCGTGGCCGGCGCCATCTTCTGGAAGCTGCTGCGCGACCACGCGCAGACCGGCCGCACCGATTTCACCAACCGCGAGCTGCGGCTCGACCCCACCATCCGCCTGCCCGACGTGGCCGACAACCTGGAGGCGCGCCTGCTGCTGCTGCAGCGCCGCCTGCAGGAGAACAACCCGCCGATGCGCATCGAGAAGACCGGGCGCGGGCGCTTCCGCCTGTGCGTGGCCTGCCCGGTGCTGCTCGAAGAACAGCCCGGCTGAGCCTCAGCGCGCCACCGCGCCGGCCAGCCCCAGGCCGGCCATGAGCTTGTCCCACTCGCGCGCCGCGAGGTGCGGGCGCACCACGTCCAACACGGCGCCAAACGCCTCGGCCGGCGCCTGCTGGCGCATGCCGCCGAGCAGGGCCGCACGCTCGGCCGGGGCCATGAAGGGCACCATCCAGCGCATCACCAGCATCGTCTCGCCGGGCGGGATCGACGACACCAGCGCACCGTGCACGGCCATCAGTTCGTCGTCCGTGTAGTGCTGCCACAGCGCCGCGTTGTGCGCGGTCTCTTCCAGGTGCATGTGCTCGAAGTTGTGCGCCACGAACAGCGCCAGCGCGTGGTACAGCGCCTGGGTGCGCGGGGCGCGGTCGGCGCGCGCGCAGGACATCAGGTCGGCCACCGCCCGCACCAGGCGCAGGATGGAGCGCTCATGCTCCTCGTGCTCGTCCGCCACCACCAGGCTGCCGCCCTGGGCGCGGGCCTCGATGGCCGGGTGCACGAAGCGGTCCTCATGCTCCAGGTGGGCCTGGAGCACGTCGAGCAGTTGCGCCACGCGCTGGCAGCCCTGGGCAAAATCCAGCTCGTCCTCCACGTCCATGCGGCCCAGGCCGAGCAGCGTATCGGCCATGAAGGCGCGCAGCGCCTTGTGGATGCCGGCATACAGGTCCACGCGCGGCACGGCGGGCTGGGTGGCGGCGATTTCGGCAATTTCGCGGGGTTCGATCTTCATCACGTTCTTTCCTGGCCCCGGAGGGCCTGCTACGGCACGGTGCGAAACCGTGCCGGGCCGGGTGCACCATGCACCCGCAACCGTGGAATGAAGTCTAGGAATCGACGCCTTGGCACGCTGCTAAAAATCCCTTAACCGAACCCTATTCCATCCTTAAATACGCCATCGCCAGCGTACTTCGTGAAATCCTTCACGCGGCGAAGCGCACCATGTTGACGGCCTTCTCCGCCAGCATGATGGTTGGCGCGTTGGTGTTGCCGCTGACGATGCGCGGCATGATGGACGCATCGACCACGCGCAGACCCCTCACGCCACGCACGCGCAGCTGTGCATCGACCACGTCGTGTTCGCCCGGGCCCATGCGGCAGCTGCCCACGGGGTGGTAAATGGTGTCGGCGTTCTGGCGGATGAAGGCCTCGATGTCGGCGTCGGACTCCAGCACCCGTGCCCTGCCGTAGCGCGCCAGCGCAGGCTGCACCAGGATCTCCTGCATGCGCCGGAAGCCATGCACCATGCGGTCCATGTCGGCGCGCTCGCCCAGGAAGTTCGGGTCCACCAGCGGCAGCGCCCGCGGGTCGCCGCTGGCGAGCTGCACGCTGCCCCGGCTCACGGGCTGCAGCAGGCAGACATGGCAGGAATAGCCGTGGCCCAGCACCGTCTTGCGGCCATGGTCCACCAGCTTGCCGATGACGAAGTGCAGCTGCACGTCGGGCGCGCGCTCCGAGGGCTGGCTGCGGATGAAGCCGCCCGCCTCGGCGAAGTTGGTCGTCAGCATGCCGCTGCGCTGGCGGCGCCACTCGCCGATGCCGCGCACGATGCGCGCCACGCCGGGCAGCGAGATGCCAAAGAGTTCGCTTTGCCCCGGCGCATCGACCACGCGCACCACGTCGGGGTGGTCGTGCAGGTGCGCGCCCACGCCGGGCTGGTCGTGCAGCACGGCAATGCCGTGGCGCTGCAGCTGCGCCCCGGGGCCGATGCCCGAGAGCATGAGCAGCTGCGGCGAGAGCAGCGCGCCGGCGCTCAGCAGCACCTCGCGCGTGCAGCGCACCTGTCGCACGCTGCCGCCCTGGCGGTATTCCACGCCAACGGCGCGGCGCGCCTCGAACAGGATGCGCGTGGCGTGCGCCCCGGTGACCACCTGCAGGTTGGGCCGGCCAAGGTGTGGAGTGAGGTAGGCCTTGGCCGCGCTGAAACGCTCGCCATTGCGGTGCGTGACCTGGTACTCGCCCACGCCTTCCTGCGTGGCGCCGTTGAAGTCGCGGTTGTGCGCATGGCCGGCCTGCACGCCGGCCTCGACGAACACGCGGCCGAAGCGGTTGGGCGAGCGCAGGTCCATCACGTTGAGCGGGCCGCCCGTGGCATGCCAGGCATCGGCGCCGCGCTCGTTGTGCTCGGCGCGCAGAAAGTACGGCAGCACGTCGCTCCAGCTCCAGCCGGGGTTGCCCTGCGCGGCCCAGTGGTCGTAGTCGGCAGGCTGGCCACGCGCATAGATCATGGCGTTGATGGAACTGGAGCCGCCCAGCACCTTGCCGCGCGGCTGGTAGCCCCGGCGGCCGCCCAGGCCCGGCTGGGGCGTGGTGTTCTGCCCCCAGCCGTTGAGTTCGTACTTGGCCATCACGGCCAGCCCCGCCGGGCAGTGGATGAGCACGCTGCGGTCCGCCGGGCCGGCCTCCAGCAGGCACACGCGCACGGCCGGGTCTTCGCTCAGGCGCCCGGCGAGCACGCAGCCGGCCGATCCGCCGCCCACCACGATGTAATCGAACATCTCCGTCTCCTCCGTGTTTGATACACCTTAACCGATGGAGCGGACCAATACCGCTACGATGGCGGCTGTTGTTTCACTTTGAAGAGAGCACTCCACATGAGCATCACTACGGTTGGCATCATCGGCGCAGGCACCATGGGCAACGGCATCGCGCAGGCCTGCGCGGTCTCGGGCATCAACGTCGTCATGGTCGACATCTCGGACGCCGCGGTGCAGAAGGGCCTGGCCACCGTCGCGGGCAGCCTGGACCGCCTGATCAAGAAGGAAAAGATCACCCAGGCCGACAAGGACACGGCTCTGGCGCGCATCAAGACCTCGACCAGCTACGACGACCTGAAGGCCGCGCAGCTCGTCATCGAGGCCGCCACGGAGAACTACGAGCTCAAGCTCAAGATCCTCAAGCAGGTCGATGGCATCGTCGGCCCCGACGTGATCATTGCCTCCAACACCTCGTCGATCTCCATCACCAAGCTGGCCGCCGCCACGGGCCGCGCCGACAAGTTCATCGGCATGCACTTCTTCAACCCCGTGCCGATGATGGCGCTGGTAGAGATCATCCGCGGCCTGCAAACCAGCGACGCCACGCACGACGCCGTCAAGGCCATGGCCGTGGCGCTGGGCAAGAGCCCGATCACCGTGAAGAACGCCCCGGGCTTCGTGGTCAACCGCATCCTGGTGCCCATGATCAACGAGGCCTTTTTCGTGCTGGCCGAAGGCCTGGCCACGCCCGAAGACATCGACGCCGGCATGAAGCTGGGCTGCAACCAGCCCATCGGCCCGCTGGCCCTGGCCGACATGGTGGGCCTGGACGTGTGCCTGGCCGTGATGGACGTGTACCTCGCCGAGTTCGGCGACAGCAAGTACCGCGCCTGCCCGCTGCTGCGCGAAATGGTGGCCGCCGGCCGCCTGGGCCGCAAGACCGGCCAGGGCGTTTACCAGTACTGAGAGGCTGAGAGTGGCCGGGGCGCCAGGCCCCGCGTCCTCCGGGCGCCCATGCCACTACCCCACGCCCCCCGCAACGAGCCCGTGAACCGGCGCGTGGGGCGCTGGTTCAACGAGCGCCCCGTCCTCCAGATCGCGCTGTGCATCGGGGCCTGCGCCGTCCCCGTCTACTATTTCGGCCCAGTGACCGCCGTGTTGCTGTCGCCGGTGCTTGGGGCGCTCATCGCGCGTCCGCTGATGAACCTGGCCGCCAACCTGCGCTACCGCATGCGCGAGCACCAGTTGCGCGATTCGCAGGGCAGGCACTACTCATACAAGGGCCAAGCCGTGCACGTGGCGCAGGACGAGCGCGGCGAGCGCTGGGTGCTGCTGTCGGATGTGCGCAAGATCATCGGGCCGATGGCCAGCGAGCGGGCCCTGCAGCAGACCTGCCCCGGCCGCCTCCAGCCCATGGACCGCAAAGGGCGCCTGCACATGCGCGCCGATGCGCTTGCCACCTACCTGGGCAAGTCTAACGACCTGCTGGTGCTGCGCTTTCGCACCTGGGTGGAGCGCACCCTGGCCGTTCCGGGGCGCCATGCCCGCCCCACGCTGGGCGACCCGGCCGCCGGCGTGCCCCCGGAATTCTCGGACGACGACCCTTCGCCCCCCTGAGCCCGCGCCCGACGCGGCGCGGCGCGGCGCGATACCCATCCAATGCCCTCGCCATATCGAAGGTTTTTTGTAATTTAATTGCACACAATTCAATTGTTGGCAATAATTCAACCCATGCCTGCCACCGACCGCCCCAGCCCGCCCCACCTGCTGCTCGACAACCAGGTCTGCTTCGCGCTGTATTCGACCTCGCTGGCCATGACCAAGCTCTACAAGCCGCTGCTCGACGCCATCGGCCTGACCTACCCGCAGTACCTCGTGATGCTGGTGCTGTGGGAGCAGGACGGCCCCACGGTGTCCGAACTCGGCGAGCGCCTGTTCCTCGACTCCGGCACGCTGACGCCGCTGCTCAAGCGCCTGGAAGCCTCGGGCCTGGTGGAGCGCCAGCGCGACCCGCAGGACGAGCGCCGCGTGCGCATCACCCTCACCGCCCAGGGCCGCGCGCTGCGCGAGAGCGCCGAGAGCGTGCCCGCCTGCGTGCTGCGCGGCAGCCACACCACCCTGCCCGAACTGCAGGCCCTGACTCGCCAGCTGCAGGCCCTGCGCGCCCAGCTCGCCCAGGCCTGACCCCACCGATTCACCCCCGCCCGCACCGGGCACCACCCGCAAAGGAAAGCACCATGGCCACCCTCGACAAAGTCCTCTACACCGCCCGCGCTCACACCACCGGGGGCCGCGACGGCGCCTCGCGCACCGACGACGGCCGCCTCGACGTGAAGCTGTCCTCGCCCGGTACCTCGGGCACCGGCACCAACCCCGAACAGCTGTTCGCCGCAGGCTACTCGGCCTGCTTCATCGGCGCGCTCAAGGCCGTGGCCGGCAAGATGAAGCTGGCCATGCCGCAGGACGTGGCCGTGGACGCCGAGGTGGACCTGGGCCCCGTTGCGAACGCCTACGGCATCGCCGTGCGCCTGCAGGTCCACCTGCCCGGCATGGAGCGCGCCCAGGCCCAGGCCCTGGTGGACGCGGCCCACCAGGTCTGCCCCTACTCCAACGCCACGCGCGGCAACATCGACGTGACGCTGACCCTGGCCTGAGAGGCTGAGAGGGCTGCCGGACTCCCGACAGCATCAGACGCCATAGCGCCCCGCGCCCGAACCACGGGCGCGGGGCGCTTTTGCATGTGGCAACTCATGGTTTTCCCTGAGGCGCAATGCAAGCTTGCACTCAGCGAATCGCGTCATCATGGAATCCCCATGAAGATCGCCCTCCTGTCCGACATCCACGCCAACCGCCAGGCCTTCGACGCCTGCCTTGCCCACGCGCGCGCCCATGGCGCGCAGCACATTGCGCTGCTGGGCGACCTGGTGGGCTATGGCGGCGACCCGCGCTACGTGGTGCAGCAGGCCATGGCGATCGCGGCCGAGGGCGGCACGGTGCTGTGCGGCAACCACGACGCCCTGGCCGTGCTGCCGCCGGCCGCGCTGGGCAAGGCCGGCGCCACCGTCGCCACGCACGGTGCCCGCTGGACGCACAGCCAGCTCTCGGCCGAGGAGCGCGACTTTCTCACCCACCTGCCCCTGACCGCCGTGGTGAACCACACCATGCTCGTGCACGCCAGCGCCGACGCCCCCGAACGCTGGCGCTACGTGGACAACGAGGTCGTGGCCGGCCAGTGCCTGGACGCCGCGCTGCGCCACCCCGGCGTGCGCCATGTGTTCTGCGGCCATGTGCACCGGCAAATGCTTTATTACCGTGGCACCGGCCACGGCCTCATGCGCTTTGCCCCCGTGCCCGGCGTGCCCGTGCCGGTGCCGCCGCGCCGCGCCTGGGTGGCCACCATCGGCTCGGTGGGCCAGCCGCGCGATGGCGACACCCGCGCCATGTACGCGCTGCTGGACACCGCGCACTGGCAGCTGCGCTTCGAGCGCGTGCCCTACCACCACGCCGAGGCCGCCGCCGCCGTGCGCGCCACGGGGGAACTGCCCGAATCGTTTGCCCACCGGCTGGAGACTGGACGATGAAACTGCTTGAACCCGGGACCGAGGTGGATGGCTTCACGGTGCTCGAATGCATCCACTCCGGCGGCATGGCGCACATCTACCGCGTGGAATACGCCATGGGGCCGCCGAACCCGGGCTTCCCCCTGGCGATGAAAATCCCGCGCATGACGGCCGGGGACGGCGCCGAAACCATCGTCAGCTTCGAGGTGGAGAACCAGATCCTGCCCTCGCTGACCGGCCCGCATGTGCCACGCTTCGTCGCCGCCGGCGACATCGACCGCCTGCCCTACCTGGTGATGGAGTATGTGCACGGCCGCACGCTCGACCACTGGCTGGAGCAACCAGAAAAGCCCGACACCGAGACCATCGCCCGCCTGGGCGCCGCCATGGGCCGCGCCGTGCACAGCCTGCACCAGCAGAACGTCTGCCACCTCGACCTGAAACCCGGCAACGTGCTCTTCACCAGCGAGGACCACGCCTATCTGCTGGATTTCGGCCTCTCGTGCCATGCCCACTACCCCGACCTGCTGGCCGAGGAGCTGCGCAAGGCCGTGGGCTCGCCCGTCTGGATCGCGCCCGAACAGGTGGTGGGCGTGCGCGGCGACCCGCGCAGCGACATCTTCGCCATCGGCGTGATGCTCTACGAACTGGCCACGGGCGAGCTGCCGTTCGGCTCGCCCACGACCAAGGGCGGCCTGCGCCAACGCCTGTGGATGACGCCCGCGCCGCCGCGCCAGTACCGCCCCGACATGCCCGAATGGCTGCAGGAGACCATCCTGCGCTGCCTGGAACCCGAGGCGGCCCGGCGCCACCCCTCGGCCGCGCACCTGGCCTTCGACCTGACCCACCCCGGGCAGGTGCAGATCACCGCGCGCGGCCAGCGCACGCGCGGCCCGGGCCTGCGCACGCACTTCAAGCGCTGGATCAAGGCCGCGGGCATGTACTACCAGCCCAGCCCGCTGCCCACGCGCCAGATCGAGGAGGTGCCCATCGTCATGGTGGCCGTGCCGCACGCCGACGTGAGCGACGTCACGCTGTACTCGCTGCGCCAGGCCGTGGGCCGCTCGCTGGGCATCCGCCCCGGCGCGCGGCTGGCCTGCGTGACCGTGATCTCGCCCTCGGCCAGCAGCAGCACCGACGACGAGCGCAGCGAGACCTCCCTGCACCGCCAGCACTCCACGCGCCTGCGCCAGTGGGCCGAGGGCCTGGACCTCTCGGGCCACAGCGTGAGCTACCACGTGCTCGAATCGGGCGACGTGGCGCAGGCCCTGGTGCGCTACGCCGAGGGCAACCAGGTCAGCATGATGATCCTGGGCGCGGCCACGCACGGGCTGCAGACGCAGCGCTTCATCGCCACCGTGCCCATGCGCGTGGCGCGCGACGCGCCCTGCACCGTTATCCTCGTCAAGCAGGCGCTGCCGTTCGCGCAGCTCGCGGCCGAGTACACCGAGTAGCGCCCGCTGTCGCGCAGGCGGCGCACCCATCTTGAGCCCGCGCGCCATTTCGCCTACCGTGGCGGCATGAGCACCACCACCCTCCTCGTGCGCCAGGACGCGCTGGCCACCACCGCACTGCGCAGCACCGAACCCACCCCGCTGGCCGACGGCCAGGTGCGCGTGCGCGTCGAGCGCTTCGCGCTGACCGCCAACAACATCACCTACGCCGCCATGGGCGAGATGCTGGAGTACTGGCGCTTCTTCCCCTCGGGCGAGGCCGGCTGGGGCATCGTGCCCGTGTGGGGCTTCGGCACGGTGACCGAATCCCAGCACTCCGAGGTGGCCGTGGGCGAGCGGCTCTACGGCTACTGGCCCATGGCCAGCGAGGCCGTGCTCCAGCCCCACAAGGCATCCGCCACGGGCTTTGCCGACGGCGCCGCGCACCGCGCCGGCCTGCACGCCGTCTACAACCACTACCTGCGCTGCGGCGCCGACCCGTTCTACCGCCCCGAGACCGAAGACCTCCAGGCCCTGCTGCGGCCGCTGTTCATCACCTCCTGGCTCATCGACGACTTCCTGGCCGACCAGGGCTTCTACGGCGCGGGCACGCTGCTGCTCTCCAGCGCGTCGAGCAAGACCGCCTACGGCACGGCCTTCCAGCTCGCGCAGCGCCCGGGCGTGCAGGTGGTGGGCCTCACATCCCAGGCCAACCGCGCGTTTTGCGAAAGCCTGGGTTGCTACCACCGCGTGGTGGCCTATGAAGACCTGGAGCAGCTCGCCGCAGAGACTGCCTGCGTGTACATCGACTTCGCTGGCAGCGTGGCCCTGCGCCAGCGCATCCACCAGCACTTCACCCAGCTCGCCTACAGCTGCGCCGTGGGTGCCAGCCACGTCGGCGACCTGGGCGGCGCCGGCCAGCTGCCCGGCCCGCGCCCGGTGATGTTCTTCGCCCCCGCGCAGGTGAAGAAGCGCACCGGCGAATGGGGCGTGCAGGGCCTCAACGACCGCCTGGTGGCCGCCTTTCAGGCCTTCACCGCCGCCGTGCAGGCGCCGCCCCAGCCCTGGATCACGGTGCAACAGCACCAGGGCCCGCAGGCCACCCAGGCGCTGTTCCTGGAGCTGCTGCGCGGCCAGGGCGGCCCGAGGACCGGGCACACAGCGAGCATGCTGCCCTGAGATCCCGCCGGACAGCCGACAGCAAACGCTAGCTGTTGGTGAGCAGCGCGGGCGCCACAGACGGCGCGTCGTCCAGCTGGAAGCGGCCCACCAGGCGTTCGAGCACGGCGGCCTGCTCGCTCATGGCACCGGCGGCGGCGGCGCTTTGCTCCACCAGGGCCGCGTTCTGCTGGGTCATCTGTTCCAGCTCGCCCACGGCGGCGCTCACCTGCTGCATGTCGCCGCTTTGTGCGGCAGAGCTGGCCGTGATCTCCTCGATGATGCCGCTGACGCGCTGCACCGATTGCACGATGTCCTGCATGGTCTGCCCCGCGCGGTCCACCAGGGCCGTACCGGCTTCCACGTTTTCCACCGAAGCGGAAATCAGCGCCTTGACCTCGCGCGCGGCTTCTGCCGAGCGCCCGGCCAGCGAGCGCACTTCGCTGGCCACCACCGCAAAACCACGCCCCTGCTCACCGGCACGGGCCGCTTCCACGGCGGCGTTCAGGGCCAGGATGTTGGTCTGGAACGCGATGCCGTCGATGACGGCGATGATGTCCACGATCTTCTTGGACGAACTGTCGATGCGGTGCATGGTCTGCACCACCTCACTGACCGACTGGCCGCCACTTTGCGCCACCGCGTAGGCCGAGGTCGCCAGCGCGTTGGCCTCGCGGGCCGATGCGGCCGACTGCCCCACGGCGCCACTCAGGTGGTCCAGCGTGGACGATGCGCGCTGGAGGTGGGCCGCCGTGGCCTCGGTGCGGTTGGACAGGTCGTGGTTGCCATCGGCAATTTCCACGCTGGCGGCGCCGATGCTGCCGGCCGAGCGCTGCACCTGCCCCACCAGCGCGGCCAGCGAACGCGACATCTGCGCCAGCGCGCGCAGCACCTCGCCCATCTCGTCCTGGCGGTCGGTGCCGATCCGCACCGTCAAGTCGCCCTCGCCAATGGAGCGCGCCACCTGGGCAATATCGGCCAGGGGCTCGGTCACGCTGCGCTGCACCAGCCGCGTGCCGATGCACACGACCACGATGATGACGGCCATGATGCCCGCCACCCCCCACACGGTTTTTAGCCGCTCGTTGCCCGCCTTGTCGCGCAGTTCGGTGGCACCGCGCTCGGTCAGGCGCACCATGTCCTGCAGCGCACTTTGCAAAGCCTGGAGCTTGCCCTGGGTGTCGTTGCGGATGTGCGCCTGCAACGCGGCAGCGTCGCCCCCGGCCTTGATCTTTTGCGCCGCCTCCAGCGAGGCCTTCAGCGCCTGCGCCTGGCGGGTGGCGGCGTCCAGCGCGCCGCGCTCCAGCGTGTCGGTGAGCAAGGTATCGAGCGCCGACTGCAGCTGCGCCAGCTCCTGCTGGGCCTGCTCCTGCCCGCCCTGCAGCAAGCTTGCCGAAGCCTCATCGGCGGCCAGCGCCGCCCCCAGGCTGCGCAGCGCCTGCGCCTCGGCCAGGCCGCGCCAGCGCGAGGCCAGCTCCAGCTTGCTTTGCTGGTCGGACTGCTCCTGGACCGTGATGGCCTGCGACTTCACCGTGCGCAGTGCCGAGCCAATAGACATGAGCACCAAGCCAACGCTCACGGCGATGGCAGGCAGCCATATCTTCGTCTTGATGCTCAACGCCATGCACGCCCTCTTGTCTCGGAATAAAACTTGTAACTGCTTGCTAAAAGTATGTCATGGCTTCGGGCGGCGCAGGCCAGCGAAAATGAGTGGATGCACTCTAATTCCGACGCAGCGTTCCTGCACCCCTTCGCCACCCTCACGCCCGACGCGGTGCTCGATGCGCTGGCCAGCGTGGGCCTGTATGGCGACGGGCGGCTCATGGCGCTGTCGTCCTACGAGAACCGCGTCTACCAGGTGACGCTGGAAGACGGCAGCCGCGTGGTGGCCAAGTTCTACCGCCCCGGCCGCTGGAGCGAGGCGCAGATCCTCGAAGAGCACGCCTTCGCCGCCGAACTCATGGCCGCCGAGGTGCCCGCCGTAGGTCCCATGGTGATTGACGGCCGCACGCTGCACCCGCACGGCGGCTTCCAGTTCTCCGTCAGCCCCTGGCGCGGCGGCCGCCAGCCCGAGCTGGACGACTTCGAGGTGCTCGAATGGACCGGCCGCTTCCTCGCGCGCATCCACGCCGTGGGCGCCCAGCAGCCCTTCGCCGCGCGGCCCGCGCTCGACCTGCAGCAGTTCGGCACCGAGCCGCGCAACTGGCTGCTGGAGCACGAACTGATTCCACTCGACGTGCAATCGGCCTGGCGCGACGCCTGCGATACCGCTCTTGATTTGATAGCTAATGGCGCTCAACCAGCGGGCGCCGGAGGCCCATTTCTTCTCAAAGATGCCACGCCGCTGCGCCTGCACGGTGACTGCCACCCCGGCAACATCCTCTGGACGCCGCTCGACGAATGGGGCCGTGGCGGCCCGCACTTCGTCGACCTCGACGACGCCCGCACGGGCCCCGCCGTGCAGGACCTGTGGATGCTGCTGTCGGGCGACCGGCGCCAGCGCACGCACCAGCTCGGCGCCCTGCTCGACGGCTACGAACAGTTCCGCACCTTCGACCGCCGCGAGCTGGCCCTGATCGAGCCGCTGCGCACCCTGCGCCTGATCCACTACAGCGCCTGGCTGGCCCGGCGCTGGGAAGACCCGATCTTCCCCATCAACTTCCCCTGGTTCGGCACAAGCGACTACTGGCGCGGCCAGGTGGACATGCTGCACGAGCAGATCGAGGCGATGCAGGAAGAGCCGCTGGTGGCCTGACCACCACCGGGGCGCGCGCGCTGGCGGGAACCGTCAACGCGGCGCCATGAAGCTACTGGAGCGGCTGCGCTGTTGCCCGGGGCCGGTTTGGGCACGCACGTTGAACGTCAGCGGGATGATGGCGCTGGCCTGGGCGGGCGCATCGGCACGGTACGGCTGCACCACCGACACGGCCAAGGTCCGCTCCTCGCCCGAGGCGATGTGCACGGGCTGCGTGGAGGGGAGGTACAGCCCCGCATCGCTCTCCACCTGGATGTCATAGGTGTGTGCCTGGGTGTCGTAGTTCTGGATGTGCACACGGTAGATGTTCTCGACATCCCCATTGCGCAGCTGGCGGGCCATCACGCCCCGGTCGCGCACCACCTCCACCTGCAAGGGCACGCGCAGGGCTGCCGTCATGGCGACGCCCAGCAGGGTCAGCCCCAGGAAGGCCGCATACACCTTGACGCGCGGCTGGCGCAAGGTGTCGCGCCAATCGGCGCCCTGCTGCGAAGCGAACCGGATCAATCCCGTGGGCTGGCGCGACTTGAGCATGACGCGGTCGCAGGCATCGATGCACAGGCCGCAGCTGATGCATTCGTACTGCAGACCGTTGCGGATGTCGATGCCCGCAGGGCACACCTCCACGCACAGGTTGCAATCCACGCAGTCTCCCTTGGCCGGTGCAGCGATCGAGACCGCAACGGCCTGCGTGCCGGAGTGCGGGACCATGGCCGTACGGCGCGGCTCGCCACGGGGGGCGTCGTACATCACGGACTGGGTGTGGGGCGTTCCCATCACGCCCTGGAAGCGGGCATAGGGGCACATATGCTGGCAGACCTTCTCGCGCAGGAGCCCGGCTTGCGCGAAGGCAAAGGCGGCATACCCGAGCATCAAAGAGGCCTCCACCGAGCCCATCCCGCCTTGCCAGGTGCGCCGCCACAAATCGGGCCCGCTCGAAAAATAGGCCGTCAGGGTCCAGCCCAGTGCCAGGGACACCAGGGCCCACAGCGCCCAGGTCAGCAGCCTGCGCGACCCTGCGGCCGCCCACGCGCCCTGGGCCTGCCGGCGCTGGCGCTGGCCCGGCGTGCCCTGCACCTTCTGTTCGATCCAGATGAACAACGCGGTGTAGACCGACTGCGGGCAGGCAAAACCGCAGAAGATGCGCCCGCCCACGGCGGAGAACACGAACAGCGCCAGCGCGCCGCCGATCAGCAGCAGCGCGAGCAGCAGCAGGTCTTGCGGCCCCAGCAGCGAGCCGAACAGGTGCACCTTCTGGCGCAAGAAATCGAAGCCCACCAGGGGCTGCCCGTTCCACTGCGCCCAGCACAGCCCGAAAAACGGCAGCTGGGTCAGGCCAATGGCCCACCAGCGGGCGCGATTGAATTTTCCGGAGATGGCCCGGATGCCAAAGCGCAGGGTCGCGCGGGGTGGGTAAAAGTGGATGGGTTGTGCACGTGGCACGCTGGCAGAGGACATGGCAAGCTCCTGCGGCCATGCGTCGTGGAGTGACAAAAAACCGGCCGCTCAATGCCTGCAAGTGGGCCACCAGCGGCACGCAAAAACCAGCAGCAGATGCAGCAGTTGGGGACCGTAGCAGATGCCGCCGCCCGGCCGCCCCCCTCCCGGTTCAGCCCTGGTGCCCTGCGGTCCCGCCGCGCACCAGGGCGCCCAGCAAGCGGGTTGCGCGGGCGATGTCCTGCGCCGGGGCGGCGCCAAAATTCAGCCGGATGCAGTGCGCAAAACGCCGGTCCGCCGAAAAAAGCGGGCCGGGCATCAGGCTCACCCCTGCCTGCAAGGCCTGGCGCATCAATGCGATGGCGTCGATGGGGGGTGGCAGCTCCAGCCACAAAAAGTAGCCCCCCTGCGGTCGGGTGACGCGGGTGCCGGGCGGGAACGACTCGGCAATGGCCTCCAGCATCACGTCGCGCTGCAGCGCCAGCGTTTGCCGCAGCCGGCGCAGGTGCAGGTCATAGCCCCCTTGGGCCAGGTAGTCGGAAATCGCCACCTGCGGGGGCACCGAGGCCGACAGGCTGCTCATCACCTTCAGGCGCTCGACGGCCCGCGTCCAGCGCCCTGCAGCCACCCATCCCACCCGGTACCCCGGCGCCAGGGTCTTGGAGAACGAGGCGCAGTGGATCACCCAGCCCTCTTTGTCAAACGCCTTGACGGGGCGCGGCTTGTGCGCGGTGGCATGGAGGTCGCCATACACATCGTCCTCGATCAGTGGCACCTGGTAGCGCGCCAGCAGCCCGGCCATGGCCTGCTTGCGGCTCTCGGGAACCAATGCGCCCAAGGGGTTCTGGAACGTGGGCATGAACCAGCAGGCCCGCACCTTGCCACTGGCCAGCGCCGCCTCCATCGCCGCCAGGTCCACGCCCTCGGCGGGGCTGGTGGGCAGTTGCAGCGCACGCAGCTTGAGCCGCTCGATGGCCTGGAGCGAGGCATAGAACGTGGGGGCCTCGACCAGCACCAGATCGCCCGGTTCGGTGACCGCCTGCAGGCTGAGGTTGAGCGCATCCATCGCCCCGTTGGTGACGACGATGTCGTCCACTTCGGCATGGATGCCATCCACCGCGTAGCGCTGCGCGATCTGCTGGCGCAGGCGCAGATGCCCGGCGGTCAGGTCTTCGATCAGCTTGCGTGGCGGCAGCCGCCGCATGGCAACGCCCAGGCTGCGCGCCAGCCGCTCCAGGGGAAACAGGGCCGGGTCCGGGAACGCGGAACCCAGCGGCACCACCTCCTGGTGCCGGGACAGGTTCAGGATGTCCACCACCAGGTCATTGATGGCCACCGTCTGCGTCTCCAGCGAGGGCCGCGAGGTCTCGGGGCTCTTCAGGGGCTCGTGCGCGCGCGGCGTGACGTAGTAGCCCGAGCGCGCACGCGCCTGCACCACGCCACGCGACTCCAGCAGGTAGTAGGCCTGGAACACCGTGGATTGGCTGATCTTGCGCCGCTCGCTGCACACCCGCACCGAAGGCAAGCGGTCGCCCACGCGCAAGGAGCCCGAGCGGATCAGGGCGTGGATTTCATCGGCGAGCTGCTCGTATTGCGTCATGGAAAGGGAGGCGGTCGCCAGAACTGTTCAGCCCGCACACAGGCCCTGCCGGCCGCCCTGCGTGTCGGGTCCACGGCCATTCTAGAGAGACGGTCCATGGGACAAGGATGCGCTCTCACATTGTCAGGCCACCCTCCCTTGCCAGCGACCGAACGGGGCCGCACCGTTGTGCCGAAGGGCCGTCTCCGAGCCCGTCGGCAGGTTCGCGCTGTCGGCCAAGTACCGCCGTTCACGAACGACGGCCTGCGGGCATCGGGCGTAGAATTCCTGCACGGTACCTGTGGCGCTCTCGCTTACGGGGTTCCTATCGAGAACGAAGGAGACAACCATGTCCTTTAACGGCTCGGCAATCCAAGCGCTGCTGGACGGCGCTGTCTCGAAAGGTGCGGTGCACGGCATCGCGGCGGTGGTCGTCGGCCGCAGTGGCCCACTGTTTCACCATGCTGCTGGCGAGGCCGGCGAACGCACGATATTCCGCAACGCCTCGATGACCAAGGCCGTGGCCACGACGGCGGCGCTACAACTCGTGGAAAAGGGCCAGCTCAGCCTCGACGCCACCGTTGAGTCGATCCTGCCGGAATTTGGTCGGTTGCAGGTGCTCGATGGTTTCGACGGCGATCAGCCACGCCTGCGGCCTCCATCCAGCAAGGCCACGGTGCGTCAATTGATGACGCACACGGCTGGTCTGGGCTACTTCTTCTTCAACGAAAAGTTGATGCGCTACCACCAGGTGACTGGTGAACCCAACCCGCTCTCGGGGCTCAAGCGCAGCCTATCGGTGCCGCTCGTCAACGATCCGGGAACAGCGTGGGAGTACGGCGTCAGCACCGACTGGCTGGGGCTCATCGTCGAGAAGCTTTCGGGGCAGACTTTGGGCAGCTACCTCACGCAGAACGTGTACGGGCCACTGGGGATGAATGACTCGACGTTCGCGCCCAGCGCCGAGCAGCGCGGCCGGCTGCTGCGTGTGGTGCAGCGCCAGGGCGACGGCAAGCTCGCGCCCTCGAATGTCGACCTGCCGCCAAGCTCCGAATGGGATGCTGCGGGCCACGGATCCTACGGCACCGTGCAGGACTACGGTCGCTTCATACAAGCCTGGCTCAACGACGGCGCCGGCATCCTCGGTGCATCGACCGTGGAAATGGCGTTGCAAAGCCACCTTGGGCAAATCAGGCTTCCGGAACTGATTCAATCCACGGTGCCCACACTGTCGAACAACGTTCCCGCGATGCCCGTACCGCAGAGTTGGGGGCTGGGCTTCCACCTCACGCTCGCCGATTTGCCGGGCATGCGCAGCACCGGGACGGGCGATTGGGCCGGGCTCTTCAACTCCTACTACTGGATTGACCGCTCGAAGGGCATTGGCGCGGTGTTGATGACGCAACTGCTGCCCTTCTTCGACATGCCCGTCATCGAGACGCTCATGGGTTTCGAGTCGGCGGTGTACCAGCAGGTGGGGGCGACCGTACCGGCGGCATGAACCCGGAGCGCGAACCGTGGTGATGGGACTGCCTTGTGCGTCCGGCATGGCGCAGGGGGGGGGTGGCGCGCCGCAGCGGCAAGCCTGCCTGACTTGGCGGCTCAATGCCATGGCTTGGATCGACTGTTGTGAGAAACCCAAGCGACTTGGATGAGACGGCCAGGAAGCGACCATCCCAACCGAGACAAAGTGGCGTGACTGCTATGGAGTTGTGCGCGAGATGGAGCGATGCAGCGCTGACGGGCAGCTGCCATTGAACCGAGCCCCCCAAGCAAGCCGCTGGCCCCACCTTCAATTGCTACATTTTTAATAGCTGCAGGCGCTTACTCATAAAGCGTTATGGCCCGATTTTCCTCAAACCAGGCCGTCAGCGCGTTCCATTCCAGCATGCGCTGGCGCTCCGGTGAACCCGCAACCCTTAGGACTTCACAGGATCGGCATTGCCCGCCGTGGCCGGTGGTGCAGATGCTTCCACACCGGGCGCCCCAGCCCCAGACCACACGCTGTCCTTCGCGCCGTCCCGCAAACGCCGCTGCGTAGCCACGGCCATCCACGCCAGGCCCAAGGCGCCCACACAGGCCGTGGCATCCACGCCCACCACCGCTGGCGAAAAGCCGGCCCAGGGCGCGATGCCGGGCACGGCCCAGGCGAGCAGCGTGCCCAGCGGAATGGCCAGCGTCAGCGCGCAGGCGGCCCACAGCAGGTGCATGGCGGCGCGCGCCGCCCCGGTGGCGAAGGCCCAGGCAAGGCAGGCGAAGAAGGCGGCGTAGTACAGGCCCTGGTGCCAGGCGGCCACGTCCGCCACCCGGCCGTTCAGCCACTTGCTGGCCACCAGCATGAGCGATATGCCGCAGATGCTGCCGAGGCACACGCCCACCGTCGCGGCGGCCATCAGGCGGGTGTCGCGGCGTTGTTCGGGCAGGGGGCCGTTACGGGCCGCCTTGCGGCGGGTTTCTATCCACAGCAGGTTGCCGCTGTAGAACAGCCAGGCGCCCGCAAGCCCGAGCACGAAGTACATCCACTGCACCAGCGCGCCGCCGAACGAGGCCATGTGCAGCGCGAAGAAGCTGCTGATGAACAGGTTGGGCGTGTCCTGCCGGCCGGGCATGGAGTCGGTGCTGAGCACCTTGCCGCTGTAGGGGTCGAGCGCGGCGAAACCGCCGCGTGCGCGGGGCGATACGGCCTGCGCATCCTTGCCCCACACACGCACCACGGCGCGCGGCCCGGTCACGCCCTGGTATTGCAGGTGGCTGGGCTCGAAGCCGGGAGACACATCGCGGATGCGCGCCAGCATTTCGGTGGGTGCGCGCAGGGCCGCTGGGTCGCGCGCGGGCGCGGCGCCGGGCTGGGCGGCCGGACGCTGGAAGGCGGTGGCCCATTGGCCGTCGTGGACCACCTTGTCCTGCGCCACGTAGATGCCGTCGTGGAAGGCGAAGACCACGGCCGTCAGCGCCATGACGATGTGGAACGGCAGGCTGATGATGCCCACCACGTTGTGGGCGTCGAGCCACATGCGCTTGAGGTTCTTGCCCACGCGCAGCGCGAAGAAGTCCTTGACCAGCGTGGGCAGCAGCACGATGACGCCCGAAACCAGCGCCACGACATAGAGCGCCGACACCACGCCCATCACCCAGCGGTTCGGGTCGGTGTCGAACGGCAGGCCGACGACGCGGTGCAGGGTGTCGATGAAGGCCGCCAGGGGCACGGGCCGCGTCTCCTGAACCTGGGCGTTGCCCGCGGCGTCCAGGCGCGCGGCGTAATGGCGCACGGAGGTTTCGTCGTGGTCGTCGGCGTTCGGGTCGCGCACCTCCCAGGTCATGCGCGCGGGCACGTTCTCGGCCTCGGCGAGGTGGAGGGTGAAGCCCTTGGCCGCCTCGGGGCGCGCCGCCAGGGTTTTGGCGATGAGTGCGGGGGCCTCCTCCAGCGGCGCCATGCGCACCGGGCTGGGCGGCGTGGCCCAGCGGATCAGCGGCTCCTTGAAGACGGTGAGTGCCCCGGCGTAGAAGGCGATGAACAGCGCCAGGCCGCTGAGGATGCCGGTCCAGGTGTGGACCGATTTGTAGACGCGGATGAAGTCGGTTCGCATGTTCAGCCCTTCAGGCCCCACAGCGCGCCGTAGGCCAGCAGGTTCGCGCCGCCGAGCCACAGCCAGGCGCGCAGGCCGCTCTGGAAAAAGTACACCAGGCCCAGCGTGCCCAGCCAGATGGGCGGCACCATCCACATGGCCAACTGGCCGCGCACGGGCAGCGGCATGGCGGCGTTGAGCTGCGAGAACACGCCGCTGGCGCCCAGCGCCAGGGCCAGGCCCAGCAGGGTGCCGGCCAGCGTTTTTGAGACCCAGTCGCGCTGCACGGGCGCGGGCTTGGCGGCTCTCATGGGGCGGCTCCGGGCCGGGTGGCGCGAAGCGCGCCCAGGTAGGGCAGCACGGTAAAGGCCAGCATCAGCAGCGTGAGGTGCGTGAAGGTGGCGGTGGTGCGGTGCATGTGCTGCGCCAGGCCCAGCCAGCCCAGCGCCAGCAGCACGGCGCCCGCGCCGCGCCCTGCCAGTGCGGGCCAGGGCGCGCCCAGCCAGCGCTGGTGCGGCGAGGCGAGGTAGATGCAGGCGCAGCCCAGCAGCACCGCGCCCAGACCGAGAAGCGTGAAGGCTTTCATCGGGCGGCTGGCGCGGTCAGAAGTCCACGGTGACGGAGGCGGTCACCGTGCGGGGCTGGCCCAGGGTGGCGATCGGCGTGGTGTCGCTGAAAGCGCCCGAGTAGTAGTGGCGGTCGAACGCGTTGGCCACGTTCAGGCGGAACACGGTGTTGCGGCCGGCCAGCTTGGTGGTGTAGCGCGCACCAAGCTCCACGTCGCTCCAGCCGGGGATCTTCTGCGTGTTGGCGGCGTTCAGGTACTGGCCGGAGCTGGCCACCATGCGCCCGCTGAGCGTCAGGCCCTGCACGGGGGTGTCCCACTCCAGGCCCAGGTTGCCCTGCCAGCGCGGCGCGCCCACGGCCTCCTTGCCGTTGTTCGTGTTGTTGGCCGTCTTGGTCTGCACGCCCTGGGTGTAGGCCACGCCGCCGAGCAGGCGCACGCCGCGCGCCACCTCGCCGAAGGTGTTCCATTCCAGGCCGCGCACGCGCTTCTCGCCGCCGTCGGTGGCGTCGTTGCCGTTCACCGCGATCAGCATGGGCCTGGCGATCTCGAACAGGCTGGCGGTGTTGGTGAAGCTGCCGGCGTTCCACTTCACGCCCAGTTCCTTCTGCTCGGTCTTGTAGGGCGCGAAGGTGTGGTTGCGCACGTAGGTGGGCGTGGAAATGGTGTCGCCCTTGCTCAGGCCCTGCACGTAGTTGGCATACAGCGCGATGCCCGGCCCCCAGGGCTTGAAGACCACGGCCGCCGAGGGCGTGACCGCGCTCTTGTCGTAGGCGCCGGTCACCGCGCCGGCGGCGCTGAAGTTGGTCGTCTTCACGCTCTGGTGGCGCGCACCGAGCGTGAGGCGCAGCGCATCCTGCATGAACGACAGGGTGTCCATCAGCGCCACGCTGGAGAGCGTGTTCTCGCTGGACTTGGGCGCCGTGGCCGGGATGGCCGGCAGGGCGTGGAACACCGGGTGGTAGATGTTGGTGGCGAAGGACGACATGGCGCTGGCCGCGCCGGCCTCCTGGTCCAGGCGCGAGGCGTGCAGCACCATCTCATGCGCCACGTCGCGGGTGTGGAAGTTGAAGCGCAGGCCCGCCTCGGACGACACGGCGTCGTCGTAGCCGCGCGAGGCCACCGTCACCGTGGTGGTGCTGGCGCCGGCCGCGTTGATGCTGCGCACATGGGTGCCGTTGATGAAGCCCGCGAAGTCGTGCTTGCGCGCGCCGATGCCGGCGAACGCCGTCACGTTGGGGTTGAAGGCGTACTCGGCGCGCGCGATCACGCCCTTGCTTTCCAGCGCGCCCCGGGCGGCCGGGAACTGGTTGATGGTCGGGTCCGGCGCGGCCGGGATGGAGGTGCCGGCCATCCAGAACATTGCCGGGGTGCCGCCCTTGAACGACTCCTTGCTGGTGTAGGCGTCGAGCGAGACCTTCAGCGGGCCGCTGCGGTAGTCGAGCGCGCCCGAGAGGAACTCGCGCCGCTTGGACTGGCCGTTGAGCTCGGTGTCGCCATCGCTGAACGAGCCGTTGACGCGCAGGCCCCATTCCTTGCCCTCGCCCATGCGGCGGCCCAGGTCGAAGGTGGTGCCGGGCTGGCTCGCCGATTGCACGCCGGCCGAGACACGGCTCAGCGGCGCATCGTCGGCGCGCTTGGGCACGAGGTTGATGACGCCGCCCACCGCGCCGCTGGGGGCCATGCCGCCGAACAGCGCGTTCGGGCCCTTGAGCACTTCCACGCGCTCGAACATCTCCACCGGCGTGTGGCCCACGGGTGCGAGGCCGAACATGCCGTTGATGGCCAGGTCGTTCTGGCCCACGTCGAAGCCACGGATGCGGAAGTTCTCGTAAGCGTGGCCGGTGGAGGTGGTGAAGCGCACGGCGGGGTCGTTCGTGAGCACGGCGGCGATGGTGCGCGCGCCCTGGTTCTCGATGAGTTCGGCCGTGTAGCCCGTGACGTTGAAGGGCGTGTCCATCACGTCCAGGTTGCCCAGCGCGCCCAGGCGAGCGCCCTTGGCGACCTGCCCGCCGGCGTAGGGCGCGGGCAGGCTCTCGGGTGTGCTCGTTTCCGCCTTCACGGTGACGGCTGGCAGCGCGGCGTCCGCCGTCTGCGCGCCGGCCAGCGGGGCCAGCAGCGCCCCGCCGAGCAGCGTGGCCGCGCCGCAGGCGAAGCGCACGGCCTGCGAAACGGGCCGCATCCGCACGGAGCAGCGGGCCACGCATGAAACCTCCAGCCCCGCAACGCATGGCAGCGAGACACCCCTCTGTTGAGCACCGGTCATTGTTTTTTCCTGGTTCGACATGGCAAGGCCCGCCTAGGCCGCTGCAATGGCGGGCCTGACAGGCCGGTGGTTATCCGCAAGCAGCGCCCGGCCGGAAGGCGGGCGCAGGCACACACTGGATGCAAATGCGAATAATTAGCATTCTATATGTTGATGCCAGGTGTGGCGGGGTGCGGTCCATGAAAAAACCCCGGTGAAGCCTGGGCTCCACCGGGGTTGTCGTTTGCTACTATTTCAGTAGCTGTCAGCGCCCGCACCGAGGGCGTGACAACCTTGATTCACTCACATCCGGCCAGCAAGGCCTGGTCGAGCAGGATGACCGCCCCGGGTTCTCTCTCCAGGCCCATCCAAACGCCTCTGCGGCACAGCGCGAACTCGTACAGCGGTGAGGCATCACTGCGGATGTTTTGACGGAGTGAACAACACCCGCCCATGGGCAGCGACCCGCACACGGTCGTCCGATCCCTTCAAAGCCCCTTCCAACTCCAGGATTAGGCCACCGTTCAGATGGAACGAATGGGAGGCTACGACCCACTCCAGCAGCACCTTTTCGGTGGCCATCACGGGGCCCAGCAGATCAACGGAGAAATTCATTCCGAGCACGCAGCCACGCGGGGCGAAATGCGAGGCCGTCAATCCCATCAGAAGGGACGCGGTATGGGTGCCGCTCACGATCAAGCCGCCAAAGCGGGTGCTGGCTGCGTAGGCCGCGTCGTGGTGCAGCGGGTTGCCATCTCCAGCCGCGAGAGCAAACGCTTTGACCTGCTGCTCATCGAAGGTATGGCTGCGCGAGAACCTGTACCCCACATCAATGGCAGGACTGCCAGCCATGTCGTGCTCAGCCATTGTTTGCCAGCCGGGTAATGGCGTCCTGGCTGCCTGCTTCCTGGCGCAACCGGAACTTCTGGATCTTTCCGGTCGCCGTCTTGGGCAGCGTGTGAAAGACCACGCGGCGGGGGCACTTGTAGTGCGCCAGCCGCTCCCGGCAAAACGCGATGATCTCTTGCTCGGTCGGTGGTGGCGCATCGGCCCTGAGTTCGACGAAGGCGCAGGGCACTTCGCCCCACTTTTCATCGGGCTGGGCCACCACGGCGGCGTGCAGCACTGCGGGGTGGCCATGCACCACGTCCTCCACCTCAACAGAAGAAATGTTCTCGCCGCCGGAGATGATCACGTCCTTGGATCGGTCCGTGATCTGGACATACCCGCCGCCATGGCGAACGGCTACGTCACCGGTGCGAAACCACCCCCCTGCAAAGGCCTTCCGTGTCGCGGCCTCGTTCTTGAAGTAGCCCATCATGACGGTATTGCCCCGCAACATCAGTTCGCCAGCGGTTCGGCCGTCCCACGGAACAGGAGCAAGCGTTTCGGGATCGCCGACCATGAGGCCTTCGAACATGGCGGCCCTTGCGCCTTGTCGCACCCGCAGCTTGCCTTGTTCGGCTGCGGGCAGGTCATCCCAGCCATCCTGCCAGACACAGCTCACCGGCGTGCCGGACACCTCGGTGATACCGAACACATGCTCGACGTCAAAGCCCATGGCGAGCACCGCCTCCAGCACCGCCAGCGGCGGCGGGGAGCCGGCCGTCAGCACGCGCACGGGCCGTGGCAGGGTTCTGTGCCGTGCACCATCGGCCAGCATGGCCATGACGATGGGCGCAGCGCAAAGGTGGTCCACCTCCTGCTCCTCAATGGCCTGGAAGACCGCGTCGGCGGAAACCCGGCGCAGGCAGACATGCGTCCCTGCCGCAGCGGTGATCGCCCAGGTAAAGCACCAGCCGTTGGCATGGAACATCGGCAGCGTCCAAAGATACTTCGGCGCCCGCGGCATGGCCCAGTTGGTGATTTGCAGCTGGCTCATCAGGTAGGTGCCCCGGTGGCTGGCAACCACGCCCTTGGGGTCCCCCGTGGTCCCCGAGGTGTAGTTCAGCGCGATCGGCTGCCACTCGTCCGCAGGCCAGATGCCGGCAAAGTGGGGGTCGCCGCTTTCCAGCAATGACTCATAGTCCATTGCGCCAATGCGCGCACCCGCCGGAGCCAGGTGGTCTTCAATGTCGATCACGGTCGGGCGGTGGTCGATCAACTCCAGGGCCGCTGCTGCGACGCCCGCGAACTCGCGGTCCACCAACAACAACTTGCATTCCCCGTGGCGCAAGATGAATGCCACGCCCTCAGCGTCCAGCCGGTGGTTGATGGCATTGAGCACGGCACCCGCCAGCGGCACCCCGAAATGCGCTTCCAGCATAGCGGGCGTGTTGGGCGCGAGCACAGACACCGTGTCTCCCGACTGTATGCCCTTGGCGACAAGCGCCGAGGCCAGCCGGTAGCACCGCTCCCGCGTTTGTGCCCAGGTCTGCGTGAGGCTGCCGTGCACCAAGGCCGCACGTTGTGGATGGACCAGCGCGGCGCGGTCAAGGAAGCCGAGGGGGGTTAGCGGTACGTGGTTGGCCTCGCAACGGTCGAGGCCCCTTCCATAAGATGCGGTGCTCATACCTTTGTCTCCTTTTCTTTGTCGTGGAAAGTGGTGAACGCGGACACCGGTTCGCGCTCGGTCACCAGCGTGTTCTCTATGGATGCGTCGTCGGCGTAGCCCAGGCTCATGCCGCAAACCAGCATCTGGTCCGAAGGAATGTCCAGAATCTCAGCAATCTGGCGGTGGAACTTGAGGAACGCGGCCTGGGGACAGGTGTGCAACTGGTGCCCTCGCGCGGCGACCATCACGCTCTGCAGGAACATGCCGTAGTCCAGGAGGCTGCCCTCCTGCAGCTTGCGGTCCACCGTAAAAAACAGCCCCACCGGCGCATCAAAAAACCGGTAGTTCCGGCCGTGCTGCGCATGCATGCGCGCCTTGTCTTGCTTGGCAATCCCCAACAGGCCATACAAGTCCCAGCCCACCTTGCGTCGCCGTTCCAGGTAGGGAGAACTCCATTCGCGCGGGTAATAGTCGTAGGGCTCGCACAGCTCCGCAGCGCGTGCAGGATCGTCATCGATCTCGGCAATCGCGGCAGACAGAACATCCTTCACCGTTCCGGTCACCACATGCACCCGCCAGGGCTGCATATTCATGCCAGAGGCACTGCAACTCGCCACCATGAGGATGGATTCGATGACTTCCCGGGGCACGTGTTTCGGCAGGAATGCACGCACGCTGCGGCGCGTCGCGATGGCCCAGCCCACCGCCTCCCGCAACGTTTCACCGTTCCATCGCGACACAGCCGTGCGGTCCATTGCTCCATCCTTTCAGTCAAACGGGCCGTTGGTGTTCCGTACAACTCCAACGCCAAGAGGTCGGCGACTTCTTGCGGTGACTCTATCGACGGAGGTTGTGTGCGTCGATGCCCAACGGCATCAGTTTGGGTGGGGCGTATGGGCACCCGCCGCCAGCGATGATCCGGCGCCGAAAACCGGCATGCATGGGTTGCGTCAGATCCGTGTGTGGAGCGCGTTGACTGGCGTTGCGAGGCTCAATCCGCGCCGGTGGAAGCACTGGCAGAGGTGCGGTACGCGCCTGGGCTCACGCCTGTCCATTTTTTGAACGCGCGGTGAAAAGCGCTGGTTTCCTGGAAGCCTGTGTGGGCGGCAATTTCCGCCACCGTCATCGATGCACTCGACAGAAGATCGATGGCCACATCACGGCGCAAGTCATCTTTCAAGCGCTGGTAGCTCAGCCCTTCCTGCTGCAGGCGGCGCTGGAGCGTGGTGCTCGATACGCAGAGCTCTTGCGCCAGCTTCTCCATTTCCGGCCACTGGTGCGGCATCTGGCTGCGAAGGCGTTTGAGAACCTGTGCACTCGTGCTGGCCTCGTTGCGGTACTTGACCAAAAGGTTGGCCGGTGCAGCCTTCAGAAAGGCATCGACGGTCGCTGGTGTTTCCGCGATTTTCAAATTCAAGAGGCTGGCGGCAAACGCGATGTACGTGGTGTCGCCGCCGAACTTCACGTTGTCGCAGAAGCGGGTGCGGTAGTGGCTGTCGTCGGCGGGCGCCGGGCAGCGAAACTGCATTTCGCGCAAGGGAATGCGCCGGTGCACCAGCCAGCAGGCCAGGCCGTGCACAAGGATGAACCATGTGCCATACCCAAACAGGCGCCGCATGACGCCACCATCGTGCAGGACCAAGCGCACCTCATCTCCAGACCGGACAAGCTCTCCACGGAAGTCATCCAGGGTGGCGCGCAAAAATCGCAGGATGCGATGCAGGGCGTGCTCCAGGTTGTCCGCGCCCACCGCAGCGCGTGCCATGAGCGAATAACTTCCACGCCGAAGCCCGTGGCTGTCCAAGCCAAAGAACTCGTCATCCATCAGATCAGCCAGCGCCACCCACATCCGCGAGTACGCTGCCGCCGGAATCCTCGCGCGAGGCGCATTCAACAACTCGCGGTCAATCTTGGCCAGCTCGAGCACGCCACGAATGTCCATGTTCCGTTGGACCGCAGCGTGCAGTGCTTCGTGCACCAGTTCGATGGAAACCGTTCCCTTGGCTCCTGCAGATTTCATTCCGGCGCTCCGGTACGTGGCGGGATTATTTTTGTCCTGGCTGGCGATCATCGGCCCCGTGGGCACGGCGCCCCTGCTCCGCAGGTGCGGAACACGAAGCCCCTGCCCATCTTAGTCAGACAGCGGCCACGGGGGGATCGACACCCGTCCCTTGAGGTTGCTGCGCAGGCGCGACGCGACATTCCCAAGCACATGGACTCTCGCGCGAAAACTGGCGCCCGCCCAAATAAAAACCCCGGTGAAGCCTGGGCTCCACCGGGGTTTGCTTTTGCTACTATTTTTATAGCTTCTAGCGCATTATCTGCAAGCGCCAGAGCCATTTTTCTCTCACATCACGCCAGCAGCGCATTGACGCGCTTGACGTAGGCGGCCGGGTCTTCCGGCAGGCCGCCTTCTGCCAGCAGGGCCTGGTCGAACAGGATGTGGGCCAGGTCGTGGAAGTGCACGCTGCCGTCGAGCTTCTTCACCAGCGGGTGCTCGGCGTTCACCTCCAGCACGGGCTTGGTCTGGGGGGCCTGCTGGCCGGCCTGCTTGAGCATGCGGGCGAGCTGGGTGCTCATGCCGTCGTCCTGCACCACCAGGCAGGCGGGCGAGTCGACCAGGCGGGTGGTGACGCGCACGTCCTCGGCCTTGTCCTTGAGGGCTTCCTTGAGCTTGGCGAGCAGGGGCTTGAAGGTTTCGGCGGCTTCCTCTGCGGCCTTCTTCTCGGCCTCGTCCTGCAGCGTGCCGAGGTCCACGGCGCCCTTGGCCACGCTTTGCAGCGGCGTGCCGTCGAAGTCGTGCAGGTAGTTCAGCGCCCACTCGTCCACGCGGTCGGTCATGAGCAGCACCTCGATGCCCTTCTTCTTGAAGACTTCGAGCTGCGGGCTGTTCTTGGCGGCGGCCAGGCTGTCGGCGGTGATGTAGTAGATGGCCTCCTGGCCTTCCTTCATGCGCGCCTTGTAGTCGGCAAAGCCCACGCCGGGCGTGTCGCTGGTGGTGCTGGCAAAGCGCAGCAGCTTGGCCAGGCGCTCACGGTTGCCGAAGTCCTCGCCCAGGCCTTCTTTCAGCACGGCGCCGAACTCGGCGTAGAACGCGGTGTACTTGCCTTCCTTGGCCTTGTCGTCGGCGTCCACCACGTCGGTCACGCCGTCGGCGCCGGCCGTGGCCTCATGCCGGTCGTGCTTGGCCAGGTCTTCCAGCATGCTGAGCACGCGCTTGGTGCTGCCCTCGCGGATGGAGCGCACGTCGCGGCTTTCCTGCAACAGCTCGCGGCTGACGTTGAGTGGCAGGTCGCTCGAATCGATCACGCCCCGCACGAAGCGCAGGTAGCCGGGCATCAGCGCCTCGGCGTCGTCCATGATGAAGACGCGCTTGACGTACAGCTTCACGCCGGCCTTCTTGTCGCGGTTCCACAGGTCGAACGGCGCCTTGGCGGGGATGTAGAGCAGCTGCGTGTATTCGGTGTTGCCTTCCACGCGGTTGTGCGCCCAGGTGAGCGGGGCCTCGTGGTCGTGGCTGATGGCCTTGTAGAACTCCTGGTACTGCTCTTCGGTGATGTCCTTCTTGGAGCGGGTCCACAGGGCGCTGGCCTTGTTCACGGTATCCCATGCGCCGGTCTTGACCATGCCGCCGGGCTCGCCTTCCTTCTCGCTTTCCTTCCATTCCTCTTGCTCCATGAGGATGGGCAGGCTGATGTGGTCGGAGTATTTGCCGATGACGGACTTGAGCTTCCAGGCGTTGAGGTATTCGGCCGCGTCGTCGCGCAGGTGCAGGATGACGCTGGTGCCACGCGCCGGACGGGCGATGTTCTCCACCTCGAAATCGCCCGCGCCGCCGCTGACCCAGCGCACGCCGTTCTCGGCCGTGAGGCCCGCGCGGCGCGATTCGACGGTGATCTTGTCGGCCACGATGAAGCCCGAGTAGAAGCCCACGCCGAACTGGCCGATGAGCTGGGCGTCCGCCTTCTGGTCGCCCGTGAGCTTGCCCATGAAGTCCTTGGTGCCGCTCTTGGCGATGGTGCCCAGGTGGTCGATGGCTTCCTGCGCGCTCATGCCGATGCCGTTGTCCTGGATGGTCAGGGTCTTGGCGGCCGCGTCGAAGCTCACGCGCACTTCGAGGTTGGGCGCGTCTTCGTACAGCGCGCTGTTGTTCAGCGCCTCGAAGCGCAGCTTGTCGCAGGCGTCCGACGCATTGGAGATCAGCTCGCGCAGGAAGATTTCCTGGTTGGAGTACAGCGAGTGCGTGACCAGGTGCAGCAACTGGGCCACTTCGGCCTGGAAGGAAAGGGTTTGTTTGCTCATAGGGTTTTTAGAAAAATCCGGTGCAAGAAAGGGGCGGCGCGCCCAGCCGCCCCGGCCGGGCCGCACCCGCAGGCGTGCATTTAGGGGCGATTGTGCGGGTTTCAACCCTGGGCCGTGCCGAGGGGTGGCGCGGCAGTGCTATCAAAAATGATAGCTACTGGCGCTTGATGGATAAGCGCCAGAGGCCATTTTGGCCTGAAACGGGATCAGCCGTCCGCGTTGATGCGCTGCACCAGCGTCTGCAGCGTGCGGTCGGCCTTGTCGTTGGCGATCTGGCAGGTACCGGCCGCCGCGTGGCCGCCGCCGCCGTACTCCAGCATCAGGTTGCCCACATGGGTCTTGCTGCCGCGGTCGAGGATGGACTTGCCCGTGGCGAACACGGTGTTCTGCTTCTGCAGGCCCCACATCACGTGGATGGAGATGTTGGCCTTGGGGAACAGCGCGTAGATCATGAAGCGGTTGGTCGCCCAGATGGTTTCCTCGGGCCGCAGGTCGAGCACCACGAGGTTGCCGATCTGGGTGGCGCAGTGCCGAATCTGCTCCTTGGCCTTGGCGGCATGCTCGCGGTACAGCGCCACGCGCTCCTGCACGTCGGGCAAGGCCAGGATCTGTTCGATGGTGTGGTCGCGGCAGTATTTGATGAGGTCCATCATCAGCGCGTAGTTGCTGATGCGGAATTCGCGGAAACGGCCCAGGCCGGTGCGCGAATCCATGAGGTAGTTCAGCAGCACCCAGCCCTGCGGATCGAGGATGTCCTCGCGCGAATACTGGGCCGAGTCGGCCTGGTCCACGGCCTCCATCATCTCGTCGGTGACGCGCGGGAAGGCCGCCTTGCCGCCATAGTGGTTGTAGACCACGCGGGCCGCCGAGGGGGCATGCGCCTCGATGATGTGGTTCACGTCGCGCCGGCCCGAGTTGCGCACGGTTTCCGACTCGTGGTGGTCGAACACCAGGTGCGCGCCCGGCACGTAGGGCAGGTTGGTGGTGATGTCGCGCTCGGTGATCTCGATCTTGCCGTCCTGCATGTCCTTGGGGTGGACGAACAGGATGTCGTCGATCAACTCCATCTCGTTGAGGAGCACGGCACACACCAGGCCGTCGAAATCGCTACGGGTCACCAGACGGTACTTGCGGTCGCTCACGGGCTTCTCCTTGTTACATATCGTTGCCAGTATGGAATGGTAACAATCCCGGGCGCCGGCCCGGCCCTTGATCCCCCAAAAAACGACGGGCGGCTTCCCGGCACGTTCAGCCGGCGGGCCGCGGCGCCAGCCAATCGGCGAGCTGGCGCGCCACGCCCGGATCGCTGAGCAGGTCGATGTGCCCTGCCCCGTGGGCCACGTACTGGTGGCTGCGCGCGAACGCCAGGCTGCGCGCCGGATCGTCGTGCACGCCCAGGGCGCTGTGCAAGGGCACCAGCCCGTCGCCCACCAGGCGCTCGGCCACGGGGCTGCGGCGCGCCGCCAGCGTGGCGGCCACGGCGAAGGAGTCCACCCCGGCGGGCAGGGGCACGGGGGTGCGCGTGTCGGGGCTGCGGCGGAAGCGGTCGCGGCCCTGCCAGTCGGCATCGAGCACATGGCCATAGCGCAGGTCGGTGATGCCCGCGCTGCGCAACTGGGTCAGCCGCGCGAACGGCCGGCTGTAGGGGGTGCTGCCCAGCAGCACGTCGACCCAGTGGCCTGCACGTTCCAGCGGCGCGCCATGGTGCGGCGTGCCCAGGAAAACGAGGCGGCGCAGCTGCGCGGGCCAGCGCTGGCCGGCCTCGGCGGCGGCATGGCAGGCCGCGCGCGCCACCAGCCCGCCCATGCTGTGCACCAGCACGCTGAACTCCTGCACCGGCACGGGCCAGGCGGCCAGCAGTGCCTCGATGCGCTCGGCCAGCGCGCGCCCGTTCACCGAAGTGTGCTGGCCGGTGTTGTAGCGCACGTAGACGGGGGTGTAGCCCAGTGCCTGCGCCAGGTGCGCGCCGTGGTCGTGGCCCGCGCGCTGCCACTGCAGGTCGTTCATGCACAGGCCATGCACCAGCAGCAGCACCTTGCCGGTGGCCGCGCCCGAGGCCCGCAGCGCGGCCAGGTCCAGCGGGCGGCCGTTCTGGCGCAGCTCCATCGGCACGGCCAGCGGGTTGCCGTCGGCCACGAGGCGGTCGCCCATCACGCCGTTCAGCGCGGAGAGCACGGCCTCGCGTTCGAAGGGCGGCGCGGCGTCCGCATTCCCGGCAGCGCGCTCCAGAAAGGGTTCGAGCCGCAGCAGCGCGGCCTGCAGGCCCGCGTCGACCAGGCGCGTGACGCCCTGCACGCCCTGGTAGACCATGCCGGTGAGCCCGCGTGCCCTGCCCGCCTCGGCGCCACCGGGCAGCCCCAGGGTGCCCAGCACCGACTGGTGCACGCCCTCGGCGATGCGCGCCACACCGGCCGTGGCCTGGGTGGCCAGGCGCGCGGCGCCGCGCAGGTCGCTGGCGCGCAGTTGCCGCGCGGCGGCCATGCCGGCCCTCGCGGCCTTGCCCGGCTTGGGCGGTGGAGAAAGGGCCATGGATGCTCCCGAAGAAATGGGCTGGAGGGGTCAGAAGCGCTCGTGCGCTCCGAGGTAGCGCCACTGCCCCACGGGCAGGTTGCCCAGCGTGACGCGGCCGATGCGGATGCGCTTGAGGCCCACCACCTTCAGGCCCACCAGTTCGCACATGCGGCGGATCT
>Ga0208516_100127_pt1 | contig 46713 bp, 42 predicted proteins | sample LakWasM117_HOW13_2_FD_183931 | JGI IMG/M metagenome (GOLD analysis project Ga0208516, IMG submission 183931) | Freshwater sediment methanotrophic microbial communities from Lake Washington under simulated oxygen tension - Sediment Metagenome... | ecosystem: Environmental > Aquatic > Freshwater >...
GTCGATGTCCTCGGGTGTGGTGCGCCCGCTGGGCTGGGTCTGCACGATCACGTCGTACTGCTCGGCGTCGCGCTTGTAGCGCGTCACGGTGCGCCCGCCGAGCATGGTCTCGATGGCCTTGGCCACCACGTCCACGCTCACGCCCAGGTCGGCGGCACGCTCGCGGTTCACGTCGATGCGCAGCTCGGGCTTGTTCAGGCGCAGGTCCACGTCGGGCGAGACGATGCCGGGGTTCTTGGCGATCTCGGCCAGCATCCGCTCGGCCGCCGTGTTGAGGTTCTCGTAGCTGTCGGAGGTCTGGACCACGTAGTTCAGCGGCCGCGAGCGGAAACCCTGGCCCAGCGAGGGCGGCGTGATGGGGAAGGCGCTCACGCCCGGCAGGCTGGCCAGCCGGGGCTGCAGCTCGCGCGCCAGCTGCAGCGTGCTGCGCTTGCGGTCTTCCCAGTCCACCGTGCGGTACACCACGCTGCCCTGCGACACCATGGGGTTGCCAATGTTGGCGAAGATGCGGTCGAACTCCGGGTAGTCGCGCCCGATCTTCTCCAGCTCCAGCGCGTAGCGGTTGGTGTATTCCAGCGTAGCGCCATCGGGCGCCGTGATGTTGGCCAGGATGGTGCCGCGGTCCTCCAGCGGCGAGAGTTCCTGCTTCATGGTGGGATAGACCAGCCACAGACCCGCACCGCACAGCAGCATGACGCCGATGACGATCCAGCGCGCCTGGAACACGGCACTGCCCTTCCAGCGCGCCGTGACCACCCAGCGCAGCCGCCGGCCATAGGCGCCCGACAGCGCGGTGAGCCAGCGCTCCATGGAGCGGTCGAACCAGTTGGGCTGGGGGTTGTGCTTGAGCAGCAGCGAACACATCATGGGCGAGAGCGTGAGCGCCACGAAGCCCGAGACCAGCACGGCCCCCGCCAGCGCCAGCGCGAACTCGACGAACAGCCGCCCGGTGCGCCCCGGCGTGAAGGCCAGCGGCGCGTACACGGCCACCAGCGTCATCGTCATGGCCACGATGGCGAAGCCGATCTCGCGCGCGCCCTTGATGGCGGCGGAAAACGGGTCCAGCCCCTCCTCGATGTGGCGGTAGATGTTCTCCAGCATCACGATGGCGTCGTCCACCACCAGGCCGATGGCCAGCACCAGCGCCAGCAGCGTCAGCGTGTTGATCGAAAAACCCGCGAGCTGCATCAGCGCGAAGCTGCCGATCAGACTCACGGGGATGGTGACGATGGGGATGATGGACGCGCGCAGCGTGCGCAGGAACACGAAGATCACCAGCGCCACGAGCACCACGGCCTCGGCGATGGTGGAATACACGCTCTTGACCGAGCGGTCGATGAAGCGCGAGTTGTCGTTGGCGATGTCCACGCGCACATCGGCCGGCAGGTCGGCCTGCAAGATGGGCAGCATGGCGCGCACGCCGTCCGACAGTTCCAGCGGGTTGGCCGTGGCCTGGCGGATCACGCCCACCGAGATGGCGTCGCGCCCGTTGAGGCGCACGCGGCTGCGGTCGCTGGCGGCGCTTTCCTCCACGCGCGCCACGTCGGAGAGGCGCACCGGGAAGCCGTTCACGCTGCGCACCACGATCGCGCCAAACTGCGCGGGCTGCACCAGGTTGGTCTGCGAGGTCACGCTGAATTCGCGCTGCTGCGACTCGATGCGGCCGGCCGGCAGCTCCAGGTTGTTGCGCCGGATGGCGTCCTCGATGTCCTGCGTGGTGAGCCGGTAGCCGGCCATGCGCTGCGGGTCCAGCCACACGCGCATGGCGTAGCGGCGCTCGCCGTAGATGGGCACGTCGGCCACGCCGGTCACCGTCTGCAGGCGCGGGCGCACGATGCGGTTGAGCAGGTCGTTGATCTCGACCGGCGTCCGGGTCTCGCTGCTGAAGGCCAGCCACATGACCGGGAAGGCATCGGCCTCGACCTTGGCGATCACGGGCTCGTCCACCGCGTCGGGCAGGCGGTTGCGCACGCGCGCGGTGCGGTCGCGCACCTCGGCGGCGGCGTTGTCGGCGTCTTTTTCGAGGCGGAAACGCACGCTGATCTGGCTGCGCTCGGCCCGGCTGATGGAGGTGATGACGTCCACCGCGTCGATGCCGGCGATTGAGTCCTCCAGCGGCTTGGTCACCTGCGACTCGATCACCTCGGCCGAGGCGCCGGCGTAGTTCACGCTCACGGTGACCACGGGTTCGTCGATCTTGGGGTATTCGCGCACCGACAGGCGCGTGAAGCTCACGGCGCCGACCAGCAGCACCAAGAGCGACAGCACGGTGGCGAACACCGGGCGGCGGATGGAAATTTCAGCGAGTTGCATGGCAGGCCGCGGTGGAGAGCATCAACCCGGCTGGCGCGACGCCTGCGCCGCCGGGGCGCTGGCCCCCGTGGCCGGCGCCTGGGGCAGGCCCACCACGCGCACCGGGGCACCCTGGCCTGGCACGCGCTGCTGGCCCGCAGTCACCACCGTGTCGCCCAGGGCCAGGCCCTCCAGCACCTCGACCACCCCTTCGCGGCGCAGGCCCAGGCGCACCGGCACGCGCTGCGCGGTGGTGCTGCCGCTGGCCTCGCCCGGCGCCACGCGCAAAACATACGGGCTGCCGCCCTGGGGCACGATGGCCTCTTCGGGCACCACCAACGCATCGGCGCGGGCGCCGAACTGCGCCGTCACCCGCGCGAACATGCCCGGGCGCAGCCGCAGCTGCGGGTTGTCGATGCGGGCGCGCACCGCCACCGAGCGGCCGTTGGCGTCGATCAGCGGGTCCACCGCCAGCACCACGGCGCTGTAGGCCTCGCCGGGCAGGGCATCGAGCTCCACGCGCGCGGCCTGGCCCACGCGGACCTTGCCCTGGTAGCGCTCGGGCAGGCGGAAGTCCACGTAGACGCTGTCGAGGTCCTCGATGTGGACGATGTCGGTGCCATCCTTGAGGTAATCGCCCTCGTTGACGTTGCGGATGCCGGCGACGCCGTCGAACGGCGCCATGATCCGCAGGCGCTGCGCCGTGGCCTCGGCCAGCGCCAGCTTGGCCTGCGCCACCTGCAGGCTGGCCGCGCTCTCGTCCAGCGAACGCTGGCTGATGAAGCCCTGGGCCACCAGTTCCTGGTTGCGCTGGTGGTTGGCGCGCGCGATCGACAGCTCGGCCTGCGCCTGCAACACCTGGGCGCGCGGCAACTGGTCATCGAACTGCACCAGCAACTGCCCCTTGCGCACACGCGTGCCATCACGGAAATGGAGCTGCGTGACGCGCCCGCTCACCTCGGGGCGCAGCATCACGCTGCGGCGCGAGCGCAGGCTGCCCACGGCCTGGGCCTCGTCGTTGAGGGACATGGAGCGCACGCGCGCCACCTCCACGGCCACGGCTTGCGCCGGACCCTTGGCGGCCCCGTTCTGCGGCGCGGCCACCGGGCTCTGCGCGGAAGGGCCGGCGGGTTTCTGCAGCCACCAGGCGGCGGTTCCGGCGGCGGCCAGGCCAAGCGCGACGACGATGAAATGGGTTGCTCTGGATGCCATGAAAGCGAATACCGGGTTACCTGTTCACACCATCCGCCAATGTAGCAGCGCAACCGCGCGACGCGCGCCTGTACCCCGGCTTTGCCCCGCCGGAAAGGCCCTTTTACCCAGGCTTTACACGCCGGTGCATTCCAGGGGGTTCAGCGGCGCCCGAGCGCCTGCTCCACGCCCCGGTTGGCCAGGGCATCGGCGCGCTCGTTGCCGGGGTCGCCCGAATGGCCCTTGACCCAGCGCCAGTCGATCTGGTGCCCCCCCTGCGCCACCAGCGCATCCAGGCGCTGCCACAGCTCCACGTTCTTCACCGGCTGCTTGGATGCGGTGCGCCAGCCCCGGGCCTTCCAGCCGTGGATCCACTCGGTGATGCCCTTGCGCACGTATTCGCTGTCGAGGAACAGGGTGACGGCGCAGGGGCGCTTGAGCGCCGTGAGCGCCTCGATCACCGCCATCAGCTCCATGCGGTTGTTGGTGGTGCCCAGCTCGCCGCCAAAAAGCTCCTTCTCGGTGGGGCCCGAGCGCAGCAGCACGCCCCATCCGCCCGGCCCGGGGTTGCCCTTGCAGGCCCCGTCGGTATAAATCTGTACCTGGTTCACTCGCTGTTCCTGTCGGTCAATGTCATGTTGGTGGCGCGGCGGGCCACCGGCATGGTGGCCGTGGCGCGCTGCCTGCGGGTACGCCAGGCGGGTTCGAGCAGGCGCATGCCATGCACGCGCTTGACGGCCACGATGAAATACGCAGCCCCGAGTATGGGCCAGCAGCGCTCGCCCACGCCATCCATCCACGCCAGCCGCTCCAGCCACTCCTCGGTGCGCACCGCCGGGCGGTAGCAGCCGAATTGGGCCCCCTCCACCTCGAAGTTAAGCAGGCGCAACCAGTCGCGCAGGCGCCAGGGGGCGATGAACTCGCCCACATCGGGCAGGTACAGCCGGCCCCGCCCACCGCTCATGCGCTGGTACAGGCGCACCCGGTGCTGGCGCAGCCCCCACAGGCTGGCCGGGTTCAGGCCGGTGATGACCACGCGCCCCTCGGGCACCAGCACGCGCGCCACCTCGCGCAGCGCCACATGCGGGTCGTGGCTGAGTTCGAGCGCATGCGGCAGCAGCACGAGATCGAGGCTGTTGTCCGGGAACGGCAGGGCCACGGCGTGGGCCAGCAGATCGGGCACGGGGCCGGCGCCCGGCCCGGGCGTGGGCACCTCGTCCAGGGCCAGCCAGCGGTGCGGCATGCGGTTGGTGCGCAGGCCTTCGAGCTGCGGCATGCCCAGCTGCAGGCTGTGGTAGCCAAACACGTCGGCCACCGCCTCGTCGAAACGCGCCTGCTCCCAGCCCAGCAGATAACGCCCGGGCGGTGAATCGAACCAATGGTGCAAACCTATAATTTGATCGCTCATGAACCTGCTTGCGTTGCCCGCCTTCACCGACAACTACATCTGGATGGTGCACGACGCACGCCAGGCCGTCGTGGTCGATCCCGGCCAGTCAGAGCCCGTGCTGCAGGCCCTCGATGAGCGGGGCCTGCGGTTGCAGGCCATTCTAGTCACGCACCACCATGCGGACCATGTCGGCGGCGTGAATGCCCTGCGCGAGGCGACCGGCGCCCGCGTGTACGGGCCGGCGCGCGAGCGCATTCCCGAACCGTTCACGCCCCTGGCCCAGGGCCAGCAGGTGGCCGCCCTGGGACTGACCTTCCAGGTGCTCGACGTTCCCGGCCACACGGCCGGCCACATTGCCTACTACTGCGCCCGCATGGACGGCGCCCCCCTGCTGTTCTGCGGCGACACACTGTTCTCCGGCGGCTGCGGGCGCCTGTTCGAGGGCACGCCGGCGCAGATGCAGGCCTCGCTCGACCTGCTCGCCGCCCTGCCGGACGACACCCGGGTGTGCTGCACGCACGAATACACACTTTCCAACCTGAAATTCGCCCGCGCCGTGGAACCCGGCAACGCCGAACTGCTCCACTACAGCACCCACTGCGAGGCGCTGCGCGCACAGGGGCAGCCCACGCTGCCTTCGCGCATGGCGCTCGAACGCGCGATCAACCCCTTCCTGCGCACCCGCGAGGGCGCCGTGGCGGCGGCCGCGGCAGGTTTTGCCCCTTCCACCGATACACGCGACGCCGCGGCCGTCCTGGCCGCATTGCGCGAATGGAAAAACGGATTCCGATGAAGCTCCTCCACATTGCCTGCCTGGCAAGCCTGCTCTGGCTCACGGGCTGCGCCACCCAGGTGGGCGCCCCCGGCGCGGCCGGCACCGACAGCCCCGCATCCACGGCACCCTCCCCCTTCTTCGAAGCCTCCCACACCCCCGTCATCCCCTCCGGACCGCTGCTGCCCATCGCCCCCGCGCGGGCCTCGCGCCTGGAAGTGATGCCGCTGTTCACGCCCTCGGACCTGTGGGACCGCATCCGCCGTGGTTTCGCCATGCCCGACCTGCAGCACGAACTGGTGCAGGACCGCGAGCAGTGGTACGCCAACCGCCCCGACTACATGCAGCGCATGACCGAGCGCTCGCGCAAGTACCTGTTCCACATCGTCGAGGAGCTGGAGCGCCGCGGCATGCCCACCGAACTGGCGCTGCTGCCCTACATCGAGAGCGCGTTCAACCCGCAGGCCGTCTCGACGGCCAAGGCCGCCGGCATGTGGCAGTTCATGCCGGCCACGGGCAACTATTTCGACCTCAAGCAGAACGCCTTCCGCGACGACCGCCGCGACGTGCTGGCCTCCACGCGCGCCGCGCTCGACTACCTGCAAAAGCTGCACGGCATGTTCGGCGACTGGCACCTGGCCCTGGCCGCCTACAACTGGGGCGAGGGCAGCGTGGGCCGCGCCATCGCGCGCAACCAGAAGAAGGCGGGCCTGGGCACCGGCTACACCGACCTGACCATGCCCGCCGAGACACGACTGTACGTGCCCAAGCTGCAGGCGGTGAAAAACATCGTGGCCAACCCGGAAGCGTTCCGCACCGAGCTGCCGCTGATCGAAAACCACCCCTACTTCCAGACCGTAGACATCACGCGCGACATCGACGTGGCGCTGGCCGCCCGGCTGGCCGACGTGCGGCTGGAGGACTTCAAGGCGCTCAACCCCTCGCTGCACAAGCCCGTGATCCTGGCGGCGGGCACGCCCCAGATCCTGCTGCCCTGGGACAACGCCAAGGTGTTCGAGCGCAACTTCGCCGCCCACAACGAAGGCCAGTACGCGAGCTGGACCGCCTGGACCCTGCCCTCCACCATGAGCGCGGCCGAAGTGGCCCGCCGCGTCGGCATGGACGAAACGGAGCTGCGCAATATCAACCGCATTCCGCCGCGCATGCTGATCAAGGGCGGATCGGCCCTGATCGTGCCCCGCTCCAACACATCGCTGGCCGACGTGACCGAGAAGGTGGCCGACAACGGCCAGATCAGCCTGACCCCCGAAATCGTGACACGCCGCACCACGGTGCGCGCCAGCAAGGGCGACTCCGTGGCCAGCCTGGCCCGGCGCTACCGTGTGAGCCCCGCCAGCCTGGCCGACTGGAACGACGTCAAGGCCAGCGCGGCCTTCAAGGCCGGGGAGCAGGTGGTGCTCTACCTGCCGGCGCGCGCGGCCGGTGCCGCATCCAGCAAGGCAGCAGGGGGGCGCTCGGCGCCCGGCAAGAGCAGCGGCGCACCCGCCAAGCGGGGCAGCAAGCCCGCGAAGACCAAGCGCCGCTGAGGCGCCGCGTCAGAAGCGCAGCTGGTGCATGCCCAGCAACCCCAGAACGCCGATGACGATAAGGTACAGCGCCACGATGGTGCTGAGCAGGCGCGGGAACACAAGGACCAGGATGCCCGCCACCAGGGCAACAAGCGGGGCGAGGCTGAGATGAAGCGTCATGGGTGCGATGTAAGGGATGGGTGAGGCGCCAGCGTACCAGCTATCCAGGGCGTAAATACCATTCCAAGCCCATGGCACGGTGCAGCGCATGAAATGGGCGCGGCCCAGGCCAGCAGCCACCGCGCAAGGGCCGCCCCGCCGCGCTGGTGGCGACCCCCTTCCCGGCTCGCGCAGCGAGTCGAGAGAAGGGGGAAGGCGCGCAGCGCCTCAGGGGGATGCCCCCTGCCTCACGCGCTGAATTTCAGCTTGGCCTTGCGCGCGAATTCCTGGGTGTAGGTGCGCGACAGGTCGGGGCGCCGGGCCGCGATGGCCGGGTCCAGGGCGGACAGGGCGCGCAGCGCCGTCTCGGGGCCGCCATCGGGCATCAGGCCGTCGGGCGACATGGCTTCGCGCACGCGGGCCAGGGCCGAGAGGTACAGGCCCCGGTCGCCCATCAGCTGCTCCGGCGGCACGGTGCGCACGATGTCGGCCGGAGCCGCCGTCTGCAGCCACTTGAGCGCATGCACCACGCCGTGCGCCAGCGCCTGGGCCTCATTGGCGCGCTTCTGCAGAAACTGCGGCGTGGCCACCAGGCAGCCGCCGGGCATCTGCCCGCCGAACAGCGCCTGGGCACCGGCCAAGCTGCGCGCATCGTTGACCACGCGCACCTCGCCCTTCTGCTCCAGCCGCGCCATGACCGGGTCGGCATGGCTCAGCGCATGCACCTGGCCCGAACGCAGGGCCGACAGCGCGCGGGCGCCCTCGCCCACGGCCACGAAATCCACTTCATCGGGGTTCAGCCCGGCCTGGGCCAGCGCCATGCTGGCCATGGCGTGCGACAACGAGCCGAACTCGAACACACCGATCCTGCGGCGGCGCAGGTCCTCCATCGAACGGTAATGCGGCAGCGCACGCGCCGACACGGCCAGCGCCAGTTGCGGCGAGCGCCCCTGCAGCACCAGCGAACGCACGGCCGGGCGACCTTCCCGCAGGCGCAGCGTGGCTTCGTAGCCCATGGCGCCGACGTCGGCAACGCCGTCCTGCACCGCCTGCAGGGCCAGGGCGTCGCTGGCGAATTCGAGCCAGGTGATGTCCACACCCTCGGCGCGGAAGAAATCGAGCTTCGCGGCCACGGTCAGCGGCAGATGGCGGAAGGCGTAGGCCGCGCGGCTGCCCACGGCCAAGGTCACGCGCATGGCGGCCCGGGCGGGCCGGGCAGGCAGCAGCGCCGCCATGGCCATGGCGGGCATCGCGCCCAGGGCGCAGCGACGGGAAATCAGGGAAGACACGGCGATCAGAGGCGCAGAAATTGTGCGTCGCAACAATTTTGCCGCAGACGCCCATCGAGCGCATCAGGGATGCGCCGGAGCGGGTTTCTACTTACCGGGATACGGGTACCTGCCCGGGCGCCGTTCAGCGGTAGCCGATGAAGAAGATGCCGATGTTCACCAGAAATGCCGCGCCCCACACCATGCTGCGGGCCCGGGGCATGTCGGAGACGTACATCATGATGTAGAACAGCCGCAGCATCACGTACAGCAAGGCCAGCAGGTCCAGCGCCGTCTGGGGGGCGCCGAGCTGGTGCGCCACGAGGACCGCGCCGATGAAGAACGGCAGCGCCTCGAAGCTGTTGGCCTGCGCCGCGTTGGCCCGCGCCGAGGTCCCGTCCTGCCGCGCCAGCCAGGCCCGGGGGTCGTGGTTGTCGTAGCCGCCCGCCGAGCGCTTTTTGCCAAAGCCGCCGCGCTTGGCCAGCACCGAACACAGCAGGGGCAGCAGCACCGCGACGAAAACGCACCAGTAGGCAACGGTGAAATGGGCCATGTGAGGGGTGTTCATGTTGAAGTCAAATGGGCTTCAGACGCCCTATTCCAGAGCGCCATAAGCTATCAAATCAATAGCGCATCAGCGCCTATCCGCCAGGGCATGGGCGATGGTACCCAGGTCCACGTATTCCAGTTCGCTGCCCACGGGCACGCCGCGCGCCAGGCGCGTGACCTGCAGGCCGCGTGCCTTGAGCGCCTCGCCGATGACATGGGCCGTGGTCTCGCCCTCGGCCGTGAAATTGGTGGCCAGGATGACCTCCTGCACCGTGCCATCGGTGGCGCGCTGCAGGAGCTTGTGCACGCCGATGTCGCGCGGCCCCACGCCATCGAGCGGCGAGAGCCGCCCCATGAGCACGAAATACAGCCCCCGGAAGGCCCCGGTGCGCTCCAGCGCCGACTGGTCGGCCGGCGTCTCCACCACGCACAGCCGCGTGGCGTCGCGCTCCGGGTCCAGGCAGACCTCGCACACCTCGGCCTCGGTGAAGGTATGGCAGCGCGTGCAGTGGTGCACATGGTCCGCCGCCTGCGCCAACGCCTGCGACAGCACCTGCGCGCCGGCCCGGTCATGCTGCAGCAGATGGAACGCCATGCGCGCCGCAGACTTCGCCCCCACCCCCGGCAACCGCCGCAGGGCCTGGATCAGCGCATCAAGGGTGTTGGTGGTAGACATGGAAATTGGATTTCAGGCTGCAAACTCCACCCTCAAGGGCAATCAGAAGGGGAACTTCATTCCACCAGGCAATCCCGGCATGCCTTGCGTGATCTTGCCCATCTTCTCCGCCGAGGTCTCCTCGGCCTTGCGCACAGCGGCGTTGAAGGCGGCGGCCACCAGGTCTTCGAGCATGTCCTTGTCGTCCGCCAGCAGGCTGGGGTCGATGGTGACGCGCTTGACGTCGTGCTTGCAGGTCATCAGCACCTTGACCAGGCCGGCGCCCGATTCGCCTTCGACCTCGACATTCGCAAGCTCGTCCTGCGCCTTCTTGAGGTTGTCCTGCATGGCCTGGGCCTGCTTCATGAGGCCGGCGAGTTGTCCTTTGTTGAACATGGGAGATACCTTTCGTTGGAATGGGGATAAAAGTTCAGCGCGGCTTGATGCTGCCGGGCACGACGCGGGCGTCGAACTCGCGCACCATGGTCTGCACGAACGGGTCGTTCATCACGATGTCCTGCGCCCGCTGCTGGCGTTCGTTTTCGATGGCGGCATTGCGGCGCGCCGGGCTGTCGATGACCACGCCCAGCTCCACGCTGATCTGCTGCGCGAACCCCGCCGCCGCCAGGGCTGCGCGCAGGCGCTCGCGCGCGGCGGGCTGGTTCAGCGATTCGCGCTCCACGCGCAGCAGCCAGTGCTCGCCATCGCGCGCCACCAGTTGCGACTGCAGCGCCAGCTCGCGCACCAGCGCCGTGATGGCCTCGCTGGCCGCCAGCTGCTGCACGGTGGCGTGCCAGACATCGCCCTCCTCGGTGGGGGTGAAGCGGGACGCCGGGCGCCCCGCCTCGGCGGCGGCCTGCGGCTGCAGGCGCGCGCCGGGCTCGGGGGCCTGGCGCACGGGGATGGCCAGCACCGCCGGGGGCGGCTCCGGCGTGGCCGCGCGGGGCGCCACCGGGGCGGCGACGGCCAGGCCCTCGGGCGTACGCACCGGCAGCGCCTGGGTGGCACGCTCCACCGGGGGCAGGGCCGGCGCGGCCTCGGTGGCGGCGGGCATGCCGCTGTCGGGGCCCGGCTCTGACGCTATCGAATCAGTAGCTATTGGCGCAGTACCAGCGGGCGCTGCAGCCTGTTTTTCTTCAAATTTCTCGGGGCCGGGTGCCGCCGGTTCCACGGATGCGGCAGGGGCGCGCAGGGTCGCGGGAGCGGCTGCCGGCGCGGCGGAAGGCGCCTGCGGCGCCGCCACGGCCGGGGTTTCAGGCCGCGTCAGTGTTTTTTTTTCCGCCGTGCCGCTGTCGGGCTTGAAGGCCAGCAGGCGCAGCAGCACCATGGTGAGCGCCGCGTATTCATCGGGCGCCAGGCCCAGTTCGCCGCGCCCGTGCAGGCACAGGCTGTAGAGCAGTTGCGTTTCGTCCTGCGGCATCCGCGCGGCCAGGCGGGCGGTTTCGGCCGCGTCGGGGTCGCTGGCATCGCCGCCGCCGCCCATGCCCGGCACGGCCTGCAGCACGGCCATGCGCTGCAGCACGGCGCCCATGTCTTCCAGCGTGGAGGCGGCGGAGAGGCCGTTGAGGCGCAGCACATCCACGGTCTCGACCACGGTACGGCCGTCGCCAGCGGCCAGCGCGTCGATGAGGCGGAACACGTAGGTGCGGTCCACGCTGCCGAGCATCTGGCGCACGGCGCCCTCTGCGATGCGGCCGCTGCCAAACGCGATGGCCTGGTCGGTGAGCGAGAGCGCGTCGCGCATGGAACCGCGCGCGGCGCGGGCCAGCAGGCGCAGCGCCGGGGGCTCGGCGGCCACGCTCTCGGCAGCCAGCACCTGGGTGAGGTGCTCGAGCACCGTTTCGGGCGCCATGGGCCGCAGGTTGAACTGCAGGCAGCGCGAGAGTACGGTGACCGGCACCTTCTGCGGGTCGGTCGTGGCGAGCACGAACTTGAGGTATTCGGGCGGCTCCTCCAGCGTCTTCAACATGGCGTTGAAGGCCGTGTTGGTGAGCATGTGCACCTCGTCGATCATGAAGACCTTGAAGCGCCCCTGCACCGGCTTGTAGACGGCCTGCTCCAACAGGCTCTGCACCTCGTCCACGCCACGGTTGGAGGCGGCATCGAGTTCGGTGTAATCGGGAAAGCGGCCGCTGTCGATATCCTGGCATGCCGAGCAAACACCACACGGCGTGGCGGTGATGCCACCCTGCCCATCAACGCCCTGGCAGTTGAGCGACTTGGCCAGGATGCGCGAGACCGTGGTCTTGCCCACGCCGCGCGTGCCCGTGAACAGGTAGGCATGGTGCAGGCGCTGCTGCGTGAGCGCATTGGTGAGGGCCTGCACCACATGCTCCTGCCCCACCATTTCGGTGAAGTTGCGGGGGCGGTACTTGCGGGCCAGCACGAGATAGGACATCCGGGCGATTCTACGGGCTGTGCCATGGGCCTGCGCCGGTCCCGGCATGAACTCGGCGTACAATGCGCGCTGACGGGCCTCCCCGCATGGTGAAGCGGCCAACCGGGTCAGGTGGGGAACCAAGCAGCCCTAACTGTGGAGCCAGTGCCGGGGGTAAGGCTCGTCAACTTTCTTCTTCGCGCGTTGCCGCCGGCAGCGCCACTTCCCGGCGAACGCGGCCCCGCACCATGCGTTCCTCCTCCCCCACCCCACCGATGACCGCCTTGCTGCGATGGCTCGCGGCGCTGTGGCTCTGCAGCCTGGGCCAGGCGGCCGTGGCCGGCGCCTTCATCGATGCCGGGCGCCCCACCCCCGCAGCATGGCAGGCCGCCGAGGTGCTGGCCGACGCAGGCACCGAGGGCCTGCTCCCGCAGGATTACGACGCCGAGCCGCTGGCGCGGGCCGTGGCCGGCGCGGCCCAGGGGCCGGCCCTGGACGAGGCCCAGGCCACGCGGCTGAATACCGCGCTGACCAACGCCCTGCACCGCTACCTGACCGATCTGCACGCGGGCCGCATTGATCCGCGCCAGATCCAGGCGGAGTTCACAGCCAGCCCGGCCCAGCCCTTCGACCCCGCGGCCACCCTCCAGGCCGCGCTGGCCGCTCCGCGCCTGGCCGAGGCACTGCGCGCCGCCGCGCCGCGCATACCGCTGTATGCCCACCTGCGCACGGCACTGGCGCACTACCGCACGCTGGCGGGCCACCCGGCCTGGGCGACGCCCCTGCCCCCGCTGCCCCACCACCGCAAGCTCGAGCCCGGACAGGCCTGGACCGGCCTGCCGCTGCTGGCCCAGCGCCTGGTGGTGCTGGGCGACCTGCCCGAGGGCACCCTGCCCGCGCTGGTCCATGACGCGGTGTTGCAGGACGGCGTCAAGGCCTTCCAGCAGCGCCACGCGCTGGCGGCCGATGGCGTGGTGGGCAAGGGCACGCTGGCGCAGCTGGAAGTTCCGCCAGAGCGGCGCGCGCAGCAGATCGCACTGGCCATGGAGCACCTGCGCTGGACGCCGCTGCAACGGGCCCCGCGCATGGTCGTGGTCAACGTGCCGGAATTCGTGCTGCGCGCCTACGAGGTGCAGGGCGGGGTGCCCGCCGTGTCGCTGTCGATGAAGGTCATCGTCGGCAAGTCCTTGAAAACGCACACGCCGCTGTTCGACGAACCCATGCGCTTCATCGAATTCAGCCCCTACTGGAACGTGCCGCCGTCGATCGCGCGCGAGGAAACCGTGCCCCGCCTGCGCCGCGACAGCGCCTATTACGCGCAGCAGGGCTTCGAGTTCGTCGACGGCAACGGCCAGGCCGCCACCACCCTTTCCGAAGAACACCTGAACGCCGTGCTCAGCGGCCAGATGCGCCTGCGCCAGCGGCCCGGCCCGCGCAATGCGCTGGGCGACATCAAGTTCGTGTTCCCCAACCACAGCAACATCTACCTGCACCACACGCCGAGCCCGCAGCTGTTCGCACGCGAGCGGCGCGACTTCAGCCACGGCTGCATCCGCGTGGAAGACCCCGTGGCACTGGCCCGCTTCGTGCTGCAGGACGACCCGGCCTGGACGGACGAGCGCATCCGCGAGGCCATGGGCCGGGGCCAGTCGCACACCATTCGCCTGCCGCAGCCCGTGCCCGTGGTGCTGGCCTACAGCACCACCGTCGTGAAGGACGGCCGGCCACATTTCTTCGCCGACCTCTACGGCCACGACCTGCGGCTGGAGCAGGCCCTGCGCCACAACGCCCTGGCCCGGCAGGCCCAGCGCCAGGCACAATGAACCGCATGCCCGCCCCTGTGCCCCCCTACCGCCGCCGCTTCCTGAGCCAGTGCGCCCAGTGGCTGGTGGCCGGCTCCGCCCTGCAGCGGGCCGCGCCCGTGCGGGCGGCCGTGCCCGGCGCGCGCAGCCTGGCGCTGGAGCACACCCACACCCGCGAGCAGATCGCGCTGGTGTATGCCCTGGGCGATGACTTCCTCACGCCGGCGCTGGGCAGCCTCAACCATTTCCTGCGCGACCACTACAGCGGCGAGGTCGGCCAGATGGACCCGCAGCTGTTCCACCTGCTGCACCAGGTGCGGCAGGAGCTGGGCACGCAGCAGCCCTTCCAGGTGATCTCCGGCTACCGCAGCCCCGCCACCAACGCCATGCTGCGCGGCGCGCGCGAGGGCGGCGTGGCCCGGCACAGCCTGCACATGGATGGCAAGGCACTCGACGTGCGCCTGCCCGGCGTGCCCCTGGCCGACCTGCGCGATGCCGCGCGCTCGCTGCACCGGGGCGGGGTGGGCTTCTATCCGCGCGAGCAGTTCGTGCACATCGACACCGGCCGCGTGCGCCACTGGTAGGCCCGCGCGCGGGCGCGGCTCAGTGGCGCTTGTGCTTCTTGCGCGGCGCGTGCTGCGCCGCCTCGGCGGGCGCGGCCTTGTCCTTGCCCTTGCTGCCCAGGCGCGATTCCTTGCCCTGGATGAGGCGGGTGATGTTTTCCTTGTGGCGCCACACCAGCAGCGCCGACATCACCACGATGGCCGCGACGATGGCGCGCTCGGAGTACCACAGCGGCCCGGCGGCCAGCACATAGATGACCGGCGCCAGCACCGCCGCCGACAGCGAGGCCAGCGACGAGTAGCGCGAGACAAAGGCCACTACCAGCCAGACCACGCCAACCGCCAGCCCCAGCCAGCCGCTGATGCCCACGAGCACGCCCAGCGCGGTGGCCACGCCCTTGCCGCCCACGAAGCGGAAGAACACCGGCCACAGGTGGCCCAGGAAGGCCGCCAGCCCGGCCAGGGCCACGGTGCCCTCGCCCAGGCCGTAGGGCTCGCCGAACCAGCGCACCAGCACAACCGGCAGCCAGCCCTTGACGGCGTCAAGCAGCAGCGTGACCACGGCCGCCGCCTTGCTGCCCGAGCGCAGCACATTGGTGGCGCCCGGGTTCTTGCTGCCGTAGGTGCGCGGGTCGTTCAGGCCCATGACGCTGGAGACGATGACGGCGAACGACAGCGAGCCCAGCAGGTAGGACGCCAGCACGGCAAGGACGGAATAGACGACGGGCACGAAAAACTCTCCTGGGTACTGCGCCGCGCGGGCGCGGCACGGGGATGGCGCCGCGGGTGGCGCGGCGCCCATTTTGCCAGCGCGGCTATTCGATCAGCGCGCACTGCACGGGTTGGGCGCCCAGCAGCCGCACGCAGGCCTGCGGGTCGAGCTGCACCAGGTAGCCCCGGCGCCCGCCGTTGATGGCGATGCGCGGCAGTTGCAGGATGCTCTCTTCGATGTACACCGGCATGTCGCGGCGCGTGCCGAACGGCGAAGTGCCGCCCACCAGGTAACCGCTGTGGCGGTGGGCGACTTCGGGCGTGCAGGGCTCGACCGACTTGGCGCCGATCTGGCGCGCGAGGTTCTTGGTGGAGACCTTGCGGTCGCCGTGCATGAGCACGATGAGGGGCTTGGCGTCCTGGTCCTGCATCACCAGGGTTTTGACCACATGGTGCTCGTCCAGGCCAAGTTGGCGCGCCGACTCCCCCGTGCCGCCGTGCTCCACGTACTCATAGGGGTGGCCGGTGAACTCCACCTTGTTTGCCTTGAGCATCTGCGTGGCCGGGGTTTCGCTCACATGCGCGGTCTTGCCTTCTTTTTTGGCCATTTTTACTATGATTTTGATAGCTTGTTGCGCTTTACCAATGGACGCTGGAGGCTTATTTTGCCTAAATCACAGCGCCGGGTCGCCCAGCTCCCAGCGGATGGCGTCAATCTGCGCCAGCAGCTCGGGCGCCAGCCGCGTGTCCCAGGCATCCAGGTTTTCATCCAGCTGCGCCAGTGAAGTCACGCCGATGATGGTGCTGGCCACCTGCCACTTGGTGTAGCAGAACGCCAGCGCCATCTGCGTGGGCGTGAGGCCGTGCTCGCGCGCGAGCTGGTTGTAGCGGCGCGCGGCGGCCAGTGCCTCGGGCCGGCCCCAGCGCTGCTTGCGCACCTGCTCGTAGCGCGCCATGCGCGCGCCCTGCGGTGCACCGGGGCCGGTGGTGCCGCTGGCGTCGAACTTGCCCGTCAGCAGGCCAAAGGCCAGCGGCGAGTAGGCCAGCAGCGACACGCCCAGACGGTGGCAGGTTTCGTCCAGCGCGTTTTCATACGTGCGGTTGAGCAGGCAGTACGGGTTCTGCACCGAGGCCACGCGCGGCAGGCCGTGCTGCCCGGCCAGGCGCACGAACTCGTGCACGCCATAGGGCGTTTCGTTCGACAGGCCGATGGCGCGCACCTTGCCCGCCTGCACCAGCCCCGCCAGCGCGTCGAGCTGCTCGTGGAGGGGGGTTTGCGAGACCTCCTTGGCCGGGTCGTAGTAGCGCGTGCCAAAGGCCGGCACATGGCGCTCGGGCCAGTGGATCTGGTAGAGGTCGATCACGTCGGTCTGCAGGCGGCGCAGGCTGCCTTCGCACGAGGCCACGATGTCGGCCGCCGTCATGCCCGTGCCTTGGCGGATCCAGGGCATGCCGCGCGAGGGGCCGGCCACCTTGGTGGCCAGGACGACCTTGCCGCGCACGCCCGGGTGGCGGGCAAACCAGTTGCCGAGGATGGTTTCGGTGGCGCCATAGGTTTCGGCGCGCGCGGGCACGGCGTACATCTCGGCGGTGTCGAGGAAGTTCACGCCCCGCGCCAGCGCGTGGTCGAGGATGGCGTGCGCATCGGCTTCATTGACCTGTTCGCCAAAGGTCATGGTGCCCAGGCAGACAGGGGTGACGTGCAGATCGCTCTGGCCAAGCGGAATGGTTTTCATGGGGCTCTCCGAAGAAGCGTTGGAGTGTACAAAGCCCTCCCCTTCTTCGCAGGACACGCAAGCAGGCCCTCTCAGCCCAGGCCCCAGGTGGTGCGCAGCACCGACAGCGTGGCCACGATGGCCGGGTCATGCTCCGCCGAGCGCGGATGGATGAAGCTCAGCAGCGCGCCCACGCGTGCATGCGGCCAGACCACGACCTCGTCCCGCTCTCCAGCGGGCACGGCCACGTCTTCGCGCAGCAAGGCCAGGCCCACGCCCGAACGCACCAGGGCCAGCGGCGCCGCGGTTTCGTCGCACTCCACCACCTGGTGGGGCACCAGGCCCTGGCGGGCGAACATGTCCTTGAGCAGGGTCTGCGCATGGTGCTGCACCGGTGCGCCAATCCACGGCATGGCGGCAATGTCGCGCCAGCCCGCGTGCAGGATCTGCTGGCGCATCGCAAACGGCCCGGCGATGCGGTAGTGCAGGGTCTGCAAGGCCAGCCCGGTCACCTCGCGCGGTATGTGCGGGCCGATGTAGAAGGCGCCGTGCATGAGCCCGGCCGCGACCTGGTCGCGCAGCTCTTCGGCCAGGCCCCCACGCGTTCTGAGCTCCAGCAGCGGCAAGGCGCGCACCAGGCCGCTGAGCAGGGAGCCCAGGCGCAGTGAGTCGGGGTCGGCCACCGTGCCCAGCAGCAGCGAACCCGTCACCTCGCCCTGCAATTCGCGCGCGCGGCCCAGCAGGTGGCCTGCGGCGGTGAGCACCTGCTCGGCATCCACCATCAGCGCCTCGCCCGCGCGCGTGAGGCTGATGCGGCCCGGACGCCGGTCAAACAGGGCCACGCCCAGCTCTTCCTCCAGCGCCTTGATCTGCGCGGTGATGGCGGGCTGGGTGACATGCAGGGTCTCTGCCGTGCGCGTCACATTGCCCAGCTTGGCTGCCGTGACAAAGGCGCGCAGTTGGTAGATTTCCATTCGCGTGCAGTATGCCGGTGGAATCAGCGGTCCAGATAGCGCAACTGCGTAGGCTCGATGCCCAGGCGCACCTGCGCACCGGGCACGAACATCGCGATGCCCGCATAGTGCGGCTGGTCGGCCACCATGGCGATCTCGCCCACGCGCACGCGGTAGCGCGAGAACTCGCCCAGGAACTCGGCGCTCTCGACCAGCCCGTCCATCCACACGCGCGAGGCATCGCCATGCTCGTCGCGCACGCGGATGCTGACCTGGTGCGGCCGGAACGCGATGGCGTTGGACCCCAGTGAGGGCGGCTCGGGCGGGCGTGGCAGCGTGAGGTTGCCCAGCCCTTGCACCTGGAAGTTGAGCGTCTCGCCGCCCACGGCCGTCACCTGCCCTTCGAGCAGGTTGGCCGTGCCCACGAAGCCCGCCACAAAGCGGTTCTGCGGGAAGTCGTAGAGCCCCGTGGCCGAGCCCACCTGCTGCAGGATGCCCTTGTCCAGCACGGCCATGCGGTCGGCCGTGGTCATGGCCTCTTCCTGGTCGTGCGTGACGAAGATGGTGGTCAGGCCCAGCTTGCGCTGCAGGTTCTTGAGTTCTTCACGCATCTGCACGCGCAGTTGCTTGTCGAGGTTGGACAGCGGCTCGTCGAGCAGCAGCAGCTTGGGCTCGATGACCACGGTGCGCGCCAGCGCCACGCGCTGCTGCTGGCCGCCCGAGAGCTGGGCCGGGCGGCGCTGGGCGTAGTCCGACAGGCCCACCAGCTCCAGCGCGGCCCCCACCTTGCGGCGGATGGCATCGCGGGTTTCGCGCCGCTCCACCAGGCCGAAGGCCACGTTGTCCCACACCGTCATGTGCGGCCACAGCGCGTAGTTCTGGAACACCATGCCCACGTTGCGCGCATGGGGCGGCACGGTGCTGATGTCCTGGCCGTCGATCAGCAGCTCGCCGTTCTGGTGGCGGTTGAAGCCCGCGATAAGGCGCAGCAGCGTGGACTTGCCCGAGCCCGAGGGGCCCAGCAGCGCGAAGAATTCGCCCGGTTCGATGCGCAGGTTCACATCGCGCAGCACGGGGGTGGTGCCATAGCTCAGGCTGATATGGCGGCATTCGAGGGAGACTTTGTTCAGATGCATGATTTCATCCTTCTATGTTTTGGTGGTGACGCGCGAACGCTCCACGAAGCGGTGCGAGAAGTACGTGCCCAGGCCCACGACGATGACGGCCAGCACGCCCAGGGCCGCGCCCGGGCCGCGGCCTGAGATGCTCTGCATGTAGAGGTAGATGCCGTAGCTCATGGGCGCCTGGCTCTGCGCCGATGCCAGCAGAATGGTGGCCGACAGCTCCACGGCCGCCGTGATGAAGCTGGTGACGAAGCCCGCCAGAATGCCGCCCGCCATCAGCGGCACCATGATGCGCCGGATGGTGGAGAGCTTGCTGGCGCCCAGGCTTTGCGCCGCCTCTTCCAGCGAAATATGCACCTGCTGCAGCGCGGCCATGCACGAGCGCAGCGCATACGGCAGGCGCCGCACTGCGTAGGCCAGCATGATGAGCACCCAGGTGGTGACCACGGGCGTGTCGGTAAAGGGCAGGTTCACGCCCTTGAACAGGCGCAGGTAGCCAATGGCCAGCACCAGGCCAGGGATGGCCAGCGCGGCCGAGGCCAGGTAGTCCAGCCACTGGCGGGCGGGCAGCTGGGTGCGCAGGATGAGGTAGGCGATGGCGGTGCCGATCACCACGTCCAGGCCGGCGGCCATCACGCAGTACAACAGGGTGTTGCCGATCATGCCGCCGGCATCGTGGAACACGGTGGCGTAATGCTCCAGCGTGTAGGAATCGGGCAGCACCGAGAAGCTCCAGACCTTGGAGAAGGACATCAGCAAAATGCCCAGGTGCGGCGCCAGGGTGACGAACAGCACGAACAAAATCCAGCCATAGGCCAGCACGGATTCCCAGTGGCTGAGCTCGCGCTTTTGCAGCGAGTTGCCGCCCTTTTGCATGGTGGCGTAGTCCTTGCCCTTCATCACGCGGGCGGCCATCCACAGCGCCAGGATCGAGAAGCCGATCATGATCACGCTGATGACGTAGCCCAGCGGATCGTCGATGCCCACCGAAGTGATGCGCAGGTAGGCCTGGGGCGCGAGCATGTTGGTCACGCCCATCACGAGCGGCGTGCCCAGGTCGTCAAACACCTTCACGAACACCAGCGCGGCGCCCGCCAGATAGCCGGGCATGGCCAGCGGGAAGATCACGCGGCGGAACAGCCGCCAGCCGCGCGCACCCAGGTTGAGGGCCGACTCCTCCATGGCGCCGTCGATGTTGCGCATGGCGGCCACCAGGTTCAGCAGGATGAACGGGAAGTAGTGGATGCTCTCGACGAAGGTCACGCCGACGAGTCCGTCCATGATGGGGATGGTGAAGCCGAACCAGTCGTTCAGCAGCAGGTTCATGGAGCCGCTGCGCCCGAAGATGAGCTGCAGCGCCACGGCGCCCACGAAGGGCGGCATGATGAGCGGCAGCACGCCCAGCGTCTGGATCAGCAGCGCGCCACGGAACTCGAAGCGCACCGTGAGGTAGGCCAGCGGGATCGCGATGACGCTGGCGAAGAACACGCTGGCCAGCGACACGATGAGGCTGTTGAAGAACGACTCGCGGAACACCGACTGGGCAAAGAAGTTGCCGAAGTGCCCCAGCGTGAGGCCGCCCGTTTCATTGATGAAGGCCGTGTAGACGACCATGCCCACGGGCACGATCAGAAAGCACAGCAAAAAGGCGAGGATGAGCCCGAATGCGAGCCAGGGCCCCAGGCCCGAGAGCGCAAGCCACGGGCGCGCGCCCGCCGCTGGCAGGCCGGCCGTGCCGGGCTGCGTGGTGGTGGTTGACATAGTGAATTCTCCGCGTGCGTCCCGCCGCGCCACCCTGGCGCGGTGGAACCGATAAGGCTTACTTGGCCAGGCTGCGTGCCTCGTTGGCCAGTTGCTGGGCACGCTCGTAGTTGGCGCGTGCCTTGTCGGCCCAGATCTGCTCCAGGCCGGTGAGCTGCTTGGACACCGCCACGTCGCGGCGGTTCTTGCGGAACAGCTCCAGGAACTCTTCGTTCTTCACGTTGGCCTCGCCCACCAGGGGCGAATAGGCCGTGGCGCGGGCCTGCGCCAGCAGCTCGTTGCCGCGTGCGTTGGGCTTGGCCTTGAGGGCCTTGGCGGCTTCATGGATGGCGCGGGTGGCGGCCTGCAGCTCCTTGAGGCGGAAGGTCACCATCTGGTCGAACAGGCTGGTCACGACCTGGTAGCGCGCCTCGCCCACGTTGGAGTCGAACTGCACCTTGGCGCGCGCGGCCACATCCTGCGGCACGGGGTAGCCCGCCGGGGCCTTGAGCAGGTTGTAGGGCAGGATGGGCAGGCGGCTGATCTTGGGGTCGAACAGGATCTGCTGGCCCGGCACCGACATGGTGAAGGCCATGAATTTCTTGGCCTCGTCGGCGTTCTTGGCGCCTGCGATCAGCGCGATGTTGGCGGGCACCACGGCCGTCATGGCAGGGTAGGCGAAATCGACCGGAAAACCCGAGTATTTGCCCGCCAGGCCGAAGAAATCGATCACGATGCCCACGCCGTACTGGCCGTTGTTCACGCCATCGGGCACGGCAAAGCTGCGGTCGGTCACGGCGGCGACGTTGCCCATCATGGCCAGCAACTGGCCCCAGCCCTTTTCCCAGCCTTCGCCCTGGAGAATGGTCTCGACGGTGAGCTGCGTGGTGCCCGAGCGCGAGGGCGAGGAAATGGCCACGTGGCCGAAGTATTCGGGACGGGTCAGGTCGCTCCACTCCTTGGGCACGGGCAGCTTGTGGGCCTGCAGGTAGCGGGTGTTCCACATGATGCCGTAGCCCGCCAGGGCCTGGCCGTAGTACATGCCCTGCGGGTCGTTGAGCGGGTAGGCGCCGATCTTGGCGGGTGCGCTCTTGTTCACGGCCTCGGGCGCGGTCTGCAGCAGCTTGTTGCGTGCCAGCACTTCAAAAGCATCCGGGGCGCTGGCCCACATGATGTCGGGGCGCTGGCCTTCGGGCAGCTCGCGCACATAGGCCACCGAGGCGGTGGTGTTCTTGTTCAGGATCTCGATCTTGATGCCAGGGTGGGCGGCTTCAAAAGCCTTTTGGTAGGCCGTGGTCAGCTCCTTGGGGAACGAGGTGAGCACCGTCACCGTGCCCGCCTGCGCGCCCTGCGTGGCACACAACAAACTGGCGGCCAAGGCCCCCGCACAAAAAATGCGCTGCATGGATGTCTCCTCAATGTTCTGGTGCATCCAATGTAGGTCGCACGCGCCACGGCGGCCAATCATTGTTTCTGATGCAGGACATCAGCCGCACGGCCTGTCGGGTTATCCCCTAGCCGGACCGCACACAACACGTTCACAGACACGCCGACTGGACTGACCCCACCCGAGCCGCCTGCGCGACAGCCCCACCCCTGCAGCGCCATGGCGCCCGACGTACCATTTCGCCACGCCGAAGAACCAGCCCCTGCTCCCGGGCACCTTTTCCTGCCACCATCCATGTACCAAGCCATCCAACCCTCGCGCAGCAGCACGCTGGCCCTGCGCCACCTGAACTACCACGTCCGCCACTGGGGGCCCGACACCAGCCCGCTGCCCACGCTGGTGCTGCTGCACGGCTGGATGGACGCGAGTGCGTCCTACCAGTTCACGGTGGACGCCCTGCGGCAGGAGCGCCGCATCATCGCGCCCGACTGGCGCGGCTTCGGGCTCACCACGGGCGCGCCGGTGGACCACTATGTCTTTGCCGACTACCTGGCCGACCTGGACCAACTGCTCGACCACTATGCCCCTGGCGAAGCCGTCGATCTGGTGGGCCACAGCATGGGCGGCAACGTGGCCATGTTCTATGCCGGCGCGCGGCCGGCGCGCATCCGCCGGCTGGTCAATCTCGAAGGCTTCGGCATGCCCGCCAGCCCACCGGCCAAGGCCCCTGGGCGCTATGCCCAGTGGATGGACGAGCTCAAGGCGCTGCAGCGCGGCGAGATGGCCCTGAACAGCTACGACAGCGCGGACGGCGTGGCCCGGCGGCTGATGAAGACCAACCCGCGCCTCTCGCAGGACAAGGCCGACTGGCTGGCGCAGCACTGGGCGCGCCCCAATGCCCAGGGGCAATGGGAAATCCTGGGTGATGCGGCGCACAAGATCGTCAACGCGCAGCTGTTCCGCGTGGACGAGGCCCTGGCGCTCTATGCCGCCATCACCGCGCCCACGCTGGCCGTGGAGGCGAGCGACGACAGCCTCGGGCTGTGGTGGAAGGGCCGCTACACGCTGGACGAGTACCACACGCGCCTGCAATCCGTGCCCGACTGCCGCACCGCCGTGGTGCAGGACGCAGGCCACATGCTGCACCACGACCAGCCACAGGCCGTGGCCGCGCTGATCGAATCCTTTCTCGAATAAGCAAAAAATGGCCGCAACGCCCGTGCAGCAAGCGCAAGGTGCTATGGTTTTTGCATTGCTCAGCACGGCACGCGGGGGCCGTTCCCGCGAAAAACCGGTTCGGCCCCGCGCATGAGAAAATCCTGGGTTATTCACAGAACACCCAGGACAAGACCATGGAAGCAGAACGCATCAACCTCATCGGCAACAACCTCTCCGACCTGGCCGTGCGCACGCAAGAGTTACGGAGGTATCTTTGACTTCGATGCCAAATTTGAACGCCTGCGCACGGTAAACGCCTCGCTGGAAGACCCTTCGGTCTGGAACGATCCGAAGAAGGCCCAGGAGCTGGGCAAGGAACAGAAGTCGCTCAACGCCGTCGTGCTCACGCTCGACAAACTCACGCGCGACCTGGCCGACAACGCCGAACTGTTCGAGATGAGCAAGGAAGAAGGCGACGAGGCCGGCCTGCTGACCATCGAGGCCGAGGCCGACAAGCTGCGCCCGATGGTGGAGGAGCTGGAGTTCCGCCGCATGTTCCGCAACGAGGCCGACCCGCTGAACTGCTTCGTCGACATCCAGGCCGGCGCCGGTGGCACCGAGGCCTGCGACTGGGCCAGCATGCTGCTGCGCCAGTACCTCAAGTACTGCGAGCGCAAGGGCTTCAAGGCCACGGTGGAAGAAGAAACCCCGGGCGACGTGGCCGGCCTCAAGAGCGCCACGATCCACATCGAGGGTGAATACGCCTACGGCCTGCTGCGCACCGAGACCGGCGTGCACCGCCTGGTGCGCAAGAGCCCGTTCGACAGCTCGGGCGGCCGCCACACGAGCTTCGCCTCGCTGTTCGTCTACCCCGAGATCGACGACTCGATCGAGATCAACATCAATCCGTCCGACGTGCGCACCGACACCTACCGTGCCAGCGGCGCCGGCGGCCAGCACATCAACAAGACGGACTCGGCCGTGCGCCTGACACACATCCCCACCGGCATCGTGGTGCAGTGCCAGGACGGCCGCAGCCAGCATGGCAACCGCGACATCGCCTGGCAGCGCCTGCGCTCCAAGCTCTACGACCACGAGATGCGCAAGCGCCAGGAAGAAGCGCAAAAGCTCGAAGACACCAAGACCGATGTCGGCTGGGGCCACCAGATCCGCTCTTACGTGCTGGACAACAGCCGCATCAAGGACCTGCGCACCAACGTTGAAATCTCCGCCACGCAGAAGGTGCTGGACGGCGACCTCGACGCTTTCATCGAAGCCTCGCTCAAGCAGGGCATTTAAGGAAAATCCATGCCATCAATGCGTGACGGACCGGCTCCGGCCACCGCCATCCTCCGCGCCGACTACCAGGCCCCGGCCTGGTGGATCGACACCGTGGACCTGGCGTTCGACCTGGACCCCGCCAAGACCCGCGTGCTCAACAAGATGCGCGTGCGCCGCAACCCCGCGGTGGCCGCGCAGCCACTGCGCCTGCACGGCGAGGAGCTGAACCTCTCGCGCGTGCTGGTCAATGGCGCGGGCACCTCGTTCAAGATGGACGGCGACCAGCTCGTGCTGGAGAACCTGCCCGAAGGCGAGGAAGCCTTCGACCTGGAGATCTTCACCACCTGCCTGCCCGCCAAGAACACCCAGCTCATGGGTCTGTACGTGAGCCAGGGCACCTTCTTCACGCAGTGCGAGGCCGAGGGCTTCCGGCGCATCACCTACTTCCTCGACCGGCCCGACGTCATGGCCAGCTACAGCGTGGTGCTGCGCGCCGACAAGGCCGCCTACCCGGTGCTGCTGTCCAACGGCAACCTGGTGGAACAGGGCGAGCTGGAAGGCGGCCGCCACTTCGCCAAATGGGTCGATCCGCACAAGAAGCCGAGCTACCTGTTCGCCCTGGTGGCGGGCAAGCTGGTGGCGCGCCAGCAGCGCATCGTCTCGCGCGCGGGCAAGGAGCACCTGCTGGAGGTCTATGTGCGCCCCGGCGACCTGGGCAAGACCGAGCACGCGATGAACTCGCTCATGGCCAGCGTGGCCTGGGACGAGGCGCGCTTCGGCCTGCCGCTGGACCTGGAGCGCTTCATGATCGTCGCCACCAGCGACTTCAACATGGGCGCCATGGAGAACAAGGGCCTGAACATCTTCAACACGAAGTACGTTCTGGCCAGCGAGGCCACGGCCACCGACCAGGATTTCGCCAACATCGAGAGCGTGGTCGGCCACGAGTACTTCCACAACTGGACGGGCAACCGCGTCACCTGCCGCGACTGGTTCCAGCTGAGCCTGAAGGAAGGCCTGACCGTCTTCCGCGACCAGGAATTCAGCATGGACCTGGCGGGCAGCCCCTCGGCGCGCGCCGTCAAGCGCATTGAGGACGTGCGCGTGCTGCGCACCGCGCAGTTCCCCGAGGACGCCGGCCCCATGGCCCACCCGGTGCGGCCCGACAGCTACATCGAAATCAACAACTTCTACACCGTCACCATCTACGAGAAGGGTGCCGAGGTCGTGCGCATGATGCACACCCTGGTCGGCCGCGACGGTTTCGCCCGGGGCATGAAGCTCTACTTCGAGCGCCATGACGGCCAGGCCGTGACCTGCGACGATTTCGCAGGCGCCATTGCCGACGCCAACCCCGCCAGCGATCTGGCACGCCTGCTGCCCCAGTTCAAGCACTGGTACAGCCAGGCCGGTACGCCGCATGTGCGCGCCACGGGCCAGTACGACGCGGCGGCGCGCCGCTACACGCTCACGCTCACGCAAAGCTGCGCACCCACGCCGGGGCAGCCGGTCAAGGCGCCTTTCGTCATCCCGGTGGAACTGGGCCTGCTCACGCAGGACGGCCGCGCCCTGCCCCTACAACTCGACGGCGAAGCCGCCGCTGGCGCCGCCACGCGCACCGTGGTGCTGGCCGAGCCCAGCCTGCAGCTGACCTTCGTGAACGTGGACGGCGCGCCCGTGCCCTCGCTGCTGCGCGGTTTCAGCGCCCCGGTGGTGCTGGACTATGACTACAGCGATGCGGACCTGCTGACCCTGCTGGCAAACGACGCCGATGCGTTCAACCGCTGGGAGGCCGGCCAGCGCCTGGCCCTGCGAATTGCTATCAATACAATAGCTGACAGCACAATCCAGGCGGACGCCAAGGGCCAGATCGGTCAACAAATCCTGCCCGACAGCTTTGTCCATGCCATGCGCGGCGTGCTGCGCCACCCGCAGCTCGACGCCGCCTTCAAGGAGCTCGCGCTCTCGCTGCCGTCCGAGACCTACATCGCCGAACAGCTCGACGTGGTGGACCCGCAGCGCGTGCACGCCGTGCGCGAGGCCATGCGCCTGCAGCTCGCCCTGGCGCTGCAGGACGATTGGCAATGGGCCTGCGAGGAACACCAGCACACGGGCGCCTACCGGCCCGACGCCGTCTCGGCCGGACGCCGGGCGCTGGCCGGCATGGCGCTGTCCATGTTGTGCCTGGCGGCGCAGCAGACGAGCGACACCATCTGGCCCGGCAAGACGCTGCAGCGCTTCAAGGATGCGGGCAACATGACCGACCGCTTCAACGCGCTCAGTGCCCTCGTGGGCAGCGGCCACGCGCTCGCCGCGCCCGCGCTGGCGCGCTTCCATGCGTTGTTCAAGGACGAACCCCTGGTCATCGACAAGTGGTTCGCGCTGCAGGCGGGCAGCCCTGATCGTGGCGGCAACGTGCTGCCCACGGTGCGCCAGCTCCTGCAGCACCCCGACTTCAGCCTGCGCAACCCCAACCGCGCGCGCAGCGTCATCTTCAGCTACTGCAGCGCCAACCCCGGCGCCTTCCACCGCCAGGACGCCGCGGGCTACGTGTTCTGGAGCGAGCGTGTCGTCGAACTCGACGCCATCAACCCGCAGGTGGCCGCGCGCTTGGCGCGCGCCATGGACCGCTGGAAGAAACTCGCTGAACCCTGGCGCACCGCCGCGCGCGAGGCCATCGCCCGCGTGGCCGCCCGCGAGGGCCTGAGCAACGACGTGCGCGAGGTCGTCACCCGCGCACTGGCCGACGAATAAGGAGAACCATCGCATGGCAAAACGAATCAGTCTGACCCGCTACCTGGTGGAACAGCAGCGCGTGGCCGGCCACATCCCCTCCGAGCTGCGCCTGCTGCTCGAAGTGGTGGCGCGCGCCTGCAAGAGCATCAGCCAGGCCGTCAACAAGGGCGCCCTGGGCGGCGTGCTCGGCAGCGCCGAGAGCGAGAACGTGCAGGGCGAGATGCAGAAGAAGCTCGACATCATCGCCAACGAGGTGCTGATCGAGGCCAACGAATGGGGCGGCCACCTCGCCGCCATGGCCTCGGAGGAGATGGATGGCATCTACGTGGTGCCCAACCGCTACCCCCAGGGTGAATACCTGCTGCTGTTCGATCCCCTGGACGGCTCGTCCAACATCGACGTGAACGTGAGCATCGGCACCATCTTCAGCGTGCTGAAAAAACCCGAAGGCGACCGCGGCGTCGAGGAAACCGACTTCCTGCAGCCTGGCAGCCACCAGGTGGCCGCGGGCTACTGCGTCTACGGCCCGCAGACCACGCTGGTGCTCACCGTGGGCGACGGCGTGGCCATGTTCACGCTCGACCGCGAGCAGGGCTCGTTCGTGCTCACCCAGGAGAACGTGCGCATTCCCGAGGACACCAAGGAATTCGCCATCAACATGAGCAACATGCGCCACTGGGACGAGCCCGTGCGCCGCTACATCGACGAATGCCTGCAGGGCAAGGAAGGCCCGCGCGGCAAGGACTTCAACATGCGCTGGATCGCCAGCATGGTGGCGGACGTACACCGCATCATGTCGCGCGGCGGCATCTTCATGTACCCCTGGGACAAGCGCGAACCCAACAAGCCCGGCAAGCTGCGCCTGCTGTACGAAGCCAACCCCATGGGCTGGCTGATCGAACAGGCCGGCGGCGCCGCCACCAACGGCCGCCAGCGCATCCTCGATGTGCAGCCCGGGCAACTGCACGAGCGCGTCAGCGTGATCCTCGGTTCAAAAAATGAAGTGGAACGCGTGACAAGCTACCATTCCACGCTATAATCTAAGGCTTACGAGGCCGGTGTAGCTCAGTCGGTAGAGCAGCTCATTCGTAATGAGAAGGTCGGGTGTTCGATTCATCTCTCCGGCACCAAATAAAAGCCCTCGATTCGCAAGAATCGGGGGCTTTTTCGTTGCATATCGGCAATCACACCCCCTGTGGGGCACGACCAACCGCAAAAGGCTCACGCCTTGGCTTCCAACAGATCCTCCCATCGGGTCGTATACCCCGGCGACCTGCGCTCCTGCCGCATGGCCCACACCCTGCCCCCACGTGCCAGGCCGGCACTGGCCAACTGGAGGGTGTCGCGCCCATGGCGGCGGTTGACAGCATCCATGGCCTGCATTAGCCGGGCCCGGTGGACTGGCGCCGGCGCATCCTCCCATACCAGTTCGCGCTGCGCCGGCTCCGCCGAGGCCAGATCAAGCAACACCACGCCTGCACGGGCATAGCAAAACCCCGGTCGATAGATGGACTGCAGGCCACCGAGCGCGGCTCGGACTAGGGCGGCGCTGTCATCCGTGGGGCGCGGCAAAGGGGTCACCACCGAACGGGAATACTGCCCCTCCTGCCGGCGAAAAGGGCTGGTGCGGATGAAGGTCAGCACCTGCGCCGCCCGACTCCCCTGGCGCCGCAATTTTTCTGCGGCACGGCTGGTGAAGTCCGTCACCGCCTCCCGGAGATCGTGCAGCTCCGTGACCGGCTGTCCGAAACTCCGGGTGCAGGCAATCGCACGCCGCGCCTGGTCTTCAGCCTCCAGGGCCGCACAGGGAATGCCCTGCAATTCCCGGACCGTCTGCTCCAGCACCACGGACCAGCGGCGGCGGGCCAGGACGGGGTCGAACCCGCGCAAGTCCAGCGCGCTATGGATGCCCGCCTCCCGAAGTTGGGGCGCCATGCGCCAGCCCACGCCCCAGACCTCTCCCACCCCGGTGGCGGCCAGCAGGTGCTCCAGCGTCTGTGGCGCAACAGCCCCCAGATGACAAACCTGGGCATGCCGGGCGGGATAGCTGCCTGGCTTGCGCTCGGCAGTCTTGGCGATGTGGTTGGCCAGCTTGGCCAGCGTCTTGGTGGGGCCGATACCAATACACGTCGGCAGGCCCACCCATTGCAGGATGCGCTGGCGCATCCTGCGGCTGCGCTCCTCCAGATCACCCCGGATACCGGAGAGGTCCACGAAGCACTCGTCGATGGAATAGACCTCCTGGCAATGGCCCAGTCCTGCGGCCAGGGCCATCATGCGATCGGACATGTCGCCATAGAGGGCGAAATTGGCACTCAGTGCCACCAGCCCCGCCTCCTGCTCCAGGTGCCGGATCTGGTACCAGGGCGCCCCCATGCGGATACCCAGGGCCTTGGCCTCGTTGGACCGTGCGATGGCGCAGCCATCGTTGTTGCTCAGCACCACCACGGGCCGGTCGCGCAGACGGGGATTGAAGACGCGCTCGCAACTCACGTAAAAATTGTTGCCGTCGATCAGCGCATACATGGCTCAGAGGCGGAGAGTTTTTCTGCCGCACCCGAAAGGCGCGCCACAACACGCCGGATCTGGGCGCAAAACGCAGCCATGGCTCGGGCCATGGCGAGTATTTGCAACGACGAACCGGCGTGTTTTGGCGTGCAAGGCGGGCATGGATGAAAGACTCTCTGCCTCTCAGTGCGGGAACAGGGTCAACGCGGCCGTAACCACACCCCAGACTTCGAGGGTCTGCCCCTCCCGGGGACGGATGTCTGGGTAGTCGGGATTGGCAGCCGCCAGGTAGGCCTGGCCACCTTTCAGGAACAGCTTCTTGCAGGTGAATTCGTTGTCCACGATCGCCACCACGATGCTGCCGTGCCGGGACTCGAGCGCCCGGTCCACCGCGATGATGTCGTTGTCGTGGATGCCCGCCCCCGTCATCGAGTGGCCCTGCACGCGCATGAAGAAGGTCGATTGCGGGTGGCTGCCCAGCAAATCCACCAGGTCGCAGCGCCGCACCATGTGGTCTTCCGCCGCAGACGGAAACCCCGCAGGCACCCGCGCATCCACGGTCTGGACCATCAAATGGAACCGGCCGGCGGGCACCGGAACGGAAAGATCGGGGAGCAGGGGCACCATAAATACTGTATTTTTAAACAGTATACCGAGAGTACCATGCGATGGGAAGGCGCATGCCGGCGCCCGGAAATGCGTGAAGAACCAAAAAAAAGCCCCGGCCAGAAGGACGGGGCTCGGTGCCAACAAGTACGGGCCTTGCGGCGCCGCCTTGTGGACAGTGCTTACTTGGCTGCAGAAGCGTCGGCAGCGGGAGCTGCGGCGGCTGCGGAAGCGGCATCGGTAGCGGCGGCAGCGGCTTCGGAAGCGGGCGCTGCGGGAGCAGCTGCCGGCTCGGCGGCAGGAGCGGGGGCTGCTGCGGGAGCGGGGGCTGCTGCGGGAGCCGCTTCTTCCTTCTTGCCGCAGGCGACCAGGGCAGCAGCAGCGATCAGGGAGGCGATGACGAGAGACTTGTTCATTTCAGGTTTTCCTTGAGGACGGTCAAAAAAACAAAAAATGCCACAACGTCCAGCCTCTTGCAGCCCGGCTCCGCTCTGGCAGAGAGTACCCCGAAGGGGGCACACTTACGAATCAACCAATGATTATATTGCGAATTCGTCAATACTGACTAACACCAAGCACTGCACCAATCCAGGCAGTGTGGCGAACAACTGACAGCTATCTGACGAACGAGTGTCGGCAATACGACAGTCGCCTCAAAGACCCAGTGTCGTCGAGGGGAATCCTGGGGTACTTTTGCCACGCACCCACTCGTTGATGGTTTCACGCAACAGTACACGGCGATCGGGCTCACTGCCCGTCACACCAATGCACCGCTCCGGGTCCAGCCGCTGCATCACCCAACCCGGGGACCAGAGGGCGCTCGGAATGTCCAGCGGGTCCGCAGCCGGGCTGACACGGCAGGTCAGGATGTGGTCCCAGATGCCACGCCAGCGCACCAGCCGCGCGTGGCGCCGGATGACTTCGTCGTAGGTGCACGCCAACAGGGTCATGCGCCGGCCACTGTGCGCCCACGCCTGCAGCGACTCCACCACGGCCCGCTCGCCCAGGGGCCAATCGTGGAAATTGGCGTCGCTGAGGATGATCTCCCGCCAGCCTTCACGGGCCGCAGTGGCCAGGGCATCGCGCACCAGTTGCTGGAAGGCCTCGCGGCCGCTGAAACGGCCTTCCGGCAAGGGCGCCTCGGCACCTTCGGGCCGGCCGGAATCGGGGGTCGTGGTGGACATCGGTGCCTCCCAGGATCAAGACGGTGGACAGGCCGCGCAAGCCTGCGCGGAATACCGGGCACCCGCCCGGAGCATGTGCCTTTCGGCGAACTGCGACAATTCTCCTATGGAAATTACTGAACAATGCGTGGTCGCGCTGACCTGGACGCTCAAGGACACCCTGGGCGAAGAACTCGATGTACTCGACGAGCCGGTCGAGTTCCTGGTGGGCGGCAGTGACCTGTTCGCGCGCATCGAAGAGGCACTGCAAGGCCACGGCGTGGGCGCATCCCTGTCTCTGCACCTGGAACCCGAGGACGCCTTCGGCGACTACCAGGACCAATTGCTGTTCCTGGAGCCCCGCGCCCTGTTCCCCGAGGAACTGGAAGAAGGCATGACCTTCGAGGGCAGCGCGCTGCCGGCGGGCTGCAACCCCGAGGCCCCGCGTGATGCCTTCTACACCGTGACCGAAATCTACCCCGAGCATGTGGTGCTCGACGGCAACCATCCACTGGCCGGCATCGCCCTGCGCCTGCACCTGAAGGTGTGCGGCGTGCGCGAGGCCACGGTCGACGAGATCGGCCGTGGCACGGCCGGCACGGGCTTCTTCCAGGTCCAACCCCAGGCACCCGGCAGCGCATCGCTGCACTGAGTACCACCGCCCCATCAATAGCGCGAAATCTGGCCGTTGTAGAGGCGCACGCGGTCACCCACGCGCAAATCGCCCACCGAGTTAACGTCATAGGCCCGGTGGCCGCCCCGGTCGAGCCGGATGGAAATGCGGTAGACCGTGCTGTAGCCACCGCTGTTGCGCTCTTCGATGGCATTGCCGGCCACGGCGCCACCCACCACGCCCACGGCGGTGGCGGCGGCCCGGCCGCTGCCCTTGCCGACCTGGTTGCCCAGCACCCCACCCACCACGGCGCCCAGCACGGCGCCCGCGCCCGAGGTCTGGCCGCGCTGGGAGGACTGCAGCAGTTCGATGTGCGAAACCTGCCCGTACTCGGTGCCCGCCGGGGCCTGCGCCGGGTAGACCGCACCCTGCGGATAGCCAGACGAATAGGCGGGATAGGCCGGCGGGGGCGGACGGTGGGGCGCGCAGGCGGTCAGCGCGACCACCAGCACGACACCGCCAGCGCGCAGGGCGGTTTGGGAAAGATTCAATGTACGCACGGTGTATTCCTCGGTTCAATGGATGTTCCGTGGGATTGCAGCATGCCGGCCGGGTTCCCGGCTGCCGGGCGATGACCCCACCCCCCGCCAGACACCGGCCCGCACCCCCGTAAGCGCGCGCCTACATGCATGCAGCGGATCAGGCCTTGCCCGTGGAGCCGTAGCCGCCCTCGCCGCGCTCGCTGGCGGCGGCGAACTCACTGACCACATTGAACCGCGCCTGCACCACCGGCACGATGACCAGCTGCGCCAGCCGCTCCATGGGCTGGAGCGTGAAGGCCTGCGGGCTACGGTTCCAGGCGCTGACCATGAGCTGGCCCTGGTAGTCGCTGTCGATCAGCCCCACCAGATTGCCCAGCACGATGCCGTGCTTGTGGCCCAGCCCCGAGCGCGGCAGGATGAGCGCGGCGTAGCCGGGGTCGCACAGGTGGATGGCGATGCCCGTGGGCACCAGTTGCCAGGCGTTGGGTTCGAGCGTGAGCGGTGCATCCAGGCAGGCCCGCAGGTCGAGCCCCGCACTGCCGGGCGTGGCATAGGCGGGCAACTGGTCCGCCATGCGCGGGTCGAGAATCTTGACGTCGATATTCACTTCTTGTTTCCTGTGTCGCGCTGCTGCGCAAGTTGGCGCAGCCGCTCCTGCAGCTGCGCGATATTCATCGGAGCCCGGCCGCCACCGGGCGACTCCGGGCCAGACACCACCGCTGCCACCCGGCCCAGCCCCCACCACAGGAACCCCATGAACAGCAGCCCCGGCAACGACCCCTTGCCCAGCACGACAAAAGCCGCTCCGTGCGCCAGCGTGAGCACCAGCAGCACCGCGCGCACGATCTGCAGCACGCCCACGAAAGGCACCAGCAGCTGGGCCAGGTCCGGCGGCATGGCCGGCACACCCGCCGTCACCGGGGGGCGCTCTGCCTTGCGTTCCTGCGGCTGTGCCCGCGCCGGCGGCTTGGCGGATGCTTGGGCCGAGGTCAGCCGCTCCACATAGCGCGCGAAATCGCCGTCGGGCGGCGTGTCCCACTCGGGCCGGGTCTGGCGGAACATGGCATACCTCCTCGGTGAGGATCAGCGCGGCAACCGCGTGGCGATCTCCGCCACCAGCTGCCGCGCCAGGGCGCGCTTGGAGGCGCGCGGCAATTCGCGGTGGCCCTGGGCATCCACCAGCAGCAGCGCATTGTCGTCCTGGCCGAAGGTGGCCGGGCCGATGTTGCCCACCAGCAGCGGCACGCCCTTGCGCTCGCGCTTGGCGCTGGCGTGCGCGAGCAGGTCGTGGCTCTCGGCGGCAAAACCCACGCAGAACAGGCCGCCGGAGCGAGCGCGCGGCGACTGCGCCACAGCGGCCAGAATGTCGGGGTTCTCCACAAAGCCCAGCACCGGCGTCTGGCCCGAGCCGTCTTTCTTGATCTTCTGCTCGGCCTGCGTGGCCGGGCGCCAGTCGGCCACCGCTGCGGTTGCTATAAAAATAGTAGCTTCTTGCGCCCGTGGTTCGGCCGCTGCGAGCATTTCCTGTGCAGACTGCACATTCACGCGCTGCACGCCGCGCGGCGTGGGCAGGTGCACCGGGCCGGCCACCAGCGTGACCTCGGCACCCGCCTCGCGGGCCGCGCGCGCGATGGCAAAGCCCATCTTGCCGCTGGAATGGTTGGTGATGCCACGCACCGGGTCGATGGCCTCGAACGTAGGCCCTGCCGTGACCAGCACCTTCTGGCCCGCCAGCAGCTTGGGCGTGAAAAACGCGATCACTTCTTCAAGCAATTCAAAAGGTTCGAGCATGCGGCCGTCGCCGGTCTCGCCGCAGGCCTGGTCGCCGTTGCCCACGGCCAGCACCGTGGCGCCGTCCTGCGCCACCTGGGCCAGGTTGCGCTGCGTGGCCGGGTGCGCCCACATCTCGCGGTTCATGGCCGGTGCCAGCAGCAGCGGCACGCGCTCTTGCGGACGCGCCAGGCACAGCAGGCTCAGCAGCTCGTCGGCCCGGCCCTGGGCCAGGCGCGCGATGAAGTCCGCGCTGCACGGCGCGATCAGGATGGCGTCGGCCTCGCGCGAGAGGTTGATGTGCGGCATGTTGTTGGCCTCGCGCGCATCCCACTGCGAGCCGTACACGGGCCGGTTCGACAGCGCCTGCATGGTCACGGGCGTGATGAACTGGGCGGCCGCCTCGGTCATCACCACCTGCACGGTGGCGCCCTCCTTGATGAGCGCGCGGCACAGCTCCGCCGATTTGTAACAGGCTACGCCTCCGCTGAGGCCCAGGACGATGTGTTTGCCGGCAAGCTCTTTCATGGGCCGCAATTTAGCAGACGGAACACCCCTTCGCGGCACGCGGGCGACGGCAGGGCGGGGCCGCCCTCTATAATCCCAATTTCCCACCACCTTAAAAAGACATGACCAAATTTGTCTTCGTCACCGGCGGTGTGGTGTCTTCCCTGGGCAAGGGAATCGCCTCAGCCTCCCTTGCCGCGATCCTCGAATCGCGCGGCCTCAAAGTCACCCTCATCAAGCTCGACCCGTACATCAACGTGGACCCGGGCACCATGTCCCCGTTCCAGCACGGCGAAGTGTTCGTCACGGACGACGGCGCCGAAACCGACCTCGACCTCGGCCACTATGAGCGTTTCATCGAAACGCGCATGAAGAAGACCAACAACTTCACCACCGGCCGGATCTACCAGTCGGTGCTGGAGAAGGAACGCCGGGGCGATTACCTCGGCAAGACGGTGCAGGTGATCCCGCACGTCACCAACGAGATCCAGGAATACATCAAGCGCGGTGCCGGTGTCGGCACCGAGGATGCCGTGGACGTGGCCATCGTCGAGATCGGTGGCACCGTGGGCGACATCGAATCGCTCCCCTTCCTCGAAGCCGTGCGCCAGCTCAGCCTCAAGCTGGGCCCTAACAACGCGGCCTTCGTGCACCTGACCTACCTTCCCTGGATTGCCGCAGCCGGCGAGCTCAAGACCAAGCCCACCCAGCACACGGTGCAGGAACTGCGCAAGATCGGTATCCAGCCCGACGCACTGCTGTGCCGCGCTGACCGCCGCATCCCCGAGGAAGAACGCGAGAAAATTTCGCTGTTCACCAACGTGCCCGAGTGGGGCGTGATCAGCATGTGGGACGTGGACACCATCTACAAGGTGCCACGCATGCTGCACGAGCAAGGCCTGGACGGTCTGATCTGTGACAAGCTGCGCCTGAACACGCCGCCCACCAACCTCAAGCGCTGGGACGAGCTCGTCTATGAAACCGAACACCCCAAGGGCGAAGTGCGCATCGCCATGGTGGGCAAGTACGTGGAGCTGTCCGACAGCTACAAGTCCGTCAACGAAGCCCTGCGCCACGCCGGCATGCGCAACCATGTGCGCGTGCGCATCGACCACCTCGACTCCGAAGCCATCGAAGGCCAGGAAGCCGAAAAGCTGGCCCTCTACGACGCCATTCTGGTGCCCGGCGGCTTTGGCTCGCGCGGCGTGGAAGGCAAGATCTGCACCGCCAAGTACGCCCGGGTGCACAAGGTGCCCTACCTGGGCATCTGCCTGGGCATGCAGGTGGCCACCATCGAGTACGCCCGCCATGTGGCGGGCCTGCCCGGCGCCAACTCGACCGAATTCGATCCGTCCTGCAAGCACCCGGTGATCGCCCTGATCACCGAGTGGAAGGACGCCGACGGCACGATCAAGACACGCGACGCGAACTCCGACCTGGGCGGCACCATGCGCCTGGGCGCGCAAAGCTCCGACGTGGCCCCCGGCACGCTGGCGCACGGCATCTACGGCGACGTGGTGACCGAGCGCCACCGCCACCGCTACGAGGCCAACGTCAACTACCTCGACCAGTTGCGCAAGGCGGGCCTGGTGATCTCGGCGCTGACGCAGCGCGAGCACCTGACCGAGATCGTCGAGCTGCCGCAAAGCATGCACCCCTGGTACATCGGCGTGCAGTTCCACCCCGAGTTCAAGTCCACGCCCTGGAACGGCCACCCGCTGTTCAACGCCTTCATCAAGGCGGCCGTGGAACACCAGAAGGCCACCAAGGCCGCAGCGTAAGCAAGGAGCACCGCCATGAAACTCTGCGGCTTCGACGTCGGCCTGGACCAGCGCTTCTTCCTGATCGCGGGCACCTGCTCCATCGAAGGCCTGCAGATGTCGCTGGACGTCGCCGGCCAGCTCAAGGAGACCTGCACCGCGCTGGGCATTCCGCTGATCTACAAGGGCTCGTTCGACAAGGCCAACCGCTCGTCCGGCACCAGCCAGCGCGGCGTGGGCCTGGACGCTGGCCTGAAGATCCTCGACGAGGTACGCCGCCAGCTGCAGCTGCCCATCCTCACGGATGTCCATGAAGCCTCCCATGTGGCGGAAGTGGCCAGCGTGGTGGACGTGCTGCAGACGCCGGCCTTCCTCTGCCGCCAGACCGACTTCATCCGCGCCGTGGCGCAGTCGGGCAAGCCGGTGAACATCAAGAAGGGCCAGTTCCTCGCGCCCTGGGACATGAAGAACGTCATCGACAAGGCCCGCGCTGCTGCACAGGAAGCAGGCCTGTCCGAAGACCGCTTCCTGGCCTGCGAGCGCGGCGTGAGCTTTGGCTACAACAACCTCGTGGCCGACATGACCAGCCTGGCCGAGATGCGCAACTCCGGCGCGCCCGTGGTGTTCGACGTGACCCACTCGGTACAAAAGCCCGGCGGCCTGGGTGCCGTGAGCGGCGGCGCGCGCGAGATGGTGCCCGTGCTGGCCCGTGCTGGCGTGGCCGTCGGCGTGGCGGGCCTGTTCATGGAAACCCACCCCCGGCCCGCCGAGGCCTGGTCGGACGGGCCCAACGCCGTGCCGCTCAAGCACATGCGCGCGCTGTTAGAGACGCTGGTGGCGCTCGACGACGTCACCAAGAAGAACGGTTTTCTCGAAAACAACTTTGGAGCCTGAGAACATGCCCAGTGGCTACGTCATCGCCAACGTGCGCGTCACCAATCCCGCGCAGTACGAGGAATACAAAAAGTGGTCCACCGCGGCCTTCCAGGCCCACAACGCAGAAATCTGCGTGCGCGGCGGCCCGGTGGAAGTGATGGAAGGCGACTGGACGCCCGAGCGCCTGGTGATCGCCAAGTTCCCCAGCTTCGAGGCAGCCAAGGCCTTCTACCATTCGCCCGAGTACGGCAAGGCCCGTGCGGCGCGCGAGGGCGCGGCCATCATGCGCCTGGTCTGCGTCGAAGGTCTTTGACGCTCCCTGTTTGATAGCTACCAGCGCTTGATACACAAGGGCTGGAGGCCGATTTGATTTGAAACTTTCGCAAAAAGGAAACCCATGAGTGCCATCGTTGACATCGTAGGCCGCGAAGTGCTGGACAGCCGCGGCAACCCCACCGTCGAATGCGACGTGCTGCTGGAATCGGGCGTGATGGGCCGCGCCGCCGTGCCCTCGGGCGCCTCCACCGGCTCGCGCGAGGCCATCGAGCTGCGCGACGGCGACAAGGCCCGCTACCTGGGCAAGGGCGTGCTCAAGGCCGTCGAACACATCAACACCGAAATCTCCGAGGCCGTGCTGGGCCTGGATGCCTCCGAGCAGGCCTTCCTGGACAAGACCCTGATCGACCTCGACGGCACCGACAACAAGAGCCGCCTGGGCGCCAACGCCATGCTGGCCGTCTCCATGGCCGTGGCCCGCGCCGCCGCCGAAGAGTCCGGCCTGCCCCTGTACCGCTACCTCGGCGGCATGGGCGGCATGCAGCTGCCCGTGCCGATGATGAACGTCATCAACGGCGGCGCGCACGCCAACAACAGCCTCGATCTGCAAGAGTTCATGATCATCCCCGTGGGCGCGCCGAGCTTCCGCGAGGCCGTGCGCTGGGGCGCCGAGGTGTTCCACGCACTCAAGAAGATCATCCACGACAAGGGCATGAGCACCGCCGTGGGCGACGAGGGCGGTTTTGCGCCTTCCGTGGAAAACCACGAAGCCGCCATCCAGCTCATCCTGCAGGCCATCGACGCCGCCGGCTACACCGCCGGCGAACAGATCGCCCTGGGCCTGGACTGCGCCGCCAGCGAGTTCTACAAGGACGGCCACTACGTGCTCGAAGGCGAAGGCGGCCTGCGCCTGACGGCCCAGCAATGGACCGACATGCTCGCCACCTGGTGCGACAAGTACCCCATCATCTCCATCGAAGACGGCATGCACGAGGGCGACTGGGACGGCTGGAAGATCCTGACCGAGCGCCTGGGCAAGAACGTGCAGCTGGTGGGCGACGACCTGTTCGTCACCAACACCAAGATCCTGCAGGAAGGTATCGAGAAGGACATCGCGAACTCGATCCTCATCAAGATCAACCAGATCGGCACGCTGACCGAAACCTTCGCCGCCATCGAGATGGCCAAGCGCGCCGGCTACACCGCCGTGATCTCGCACCGCTCGGGCGAAACCGAAGACAGCACCATCGCCGACATCGCCGTGGGCACCAACGCCGGCCAGATCAAGACCGGCTCGCTCTCGCGCTCGGACCGCATCGCCAAGTACAACCAGTTGCTGCGCATCGAGGAAGACCTGGGCGACATCGCGTACTACCCCGGCCGCCGCGCGTTCTACAACCTGCGCTGATACCGCGACGCCTCCGCCGTGGGCTCTCGCCTCATCCCCGTCGTGCTGCTGGCCGTGCTGGCAGCGCTGCATGCCCAGCTCTGGCTGGGGCGCGGCAGCGTGCCGCGCGTCCAGGAGATGCAGCGAAAGATCGACGCGCAGCGCACGGCCAACGACCAGGCCCGGCAAACCAACGAGCGCCTGGCCTCGGAGGTCAGCGATCTGAAGGAGGGTCTGGACATGGTGGAAGAAAAGGCCCGCAACGAGCTGGGCATGCTCAAGCCCAACGAGATCTACGTGCAGTTCACCCCGCGCTGAGGCGCTTGCCGGTGAGGCCTGCCACGAAGAGACCAAGCCATCTGACCCCGAACAAGGCCGGCTGCCCGCAAGGGTGCCGGCTTTTTTTCCGCCCCGCCCCGCACCGGGGCGGGGCCGTCATGCCGCGCCGTGCAGCAAGCGCTCGAACAGGTCCTCCGACCCCATCTGCCCGCCCTTGAGCATGATTTCGAGGCCGTCGAGCCCTGGATGGTCGCTGTGGAGCCGGCACAGCGCGGCACCGGGCGAGAGCGATGCCCGGTACGACAGGCCCCAGGCCGCCAGCGACTGCACGGCCAGGCTGGACGTATCCCCCCCCGCGATGCCGATGCGGCGCAGCGGCACTTGCGCCAGCACACGTGCCAGCAGCCGCCCGCCGGCCTGCGCAATTTCGTGCGACGTGGCGCCTCCGGAGGCACTGCCCGCCGTCACCGCCAGCACGCTGCGCCCCTCCTTCAGCAAGGCGCCCAGCCGGTCCGCCAGCGCCTGGACCGCGGCCTCGCCGCCCTGGAGCAGGAGCGCCACATCCACAGGCACCGGCGCGTAGGACACGGCGGCGCGCACCTGCTGCGCCGTCACCGGCGACAGGCTGCCCGCCAGCACGAAGACCGGCCCCTGTGCGGGGGCCAGCGGCGCTGCCGCCGTCGTGCCTGTGCTTGGCCACTGGGTGGCCAGGGCCTGCACCACGCTGCTGGGGCCCACCGCCAGCAGCCGCGCTTGCTGCGCACGGCGCCAGACCAACTGGCCCACGGCCCGCAGGTCCTCGGGCCGGCCCACATCCATCAGCACGGCGGCGGGATGCCCGGCCAGTGCCGCATCCAGCGCCTTTTCCTGGTCGGTCAGCGGCTGTGCATAGAGGGGATAGGCAATGCCCGGCACCGGCTGCACTCCCTGCCGCGCCAGGTGCAGGCGCAAGTCGCTTTCCTGCATGGGGGTGACGGGGTGCTGGCTCATGGTCGGGTGCCGGTCGATGCGGTGGACCACCTCCGTGCTGCCCGCGCGCGCGAACAGGTGGCCGAACACGCAGTAGCGCCCCAGGCTCGGCTGGCCGCCAACGATGGGCACGAAGCGGCTTTCCACGTACGGGCGCAGGGTCTGCACCGCAACGCCAATGCTGCCCACCTGCGGCGCGCTATCGAAGGTGGAGCACACCTTGTAATGCAGCACCGGCACGCGCAATTGCGCAAAAAAACGGCCGACCGGCGCAAGCTCCGCGCGCATGGCCTCGGGCGCCATGGCGCGTGCCGCGCCGGCGATGCCAATCGCATCCAGCGCACCGGCACGCTGCAGTTGCGCGGCCGTGGGCACCCCCAGGAAAAGCAGGGTGCGCAGCCCGGCCTGCGCCGCCGTGGCCAGGGTATCGGTGGCCCCGGTGAAATCGTCGCCATACCAGCCCAGCCGGGCTGTGGGTGCTGCCATCATGGTCGTGTCCTCGGTGCGTAGTCAGGGCTTGGCACCGAAGAATCCCAGCGCACGCTGCAGTTCGACGGCGTGCAGGGCATGCTCGGCCAATGGCGTTCCAGACGCCATGGCCTCCCAGGCCTGCTGAATGCTGGCCACGCCGGCCGCAGGGCCGTCGGGGTGGGCGAGGATGCCGCCGCCGGACATGAACAACAGGTCGGTGCTGCGCAGGCGCTCCCAGGTCAGCGGCACGGTGCCGGCCCACTGGCCGTTGGAGACGGCGGGCAACACGCGGTCGTCCAGGCCCGGCGCAAGCGGGGCCAGCGTGTCGTGGGCCGATGCGACCACCTCGTCGTCGGTCTGCGAAAACTTGCCCTGCAGCCCATGCACATGCATGTGGTCCACCCCCGCCAGGCGCCACAGCGTCTGCCAGGCCTGGAACGAAAAACCCAGCAGGGGGTGGCGCGACAGCGCGCCATAGCCGTTGCGGTGGCCATGCAGCGCCAGCGGCGTGTGGCGGCGCAGCGTCTGCACGGCCGAGTAGCCGCACCAGTTGAGGCTGACCATGACGCAGCTGCCGCCTTCGGCCTGCACCAGGTCGGCGTGGCGGCGCATGGCGTCCGTTTCGTCGCTGATGTTGAAGGCCACCATGACGTGCTTGCCCGTCTTGTCCTGGTGCGCGCGCACGGCGCGCATCACGGCCTGCACGCGCTCGCGCAGCGGGGCGTGCGCGGGGTCGGCACAGACCTCGTCGTCCTTGATGAAATCCACGCCCGCCGCGCACAGCCGCGCGGCCAGCGCGCCCGTTTCCTCGGCCGAGAGCCCCACATTGGGCTTGATGATGGTGCCGATGAGCGGCCGCCCCTGCACCCCCGTCAGCGCCCGCGTGCCCGCGATGCCCTGGCGCGGCATGTCGAAGCGCGCACGGTAGGCCGCCGGCAATTGCAACGACTCCAGCCGCAGGCCGGTGACCTCCCCCAGGTCGAACAGGTTGCCCGACACCGTGGCCGCCAGCGTGGGCAGGTTGGCCCCCACGTTCGCCACCGGAAACCGCACCCGCAGGCGCGCACGGCGAAACGGCCCGGGCAGGGGCCTGCCGGCCGCCGCGCGCCGCTCCAGCCAGCCATTGGGCAGGCTCGGGGCCGGCGCGGGCTCCAGCTCTTCCACGGACTCCACACGGGCACGCGCACGCTCGCGCAACGCATCGGTCTCGCCTTCCACGCGCGTGAACGTGCCGCACGATTGCTCGCCCGCCAGCACCTCGGCCACATGGGCCGGGTCCAGCGGGGTTTCGATGAGGTAACTGGCTTCGAAATGATCGGGATGCATGATGCTATGATTTTGATAGCTTCCAGCGCTTATCCATCAAGCGATAGCAGCCATTTTTATTGAATACCACCCGCCCTCACAGCGTGTTGAGATCGGGGAAGGGGCGCACCGGGTCCTGCCCGTCCCAGCCCTGCGAGGCCTCGCGGATCAGCGTGAACAGGCGCCCCTTGGGGCCGGCCACTTCCGACAGCTCGATCAGCGCGCCGGGGTGCAGGCCCGGGTGGGCCTGGTCCTCGAAGTAGACGAAGCGGCCGTTCTCGCCCACCTCGCCGCTCATGCAGACCTTGAAGCCCGCCGCCTCGGCGCGGGCCAGGTCGGCGTCGAAGTCCTCCGTCCAGTACGCCACATGCTGGCCGCCCAGGTGGCCGGCCTGCTGGAAGTCGCGGTACATCGAGGGCACATCGTTGCGCGTCTGCAGCAGCTCGACCTGCACGCCGCCCGCATTGGCCAGGGCCACGGAGTTATGGGGCTCGTAGCGCTCGCCACGGTAGGTGTAGTTGCGGATGGGCACGCGCGGGTTGTAGTACCAAGGGCCTACACCCAGCACATTGGCCCAGTAGTCCATGGCGGCCTCGATGTCGGGAACGACGTAGGCCACCTGGCGGATTTCACCAAAGAATCGGCTCATGGTTTGCTTCTTTCAGAAAAGGGGGAAGGAAGCCCGGCGCTGTGCGCGGCCGGGCCACGGAAGAGGACGCGGTGGCGGGCTACTTCAGGAAACCGGTGGAAAACCACGGAATCGCGGCGACGATGACCAGCCCGACGAACAGCGCCAGCACATAGCCGCCGATGTGGCGCAGGCCCTCGTTCGGGTGCACCTTGCTGATCGCGCAGGCACCGTAATAGCCCACGCCGAACGGCGGCGCGAACAGGCCGATGCCCATGGCGAAGATGACCACCATGGCGTAGTGCACCTCGTGCACGCCCACGGCCTTGGCGATGGGGAACAGCAGCGGCCCGAAGAGCACGATGGCCGGAATACCTTCGAGCACGCTGCCCAGCACCACGAAGGCCACGATGGAGACGGCCATGAAGCCCCAGGCGCCGCCGGGCAGCTGCTTCATCGCATCCGCCAGGTCGTGCGAGAAGCCCGACTGCGTGAGCCCCCAGGCCATGGCCGTGGCGCAGCCCACGATGAAGATGATGGCGCCCGTGAGCGATGCCGTCTCGATGAGCATGGGCCGCAGCCGGCGCCAGTCGAACTGGCGGTGGATGAACAGGCCCACCAGCACCGCATAGACGATGCCGATGGTGGACACCTCGGTGGCCGTGGCCACGCCCTCCACCACCGCCGCACGGATCACGAACGGCAGCGCGATGGCCGGCAGCGCGATGACCAGGAAGCGGCCGATCTGCGCACGGCTGAAACGCTGCACGCCCGACAGATCCTCGCTGCGATAGCGCCACCAGACCACCGCGCACAGGCAGGCGCCCACCACCACGGCCGGCAGCATGCCGCCCGTGAACAGCGCGGCGATCGAGACGCCCGTCACCGAACCGATGGTGATCAGCACGATGGACGGCGGAATCGTCTCGGTCTGCGCGCCCGTGGCCGCGAGCAGCGCCACCAGGTCACCGGGCTTGGCGCCGCGCTTTTGCATCTCGGGAAACAGCACAGGCGCGATGGCCGCCATGTCGGCGATCTTGGAGCCCGAGATGCCCGAGACCAGGTACATGGCACCGATCAGCACATACGACAGCCCGCCGCGCACATGGCCCAGCAGACTGGCCAGGAACTGGATCATCGCCCGCGCCATGCCCGTCATCTCGATCAGCGCGCCGAGGAAGATGAACAGCGGCACCGCCAGCAGCATGAGGTGCGACATGCCCTCGTCCAGCCGCCCCACCAGCACCACCAGCGGCGTGCGCGTGGTCAGCGCCAGGTAGCCAAACGTGGCCAGCGCGAACGAAAAGGCAATGGGCACCCCCGACAGCACGCAGGCCGCCACCACCACCACGAAGAAGATCACCAGGTTGAGCTTGCCCAGCGGCGCAAACAGCGGCTGCGCCAGCCAGAACACCAGCACCAGCGCGCCCACGGTCGCCACGGCGGCCAGCATCACGCGCAGGCTGCCTTCGCGCAGCATGCGCAGCACACCCACGGCCAGCATCAGGAACATGCCCACCGGCAGGGCCGCCGCGCGCCAGGCATTGCTGATCTCCAGCGCGGGCGTGACGATCATGGCCTCTTCCGACGCGTACTCGTAGGCGTGGTGGCTCACCAGCAGCAGGAAGCCGAAGGCCGCTGCCAGGGCGATGGCCTCCAGAAAACCGCGGCCACTGGGCGACACCCGGTTGACCAGGGCGGTCATCCGCATGTGCTCACCCCTGCGCAGCGCCACCACGGCCCCCAGCATCGACAGCCACAGGAACAGGATGGACGCCAGTTCGTCGGACCAGACCAGCGGCGCATGGAACACGTAGCGCGACACCACACCGCAGAACAGCAGGCAGATCTCCACCAGCACCAGCAGCGCGGCGGTGGACTCCACCACGAAGCCGATGGCGCGGTCCACGGGGTCGAGCGCGGAACGCCAGCCGGTGGGTGCGGACGTGGACACGGCAGCCGCCAGCATCAGGACACCTTGCCGACGGAGGCTTCGAGCAGCGCCCAGGCCTCGTCGCCGAACTTGCCCTTCCACTCGGAGTAGTAGCCGGCCTTGCGCAACTGCTCGCGGAAGCTCTGCGGGCTGGCATCGTTGAAGGCCATGCCCTTGGCCGTGAGGTCGCTGCGCAGCGTCTCGTTGAGCTTTTTCAGGTCGGCGCGCTGCTGCAGGCCGGCCTCGTCAAACGCCCGGCCCAGGATGAGCTTGAGGTCGTCGGGCAGGCCACGCCAGGCACGCCCATTGACGACCATGTGGTAGCCGTCCCAGCTGTGGTTGGTGACCGAGCAGAACTTCTGCACCTCGTAGAGCTTGGCCGTCTGCACGATGGCCAACGGGTTCTCCTGCGCATCCACCACCTTGGTCTGCAGGGCCGAGTACACCTCGCTGAACTGCAGGCTGGCCGGCGATGCGGACAGGGCCTTGAACATCGAAACCGCCATGGGGCTCACGGGCACGCGGATCTTCATGCCCCCGAGGTCGGCCGCGCTGCCCACCGGCTTGGTGCTGGTGGTGATCTGGCGAAAACCGTTGTCCCACATGCGCGGGAAGGTGTGGAGGCCAACCTTGGCGAAGGCCGCGCGGATGCTGTCGCCCAGCTTGCCATCCACCGCCTTCCACACCTGGTCGTAGTCGGCAAACGCAAACCCCAGGGCCGTGATGGCGCTGACAGGCGCCAGCGTGGCAATCACCATGGTGCCCGCGTTGAAGATCTCCAGCCCGCCGCTGCGCACCTGCGAGAGCATGTCGGTATCGCCACCGAGCTGGTTATTGGGAAACACCTTGAGCTCCAGCCGCCCCTTGCTCTCGGCCAGGATGCGCGCCGCAGCCTCGTTGGCGCGCACGTTGAGCGGGTGCGACACGGGCAGGTTGTTGCCGAACTTGAAGCTGTACTCCGGCGCGGCGGCACGGGCCAGGCCCGGCCAGGCACCCGCGATGGAGGCCGCGGGCAGCGCGCACAGGCCCCGCAGCAGACTGCGGCGCGAGGGTTGGAGGGGTTGGTGTGCCATGGTCTTGTCTCCTGTCGTAATGGTTGAAATTGGCACCGCACCAGTGCGGGCACGCTGCAGGTCAAACCATATCGGTGGTCCGCGCCCTGCGCAAACGAACAATTTGATGGGTTTTGATGGATTTCGAGGTCTGATTCAGTGGCGCCGCACCGGCATGCCACCGGTCCACCAGCGGCGCCACACCATGGATGCAGGCTTCGTCCGCCGCCTGGCCGTGGCCCCAGCGCCCCCTTCGGAGCCCGCTCCAGACAACGGTGTCACGGCCACTGGTGGGCGGTCTCCCCATGTTGCGCCTGGCGCACAGCGCATCGCGGGCCTCTGGTCTGCGGCAGGGACTTGCGATAGCCTCCCGCACCACATGCGCCAACCCGGAGGAAATGATGTTTTTTGATCGATTGAGAGGCTCCCTGTGAGCCGCGCGGCCGCCGGCATGGTGGACGTGGCGACGCTGGCAGGCGTCTCCACCGCCACCGTGGACCGGGTCCTCCACCGGCGCGGCGGCGTGCGCCAGAGCACGGCACAGCGGGTGATCAAGGCCGCCGGCGAGTTGGGCTACCTGCCAGAAGACGACCGCTTCACCACCCCGGCACCCACACCCCTGCGCGTGATGTTCCTGCTGCCGCGCACCAGCAGCCACTTTCTCACCATGCTGGGCGACATGGTCGGCTACTCACAGGAGCACTGGGCTCCCTTCC